>Ga0256839_1001851_pt1 | contig 24847 bp, 21 predicted proteins | sample 354166metaG_FD_185968 | JGI IMG/M metagenome (GOLD analysis project Ga0256839, IMG submission 185968) | Hydrothermal vent microbial communities from Mid Atlantic Ridge, Atlantic Ocean - 354-166 | ecosystem: Environmental > Aquatic > Marine > Hydrothermal vents | place: Atlantic Ocean: Mid... | reverse complement strand
TGATAAACGGCGTTTCTATGCCCGCACCGGAAACCGTACAATTTGCCTATGATACAAAAATTGGCCGCGATTCGATCGTCGAACCCAATGTGGTCTTTTCATCAGGTGTAAGTGTTGCGGAAAATGTAACTATCCGTGCTTTTTCCCATCTTGAAGGGGCTAAGATAGGTGAGGGGTGTATTGTTGGCCCCTATGCACGTCTGAGGCCGGGAACATTGATGCTTCAAGGTTCAAAGGTTGGTAATTTTTGCGAAATTAAGAAAGCAACTGTCGGCATTGGCTCGAAAATCAATCACCTGTCCTATGTCGGAGACACAATAATTGGCACCAAAGCCAATATTGGTGCGGGAACCATTACCTGCAATTATGACGGCATCAACAAACATCAAACCATGATCGGCAATAATGCATTTATAGGCTCGAACTCGTCATTGGTTGCGCCAGTTGTGATTGGTGACAATGCTATAGTGGCGGCCGGAAGTGTGGTGACAAAGGATGTGCCGCAAGATGCACTTGGAATTAGCCGGGGTAAACAGGTCAACAAAGATCATCTTGCCGGTAAAATTCGACTCAGAAATCAAGCCAAAAAAAATGCAGGTTAAATCTGTATTTGGCATAAATACTGTAAAGTGTGATTTATTGAAATAGTTTTGCAGTTTGGAAATCTTTTTTGATTATCATTTCTTTTCACGGACGCTAATAAATTGAAGTTGGGGCGGCTGCAACTGCGGTAAACTCGTAAATACAGCGGTTTAAAATTTAATCATTCGGAATTTGAGAGTATTACTATGTGTGGAATTGTTGGAATCGTCGGCAACAGACCTGTAGCCCCTTTGATGGTGGACGCGCTCAAAAGGCTCGAATATCGTGGATATGATTCTGCCGGAGTGGCAACTCTGGATGATGGTATTCTTGGGCGCAGGCGAGCTGAAGGCAAATTGGTAAACCTGCAATCGCGTCTTGATGAAAATCCGCTGGCAGGAACAATTGGCATTGGTCATACCAGATGGGCCACCCACGGTGTGCCGAACGAGACCAACGCCCACCCGCATTTTTCCAATGATGTTGCTTTGGTTCACAATGGTATCATTGAGAACTTTCGTGAGCTGCGCGAAGAACTTAAAAAGGATGGATATGAGTTCACGTCGCAAACCGATACAGAAGTCGTGGCGCATCTTGTTTCGCGCGAATTGAATTCCGGCAAATCTCCGCCAAAGGCTGCATTTGCCGCCATTAAAAGGCTTGAAGGCGCATTTGCTTTGGCCATTCTGTTTAAGAATGAGGACAATTTAATCGTTGCCGCGCGCAATGGCCCGCCATTGGCAATTGGTCATGGTGAGGGTGAAATGTATCTGGGCTCAGACGCAATTGCGCTTGCCCCATTCACCAATGTCATTACCTATCTTGAAGATGGCGACTGGGCGACAATTCATCGTGACGACATGCAAATCTTCGATGAAGATGGGGCCAGGGTCGAGCGCGCCAAACAGCTTTCCGTTGGCGCCACATTGATGGTCGACAAGGGCAACCATCGCCACTTTATGAGTAAGGAAATATTTGAGCAGCCAGAAGTAATTGGCCACACTCTTTCGCATTTTCTGGATTTTTCAGAGCAGCGGGTATCCGGGCTTGATAAAGCGCCGTTTGATTTTAAAGAACTTGACCGGATTAATATTACCGCCTGTGGAACGGCCTATTATGCCGGCCTGGTTTCCAAATACTGGTTCGAAAAATTGGCCCGATTACCGGTGGATATCGATGTTGCCTCAGAATTTCGTTACCGTGAAGCACCAATGACAAAAGGCGGCCTTTCATTGTTCATCACCCAGTCAGGGGAAACCGCCGATACGCTTGCAGGTTTGCGGTATTGCAAACAACAGGGTCAACATATTGGTGCAATCGTCAATGTTAAAGAATCGACTATCGCGCGCGAATCCGATGTTGTGTTCCAAACACTTGCAGGCCCGGAGATTGGCGTTGCTTCGACCAAGGCCTTCACCTGTCAGCTTTCTACTTTGGCTTGTCTGGCAGTGGGAGCCGCCCGCCAGCGCGGCACGATAGACGCAACCCGCGAAGCGCAATTGGTGCGAGAATTATCCGAAGCGCCACGCTACGCCAGCCAGGTTTTGAAATTGTGGGATGAAATCGAGGTCGTAGCCCGCGATCTTCAAAATGTTGATCATGTTTTATATCTGGGTCGCGATACAAATTTTCCGTTAGCAATGGAAGGTGCTTTAAAACTTAAAGAGATTTCATATATTCATGCAGAGGGCTATGCAGCCGGTGAATTGAAGCACGGGCCCATCGCACTGATAGATGAAACCATGCCGGTCGTAGTTATTGCACCTTATGACAGCATATTTGAAAAGACCGTATCAAATATGCAGGAAGTTGCCGCGCGCGGCGGTAAAATCATACTGATCACCGATCAAAAAGGTGCAAATGCCGCAGGTATGGATGACGCAAAGGTCATTATAATGCCAGAGATGCCAGCAATTATTACACCATTGGTTTATGCATTGCCTGTTCAAATGCTTGCCTATCACACGGCTGTACATATGGGGACAGATGTTGATCAACCCCGAAATCTGGCTAAATCGGTTACCGTAGAATAGGTTCATATACTGCAGTAGTTCGCTCAACCCATTGAAGTTTTGACCTGAACCCACATATAATGTTGGTTCCAAGGAAGTGTAGTCACATGAAAAAAACGCCAATACTGGTCAAAAAATCCAAGCCGGGAGCTGTTACCAGGTTACGGAATTATTTCCTGACCGGCTTTGTAATATGTGCACCTTTGGCAATCACTATCTATTTGACCTGGACGCTTATTCAATGGGTGGATTCATGGGTAAAGCCCTATATTCCGGAAGTCTATAATCCCGATAATTATTTGCCATTTTCGGTCCCGGGCTTCGGCCTGCTGGTCGCCTTGTTCATGATAACATTGGTTGGTTTTTTAACCGCCAATCTGATCGGCCGCTCTGTTGTTTCCTATGGCGAATCGCTACTCAGCCGTATGCCGGTAGTGCGCAATTTATATTCCGGTTTGAAGCAAATCTTCCAGACTGTGTTCAACGAAAAATCAGAGAGTTTTAAAGAAGTTGCTTTGATCCAATATCCAAGAGAAGGACTTTGGGCGCTTGTGTTCATTGCAACTGAAACATCCGGTGAACCGCAAAGGAAACTGGATGGACCTGCCGGTCAAACAGTCAGCGTATTTCTTCCCACAACGCCAAACCCGACCAGTGGCTTTTTACTGTTTGTGCCGGAGAATGACCTAATGCGCCTCGATATGAGCGTCGAAGATGCGGCCAAGCTGGTTATTTCAGCGGGTCTGGTGACCCCTGAATATCAAGCCAAAACCAAAGCGCTAGCGGAGGGTATAAAAGCCAACGCTGAAAAAATCCAACGTATTGAAAATTCCGAAAAATCTAAATTATAGCACCGGAAAATGCTTCGATGAACCCGGTGGGAAAACTCCTGTAATACGCGGATCATCAGCGATTTCCAACTGCCGACTATAGGGCTTAAAACCAGAACGAATATAAAATGGCAGCGCACGCGGATGATCCAATGTGCAGGTATGTATCCATAGACGATCAATATCATCGCCATTCCATGCTTTATCTATCGCATGGTTCATCATCCATTTGCCGGCACCATTACCGATGATTTCATCGGTTACACCAAGAAATGCCAATTCGCATTCCTTGTCGGTTCTGTAGTCTAACTCCAGTAGCCCCTGGGCTTTCCCGTCAATTTCGAGTGCATAAATTTCTACTTTTGGGTCGCCGATTATTTTAGATAATTCGGCCGCTGGCATAACCGCGCGTGAAAACCAAAGCCATTCCTCACCGATACGTCGGTAAAGGTCGAGATACCATTCGGTGTCTGGTCGGTCTTTTTTGACAAGTTCCCAACCTGGTTTATCCTCATGCGGAGGCAATGCTGGCTTTGCAAGCATCTCTAATGAGGTGACAACGGTTGCAAGTTTTTCAGGTGGCAGGTCATAAAACCCGTTGGTAAATTTCATGAATAATCTCCGGCATAGAAAAAGCCGGGGAACAGATGAACCCCGGCCTTTGAATAATGTTCTACTGAATGAAATCAGACAGAATAATACATGTCAAATTCAACCGGATGAGGCGCGTGTTCAAAGCGAATAACCTCTTCCATTTTCAGATCAATATAGGCGGTAATCTGGTCATCATCCATAACGCCGCCTTCTTTGAGGAACCCACGGTCGGCATCAAGTGATTCCAGCGCTTCACGCAAAGATGCACAAACGGTAGGAATTTCCTTAAGTTCAGCCGGTGGCAGATCGTACAGATCTTTGTCCATTGGCTCACCCGGATGGATTTTGTTTTTGATACCATCAAGGCCCGCCATCAACATGGCTGCGAAACCGAGATACGGGTTCTGTGCTGGATCAGGGAAACGAACTTCCACACGCTTGCTTTTTGGTGAATTACCGAAAGGAATACGGCAAGATGCAGAGCGATTGCGGGCAGAATAGGCCAGCAGCACAGGCGCTTCATAACCAGGAACCAGACGCTTATAGGAGTTGGTCGACGGGTTGGTGAAGGCATTCAGTGCTTTGGCGTGTTTGATGATGCCGCCAATATAGAACAGGCAAGATTCAGAAAGGCCCGCATATTCATTGCCGGCAAATGTTGGTTTGCCATCTTTCCAGATTGACTGGTGCACATGCATGCCGGTGCCGTTGTCACCATACACAGGCTTCGGCATAAAGGTTGCCGTTTTGCCATACTGGTGAGCAACCTGATGAACTGCATATTTATAAATCTGCATTTTGTCGGCGTTACGGGTCATTGTATCAAACAAAATACCCAGCTCATGTTGTGCGGCACCCACTTCGTGGTGGTGCTTTTCTACTGTGACGCCCATTTCAGTCAAAGCAGTCAACATTTCGCCGCGAATATCCTGGCAGGAATCAATTGGGGGAACAGGAAAATAGCCGCCCTTGGTGCGTGGGCGATGTCCCATATTGCCAGCCTCATATTCGCTGCCGGTGTTGGAAGGTAATTCAATCTGATCAACCGAGAAACCCATATTGTAGGGGTCGGTTGAAAAACGAACATCATCAAAGATGAAGAATTCAGCTTCCGGACCAACCATGATCGCATCACCAAAACCACCAGACTGCAAATAGGCTTCAGCCCGTTTAGCAGTCATACGCGGGTCGCGGTTGTAGCCTTCGCCCGATACCGGATCAAGAATGTCGCAGAAAATGGAAATAGTTGAATGGGCAAAGAATGGGTCCACATGCACAGTGTCGCAATCTGGCATCAATACCATATCGGACTCATTAATGGCTCTCCAGCCTTCGATGGAAGAACCATCAAACATGACGCCATCGGCAAACATGTCCTCATCAACAATGGCAACATCCATAGTAAGGTGCTGCATTTTACCTTTTGGGTCAGTGAAACGAAGATCAACGAATTTGATGTCTTCATCTTTGATTTGTTTTAAAATGTCGCTTGCGGTGGTCATAATGTCCCTTTCTGTAGCAAGTAATAAGATAATTCCGTTGGGGTGTATGGCTTTAAACGGCTTCCGGGCCGGTTTCACCAGTTCTGATTCGAATGGCCTGTTCTATGCTGGAAACAAATATCTTGCCATCACCGATACGGCCGGTTTCTGCAGCTTTTCGAATTGCTTCGATTGCCGCATCCACGTCCTCATCGTTTAAAACAATTTCGATTTTTACTTTTGGCAGGAAATCAACCACATATTCCGCACCGCGATAAAGTTCAGTATGGCCTTTTTGGCGGCCAAAACCTTTGGCTTCGGTAACAGTTATGCCCTGAAGACCCACTTCCTGCAGAGCCTCTTTAACTTCATCCAGCTTAAATGGTTTTATGATTGCTTCAATTTTCTTCATATCTAAATCCTGTCCATGCTGAACTTGTGCAGATTTGCATCAAATGGTTTTGCCTCTGGAGAGTGTTGTTGCCCCCGCAATCTGTCACACCATTTGGCTTGTTCTCTCAGGCTATGCATAGGTCGTGCCAGTTTTGAAGTAAATGGACATTTGTTACAAGAGTTCAGGTTCCTGGCTATATTTTCAGCGGGCTTTGAATGATTCCCTGTAGTCACCGGTTACGCCGTGCAAAAAATGCCTTAAATTTGTTCGCAATGCACAAAAATTAGGCATCTGTGCGGCATTTAGAGTTGTCGCCAATTTCGAACGGAAATCCGGCCACACAATTGCAAGTTTTATTAAGAATATTCGAGATTTTTGGTCGCTTGGATGGCCAGGGTGAATTTTTCCTTTGCTCCTTTGGAAATGGTGGTATAGAACCGCGCGAAAGATGCTCCGGTCATAAACGGTGACGGGCAGATTTTGCGGGTATGGTGGAATTGGTAGACACGCTAGATTTAGGTTCTAGTGGCGCAAGTCGTGGGAGTTCAAGTCTCTCTACCCGCACCAAATTTTTTCGACTTAATGGCCTGACGCGTGAGAACATTCCACAGCACGGCACTTAAGCCAATGAACCGCGTGCCACGGAACTCCGGGCCGTTAAAGCAATGTAAAGTGAGACAAAAATGCAGGTATCAGAAACCCTGAACGAAGGGTTGAAGCGCGAAATCAAGGTTGTAGTCCCGGCTGGCGACATGAAATCGCAACTGGATTCCAAACTGACCAACCTTAAAGACAAGGTGAAACTCAACGGGTTTCGCCAGGGCAAAGTGCCGATGTCGCATTTGCGCAAGCTTTATGGCAAATCGATGATGGGTGAAATCGTACAGGAAACTGTCGATGGTCAGGTAACTTCTATATTGAAAGATCGTGGTGAAAAAGCCGCCCAGCGTCCTCAGGTTAAAATGACCGAAGATGAAAAAGAAGCTGACTTGATTCTCGCAGGCGACAAGGATTTCGAATTTTTAGTTGTTTATGAAATATTGCCTGAAATCAAGATTACCGATCTGACCAAAATAAAGATCGAGCGCTCAGTTGTTGAAATCGATGACGCTGAAATCAAAGAACAAGTCGAGCGCATTGCTGAAAATTCTCGCACCTATGAGACCAAAAAAGGCAAAGCTGCAAAAGGTGATCAGGTAACATTCGATTATCTTGGAAAAATTGATGGCGAGCCTTTTGAAGGCGGCACTGATAATGATTCCAAACTGGTGCTTGGCTCAGGAAGTTTCATTCCCGGTTTTGAAGATGGTCTTGTCGGCATGAAAGCCGGTGATACCGGTGTTATTAAAGTGACCTTCCCGGATGACTATGGCGCAGAACAATTTGCCGGCAAGGACGCCGAATTTGATGTGACTGTTAAAGAAGTTTCCAAACCTGGCGAACTAGAAATCAACGATGAACTGGCGAAAACACTTGGGCTTGAATCTGTTGAGCAGTTGAACAATGTGGTGAAAGACCAGATTGTCAGCCAGTATGGTGGCCAGACCCGTCAAAAAGTGAAACGTCAATTGCTTGACGCTCTTGATGCTGCCCATAAATTTGAACTGCCTGAGACTATGGTTCAACAGGAATTTGATAATATCTGGAACCAGATTACCGGTGACCTTGAAAAGGCCGGTAAGTCTTTTGAAGATGAAGATACAACTGAAGAAGAAGCCCGCAAAGAATACCAGACGTTGGCAGAGCGCCGGGTTCGCCTTGGCCTTGTTCTTTCCGAAATTGGCGAAGAAGCCAAAATTGAGATAACTGAACAGGAATTGCAGCAGGCGCTTTATCAGCATGTGCAGCAATATCCGGGTCAGGAACAGGAAGTCTTTGATTTCTTCAAAAGCAATCCTGAAGCGTTGGGCAATTTGCGTGCGCCTTTGTTTGAAGAAAAGGTTGTTGATCACATCATGGAAATTGCCGATGTGACCGATAAGACCGTTACCAAAGAAGAGCTGATGGCTGAGGAAGAAGCAGAAAATGCTGCTGCTGAAAAGCCAAAGAAAAAGGCCAAAGCAAAAGCCAAGCCCGCTTCAAAAGCTAAAAAGAAAGCCGACTAATAAGTTAGGCAATCGAATATAAAAGCCCCGCCATTGAGCGGGGTTTTTTGTTGCCAAAAACCTTCAGGTCGACGGGAGTGATCGCGTTTTAAATCTGTTAAATGCGCGCTTTTTCAAAATCGCTTGCGGCCTTGTCGCTTAAAGGGTCACGGCCAAATAAGTTGGCTATTTCCGGGTTTAGCGTAAATGTATTGTGCCCGTTTGATGCCAGATATTGCAATTGCTCAATCGAACGGATACTCGCAACCAATATTCGAGGGGCGTCTAATGCTGCATTTTTCATCGACAGCATTGAACTTAAAATAGCATCAGCATTTTTTTCCGCTTCCAGCAAGCGGCCATAATAGGGCGCAATATATTCTGTACCGATGGCTATTGCTGCCATCATTTGATGTGCCGCATAGGCAGCCGTTAGTGTGATACTGTGATTTTGTCGATGCAACACATTTGCTGCCTGCAGGCCTGCAATCGTAAGCGGTAATTTCACCACAATATTGTTTCCAAGCGCGGCGATCTCGCTACCGGATTGAATAAGCTCTTCTGCTGTGGTGCCTGTTGCCTGTATATGCAGTTCTTTCAAACCAACTGACGTGGCGTTGTCAGCCAACTCCTCGTAAGTTTTCACCGAACAATCTCGCCCGTCGCGTTTTAAGATGAGCGGGTTGGTGGTTGCCCCATAGAGAAACCCCAGCCGATTATAGCTTTGCCAAATTTCAGGATCGGAACTATCAATAAATATGCGCATAATTTTCAATCTTAAAAACTATTCTGCAGGCCGGATTGGAATGCCGAACAATTTAAACTATGAAACATATCAACAATACTTTCAACAAGCGGGCACTGGAGCACGATTATGATACTTTGCTGCGGTGAGGCGCTGATTGATTTTATGCCGGTCGAAACTGTCGATGGAGCACCGGCATTCCAGCCTTTTAACGGCGGCTCAATATATAATGTAGCCATTGCGCTAGGCCGGTTAGGAATAAATGTCGGTTTTTTTGGCGGCCTGTCCAAAGATTTATTCGGCGATATGCTGGCATCTGAATTGGCCAAAAGTCGGGTAGACGCGTCGCTGGCCATATTAGGCAATAAGTCCACGACACTGGCTTTTGTAGAGTTTTCCGATGGCCAGCCGACCTATGCTTTTGTCGACGAGGGTTCTGCCGGTCGGATGATCAACGCCAGTCCTCAATTAACGGATGATATAAATCTGCTGCATTTTGGATCAATTTCCTTGATTAGTGATCCCGCAGCGTCAGTATTTGAGAATCTCGCCGCTCGCGAAAATGGTCATCGGTTGATCTCGATAGATCCCAATATCCGTCCCAGCCTGATTGATGATGTTGATACTTATCGCGCCCGGCTTCAGCGGATGTTTTCATTTGCCGACATAATCAAGATCAGTGATGAAGATCTGGAATGGTTGAATTCAACTCAAAAGCCGGAAGATTTTGCCCACGCACAGTTAAAAAGCGGTGCTTCATTGGTGGTTGTAACCCGCGGAAAAGAAGGCGCCACGGCCTATACGAAAGCGCATAAATTCGAACAGGCGATTGAAAAAATCGATATTGCGGACACGGTTGGGGCAGGGGATGCCTTTATGGCGGGCCTGCTTGCATCGCTAAATGAGCATAAATTACTGACCCGTGAAAAACTGACCAATGTCGAGCCGACATTCCTGAAAATAGCGCTTGAAAAAGCCAGCCACGTTGCGGCAATCACCGTATCGCGAAAAGGGGCCAATCCGCCCTGGAAGTCGGAGCTATAGCGCTATACTGAGTTTAGGGTCCTGACCCTAGTGGTCTGTGTCATATGTTGCGATTTCAAATTCCGCCGTAAGGCTACCGTTCAATACTTTTTCCACATTGGGCAGATCATTTTCCTGCATTTTTTGCGCAATTTCATCCGCTGGTAATTGATGCGTCACCCAGCGATCATGCAACCGTTGCTTAATCACATCTTTGGGCGCGGTCAGCATAATTGTATGGTCAAATAAGGCATGAAGCATGTTCCACGGCTTATCCGCTAAAAGCAGGTAATTTCCCTCAGTCAGGATGATTTTGGCGCTGCTTGGTATCAATCGCGCGCCCGCCCGGGCAATTTCTAACGAGCGATCAAAAACTGGAACGGCAATTTCCGGCTCGGAATTTTCCTTTAACCGTTGTAGAATATGCGCATACCCGCCCACATCAAAAGTGTGCGGCGCGCCTTTTCGTTCGCGCCATCCCATCTCTTCCAGATAAATATCGTCATAGTGATAACCATCCATTGGCAGGATGGCACAAATGTTGGCGTGATTTTTATTGAACTCGTGGCAAAGATAGTCAGCAATCGTAGACTTGCCAACGCCCGGCGGCCCGGCAATTGCAATGATAATGCGCGCGCCCTGCATTTCATTTTCAATGCGCTTAACCAGATCATGGATACTTATCGGTTGCATAAGATTCTCAAGCCGTTCGACAAATTAAATCACACGAAGTGTGTGGTGCAGGTGAGAGGAATAACCTCGAACCAAATCAAATTCAAATCGCACGTAGAGCTAAGCGATGGGCAAGATTTGAATAACTAAAAAATAACACACGAAGTGTGTGGTGCCCCCTGCCGGACTTGAACCGGCACGGTCATTCGACCTACAGATTTTAAGTCTGCTGCGTATACCAATTTCGCCAAGGGGGCCCAGAGTGTGGTTTTTGGAAAAAACACAAAACTGGAGGCTGGATGATCCAGCCTGTTTTGACAGGCCATTGCATAGTTTATATTGGCGCCGGGTTAAAGCCCTGAATTGAATTATTGGCAACTATTTCAATATCCACAGGGAATCGAAACGATCTGCTTTGAAACTTCGCCAGATTGAATGCAAATGGATTGCCCTCATTGGCTGGTCAGGTTATGAAAAAATATGGATAAAAAACCCGATACCAATCGCCCCGACATTATACGAATTGCCTCTGCTCAAATTAATCCGACAGTTGGCGATATTTCCGGAAATCTCGCCCTTGCGCGTGAGGCAAGAGAAGATGCGGCCCGTCATGGTGCAGATTTGGTGGTCTTTACCGAATTGTTTATTGCCGGATATTCGCCGGAAGATCTGGTGTTAAAACCCGCTTTCATCGATGAATGCCGTGAGGCTGTTGAGGAACTGGCGAAAGATACCGCTGACGGCGGCCCGGGCGTGATAATCGGCGTTCCGTGGCGTGAAAAATTCGGCGATAAAAAGGGACTATATAATGCCGTCGCGGTTCTTGATGGCGGTAAAATTACAGACGTGAATTTCAAGGTGGATTTGCCAAATTATGGGGTGTTTGACGAAAAGCGGGTGTTTGATGCTGGCAAACCAAGTGGTCCGGTAAACTTTCGAGGCATCTTGCTGGGTATCCCGATTTGTGAAGACATTTGGGGCGATCTTGGGATTTGTGAAACAATGGCGGAGTGTGGGGCAGAAATTCTCATCGTTCCCAACGGTTCGCCCTATTATCGCGACAAGGTGGAGATACGCCATCAGGTCGTCATAAAACAGGTTATCGAATCTGGCCTTCCCATGCTTTATATCAATCAGGTCGGCGGGCAAGATGAACTGGTTTTCGATGGCGCATCCTTTGCCATCAATGCCGATCATCAATTGGCAATTCAGCTATCCCAATTTGAAGAATGCGTTTCTGTTTCAACATGGCGACGCGGTGAAAATGGCTGGTATTGCAAAAAAGGCCCGGTGAGCCAGATACCCGATAGCAATGAAGCCGATTGGCGAGCCTGCGTGCTGGGTCTTCGCGATTATGTCAATAAAAACGGCTTTAAAAATGTTGTTCTGGGCCTGTCCGGTGGCATTGATTCGGCAATTTGTGCAGCGATGTGCGTTGATGCATTGGGCGAAGAGCGGGTTCGTTGTGTGATGATGCCGTATCACTACACATCGGGCGAAAGCCTGAAAGATGCCGAAGACTGCGCCAAGGCGCTAGGGGTACGTTATGAAATAGTTCCGATTGTTGAACCGGTTGAGGGGTTTCAAAACACCCTGGCGCAATTATTTGAGGGCACCGGTTCGGGTGTGACTGAGGAAAACCTGCAAAGCCGCGCGCGTGGCGTCATCCTTATGGCTATTTCCAACAAATTCGGATCCATGCTGGTAACGACCGGCAACAAATCTGAGATGTCGGTTGGCTATGCCACTATTTATGGTGATATGAACGGTGGTTTTAACCCGATTAAAGACCTTTATAAAATGCAGGTCTATGAATTGTCCGCTTGGCGCAATACCTGCGTGCCGCCGGGTTCTATGGGGCCGTCAGGCGAGGTTATCCCTGAGAATATTATCTCAAAAGCACCAACGGCTGAATTACGCGAAGGGCAGTTGGATCAGGATTCATTACCACCATATCCTGCGTTAGACGACATATTGGAAAGTCTGGTTGAGAATGAGTTGTCGGTGGATGAAATCGTCAAGCGCGGGCATGATAAGGCCGTGGTTGAGCGGATGGAAAACCTGCTCTATATCGCAGAATATAAACGCCGTCAGGCAGCACCCGGCGTAAAAATTACTAAAAAAGCCTTTGGTCGTGAGCGCCGCTATCCCATTACCAACCGGTTTAGGGATCGTGATTGAGATTGTTAACGGTTTGTTGCGCAGCAAGTTAAGATAGAAAATAAATCCTAAATTCGATCTTTAATCTGATTTGATACAGTCCCTATTATGAGGGATGTTATGATCAGTAGCCTAGTGAAAAAAACACCAAGTCAGCGCAATTTGACCAATGCCGTATTTTTTGCGGCAATAATGGTATTTGTGCTGCTGATCAGCAGTGTTGTGGTCTCTCTCGTATATGCGGCCCGTGAGGCAGATCACGTGGCGTCGCGTGCGGAAATGCGTATAGTAAAATTAGAAATAGAACGTCAAATTGAAATCGCTCAGCGCGACCAGAGCCTGTTTTCCTATTGGGATGAAGCCTACTTGTCTCTTCGGGGGAAAACCAGATCAGGAATTTATTCACGAGCGTATTGCTGACTGGTTATGGGAAGATTTCAAATTTAAATCTACATTGGTTGTTTCATCTGACTACAAAGGTGTTGTTGATGTTTTGGAGGAAACCGAACTTGCCCCAGAAGGGCGACTATATCTGATTGACGAAAATTCTGACCTGATTGGGTTAGCTATCAGTAAATACAAACAAAATCGTAAGCGTCAAAAGGGCGGTTATATGATATTGGCCTCAACCAGTGACATACCAAAATTGCTGGCAGCAAGTGCTTTTCGTATGGCAGACGGTGAGTTGAGCATAGTTACTGCGCAAGCGATAATTTCAGATGATACCGAAACGCCGATTGTAGAAGAAGATATTCGAGTATTATTGACTATCAAGCCAATTACAGATGATGCATTGGAAATATTTTCGGAGCGCACAAATCTGAACAAGGTTGAGGTAATTGCAGCAGATAAGTTGAAAAATAAAACAGGGGTTATCGCCTTGCCAAACGCCGGGTTAGAGCCTGGATATTACATTTCATGGCAACCCAATACGCCATTTCCTATTATATTGCGGGCCAGCGCCCCGTTGCTAATTGTGTTGATTGTTTTCTCTGGAACAGGAATTTGGTTTGTCGGTCGACGATTCATAATGGTGATAAAAAAGCTTGAAACCAGTGAAAAGAAAAACCGGTATATGGCCCAGCATGATGCTCTAACTCATATGCCCAATCGGGGCAAATTTGACGCGGAGATCGAAAAGCTTATTCGGTCGGGGAAAACAGATAAAGCATTAAAATTTGCAATTATGAGTATCGACCTTGATCGTTTTAAAGCTGTAAATGACACCTATGGCCATGCGGCGGGCGATGTGGTGATTAAAACAATTGCAAACAGGTTGTCTGAATTAGTTGGCCAAAATGGCATGGTTGCGCGGATGGGGGGTGACGAGTTCGCCTGCCTGATTATAGATCATATTGACCGTGATACACTCACCTGGCTTGCTGAAGAAATGGTAGATTCCGCCAGTCAGACGATCATATTTAATGGTGGCAAAACAAGTGTTGGCGCAAGTATTGGTATCGCAATCTGGCCTAAGGACGGTAAAAGCCTAAATGAAATAATGCGAAAATCTGATCTCGCCCTATATCAGGCGAAACAATCAGGTCGTGGAAAAGTATGTTTTGCTGAAAAATCGAACCCACATATTAGGCGCCAAAATGCTGCTTAAATTTTGGATTTAGTGATTGCACTGACCAGCCAACCGGCTGGAAACGGTGTCTGGTTCTTCAAACTATCGTTTTCCAATTTCAAACTGGCGACCGGGCATGGAAGATTGAGAGTTTTCCACGAAGTATTGTTCAATACTTTTTCACAGCGCGCCAAAGAAGAGCCGTTGGGTGTTTTTAGGCAGGCCGTCTTGCCCTCTTCTATATATCCACCCTTAAATCGGCATTTACATTTTGCCCCGGCAAATGCGGTGGTTGTTATTGCAATGGTAAAAAAAGTTAAGACGATTGCGATTGCATGTTTCATAAACCAAAACATATCACAAATTGATGGGTTTTCAAAACCAATGCGGACGCATTGGTTTTGCCATTGCAACATAGGATGAAGGGTTAAGGCCGCTAAAATCGCGAGCTAAGCAGCGTAATCTATCCACACCGGCACGTGATCAGAAGGTTTTTCCCAGTCTCTGACATAGGTGTCGACTTCCACTCCTTTGAGTAGTGGTGCCGCTTCTGGCGACATAAGCAGATGATCAATCCGAATACCGTGATTGCGTGGCCATGCGCCCGCCTGATAGTCCCAGAACGTATAAATTCCCGCATCATCAGTGCTGCATCTTAAGGCTTCGCTCATACCAAGGTTCAGCAATGAGCGAAACTGAGATATACTCTCCTCACGAAACAGCGCATCGCCTTCCCAGACTTTGGGGTCATGACAGTCTTTTGGCTCCGGTATAACATTGTAATCTCCAGCCAAAATAAACGCCTCTTCACTTTCAAGCCGGTTTTTTGTCCATGAATAAAGCCTGTCCATCCATGATAGTTTATAGGGAAATTTTTCCGTATCTACCGGATTTCCATTTGGTAAATAGAGCGATGCAACGCTGATCGTGCCGCCCTCAATTGAAAACACACCTTCTATAAATCGTGCTTGCTCATCAACCGGATCATCTTCGCTAAGCATTGGCAGGCCGCGGTTGACCTCGTCAAAGGGAAGTTTTGAAAGCAGGGCAACACCGTTAAAACCTTTCTGACCGTGAGTCTCGAGATTGTATCCCAAACCCTCTATGGCATCGCCTGGAAATTTATCATCCATTGATTTGATTTCCTGCAAACAAACAATGTCTGGCTTGGCCTCTTCCAGCCACCTTATCAGCACATCATGTCGTGCCTTGATGCCATTTATATTCCAGGTCGCTATTTTCATAATGCTTAGATGATCCGCTCAATTAGTGTTGCAGCAGTACAGAAACTAGGCCGAATATACCCGCTGCGATAGGCTGTTTTCAGATTTTCCAACGATTGTTCTTATCCACATGAAGCACTTTAAAATATAATTTGTTATTGGGGGACATTAAAATGAACTAATATTTGGCGGCGGAAAAGAGAATCGGCAGAGTATTGCTTGATGAGGGAAAATATTCCGCAAGGAGAGGGAAAATATGACTGATAGTTCTTTGGGGACCGCCGAGCAACTCCGCGATCCAAATTATACCCCTGCATTGGCCAAAGCCGTGCCGCTGGGTATCCAACATGTGTTGGCAATGTTTGCCAGTAACGTAACGCCGGCCATTATTGTTGCGGGTGCAGCAGGGTTTGGGTTTGGTTCAAATTCACCGGACTTTCCAAATCTGATTTATATGATTCAGATGTCGATGCTTTTTGCAGGAATAGCAACTCTGTTTCAAACCATCGGCATGGGGCCGGTGGGTGCCAGATTACCGATTGTGCAAGGCACAAGCTTTGCATTTCTGCCAATTATGATCCCACTTGTTCAAGACAAGGGGGTTGATGCAATGGCCGTCCTCATGGGTGGCGTCGTCATTGGGGGGATATTCCACTTTTTCCTCGGTACGATTATCGGTAAAATTCGTTTTGCCTTGCCACCGCTGGTAACCGGTCTGGTGGTTTTGATGATTGGCTTGTCGCTCGTAAAAGTTGGCATTCAATATGCTGCTGGTGGCGTGCCTGCAATGGTAAAGGGTCTGCCAGAGTTTGGCTCCTTGCAAAATTGGTCGGTCGCACTCGTTGTGATTGTGGTGACATTGGCGATCAAGTTTTTCACCAAAGGCCTTTTGTCGGTTTCTGCGGTACTGATCGGTCTGGTTGCCGGTTATGCAGTTGCATATGGTTTGGGTATGGTTGATTTCGGAAAAATCGCATTTGCCAGCACATTCCAACTGCCAAATCCTTTCCATTTTGGGTTTGAAGTATCCATCGGTGCTGTAATTGGTTTCTGCCTCATGGCGTTTATCTCTGCAATCGAAACGGTTGGCGATGTTTCCGGTATCACCAAAGGTGGTGCAGGACGCGAGGCAACAGACAAGGAAATTGCTGGAGCTACCTATGCTGATGGTTTGGGAACAGCGATTGCCGGTATTTTTGGCGCAATGCCGAATACATCGTTTAGCCAGAATGTAGGGCTGATTTCGATGACTGGTATTATGAGCCGTCATGTGGTGACGATCGGGGCACTGTTCCTGATACTTGCCGGATTGATTCCGAAAGTTGGTGCTGTAATTACCACAATACCGATTGAAGTATTGGGTGGCGGTGTAATCGTTATGTTCGGCATGGTTGCCGCAGCCGGTATTAACATGCTGTCTGATGTGAACTGGAACCGCCGCAATATGTTGATTTTTGCAGTATCTCTGTCGATTGGACTTGGTTTGCAGTTGGTGCCGCAAGCGCTGCAGCATCTTCCAGGTACGGCGAAGATCCTCATGACATCCGGCCTGTTGCCAGCGGCAATTATCGCCATTGTGTTGAACCTTGTATTGCCGGAAGATCTGGATAAATAGCCGATCTTGATTCGAAAGTTACCAAAGCCCGGGCTGCGAAATTCGCATCCGGGCTTTTTTGGTACTCATTCATTCTGCGACGGAGCTATTAAATTTGTCGCTGGCAAATTGCTATCAGTATGGATCACAGCTAAGGTTTGCCCTTAAATGAAAGGGCCAGCAAATGGCCCGGCAACCAAAAAGAATATCCGGGAGATTATTTATGAGCACGATTACGCGCAGAACACTATCAACATTTATTGGCGCAAGCCTGTTGGCTATGGCAAGCATTACCGTTGCAAGTCCTTCAATTGCAGCAGATAAAATCAATGTCGGCGCATTGCGGTTCACTTCGCATTCGGCAAGTTTTGTCGCCTTCGAGCGCGGTTACTTCAAAGAGCAAGGCCTTGAAGTTGAATTTAAATTTTTTCAGGCAGCCCAACCAATGGCCGTTGCAATTGCTTCTGGCGATGTGGATTTTGGTGTAACTGCAATATCGGGTGGGTTGATAAATCTGGCCAACAAGGGCGCGATCAAGGTTATTGGCGGCGCATTGCATGAAGAAGCCGGCGTCGATGGACAAATGATTTTGGCGTCAAAGAAAGCTTTTGATGGCGGCCTTACCAAACCATCAATGCTCAAAGGGCGTTCTTTTGGCATCACGCAGGCTGGCTCATCATTTCATTATATGGCCCACAAGATTGCTCAGAAAGAGGGTTTTGCCGGCTCTGAAATCAAAGTGAAACCACTACAAAAAGTTGGTGCAATTATTGGCGCGCTGAAATCCGGCCAAATCGATGCATGGTCAATTGTTCCCCATATTGCCAAAGGTCTGGCCAAGAGCAAAAAGGTCATGATCATCGGCAAGGTGGCTGACTATATTCCTGACTATCAGGTGACGACCGTATTTACCTCGGCTGATAATGCCGCCAATAAGAAAGACTTGGTAAAGCGTTTTCTGATTGCCTTTTCAAAAGGTGCGGATGATTTTAATGCGGCGCTGGTTGACAAAACTGCAGGCGATAAAGCCGCCGAAGACATGGTGAAGTTGATACATAAGTATGTTTATACGAGCCGCCCCTATGAAAAAGCCGCTCCAAGCATTCGCAACGGTGCCATGCGCATCAACAAAAATGCCAAACTTAATCTAACCAATGTGAAAGACCAACTAGCCTGGTTCCAGTCTGAAGGCCTTGTGTCCAAAGACATTACCATTGATACGCTCGTTGATGGCAGTTTCGTTGAAACCTATTGAACGAGCCTGGTGTTTGGATTGTTTTTTCCAAATTCAAATGAAACAAGTTTCCTGGCACGGCTTGCCCTGTGCCGGGAATTTAACCTCATGCCGGATAATAGTATAAAATGGACCTTCACCTTGAGGCAATTTCCCACGATTATGGTGATCTAAGTGTTCTGAAGAATATCAGTCTTGATATTCATCACAAGGAAATTGTCTGTATTGTTGGCCCGTCCGGTTGTGGCAAATCTACCTTGCTGCGCATCATTGGCGGGCTGGAATTACCCACTGCAGGCAACGTTTTGCAACTGGGAAATGTGCCTGCCGATACACTTAATCCGCTCACTTATATATTTCAGGACTTTGCTCTTTTGCCCTGGCGAACGGTTAAGGGAAATATCGCACTGGCTCTGGAAGAGCATGGCCTTTCCGCCGCTGAAATGGACGCGACAATTTCAGACGTGCTTGCCCGCACCAAACTGAGCGAATTTGCCGATGCCCTTCCACGGCAATTGAGCGGTGGCATGAAACAACGCGTTGCGATTGCCCGTGCATTGAGCGTGAAACCCGCTATCATGTTAATGGATGAGCCGCTTTCGGCACTCGATAGCCAAACCCGTGAATTACTGATGGATGATCTGGTTGATCTGTGGGTGAGGGAGGGTTTTACGGCTTTTTACGTTACCCATAATCTGGCGGAAGCCGTTCGGCTCGGCCACAAGATTGTTGTGCTCTCGCGCCGTCCCGGCGAAATTCGCGATATTGTCTCAATTGATATTCCCTTGAATGAACGAAGCGCCTTTGCCCATGATCTGGAAACCAAACAAAAACAACTTTGGGACATGATGCGAGAAGAAGCGCTCGCTGCTGATCAGGAGTTGATTGATGGATAAGGCGGCAACGACCCAAACAACCAAATCTATTCAAAATAATGCCCCTGACAATTTTTCGGCCAGGCCTGTGCCGTTTCGAGGCGGCGGGTTTCAGCCAAAACCAATTAGAGGTGTTGCGCCATTTGTTTTTATTGGCTTGATCGCATTTTGGGAATTTGGTTCACAAACCGGCTTTATTTCAAGTCTGGTCTTACCGGCACCTTCTGAGGCTTTTCAGGCTTTTCGCGAGCTCATCGAAAGCGGCATGTTGCTCATACATTTATCGGCTTCCATGCAACGGTTACTGATCGGCTGGATTTGCGGCACGACACTTGGCATTATTGTCGGGCTGATGATTGGTCTGTCATCCATCGCAAGGGCCGGTCTTTCTCCATTAGTGTCAGCCATTTTCCCGATACCCAAAATAGCTCTCTTGCCGTTATTTATAATCTGGTTCGGCATCGGCGAAGGGTCAAAGGTTGCAACAATTCTATTTGGCACATTCTTCCCAACCGTAATCACCACCTATGGCGGGGTTGATAATGTCGACCGTAATCTGATTAGAATGGGACAATCATTTGGCCTGTCCTGGTCGTCTATTGTCAAAAAAATAATATTTCCCGGTGCATTGCCGGCGATCTTGTCGGGCTGCCGAATTTCCGGTTCAATTGCGATCATTTTGTTGGTGGCAGCCGAAATGATTGGAGCTGAATTTGGCATCGGCGCATATATTTTATTGGCGGGAAGCCTGTTTGCCACGGATCAGTTAATTGCCGGGGTAGCAATATTATCGACGATGGGATTATGCTTTGCCTGGTTAATTGGGCGGGCGGAAAAATATTTTCTAAATTGGAGAACCTGAAGACGAAAGGCTGCGCAATGTCAGAACAACTTGGAACACTGGATGATCTGCCAAAAGATTATCTTGACGATATGGCAAATGCGGGCGTTGCCCCGCTTTGGCCGATGATGCGAAATGTGTTGCCCCACGGTGCACCCAATCCCGTTACCCGGTCTGGCTATTGGAACTATCAAAATTTGAGGCCATTATTATTGCGTGCCGGAGAACTGACCCCGGTTGAAAAGGCAGAACGTCGTGTATTGGTGATGAGTGATCCGGGCCGTGGAACCGGGGCAATGCAAGCCACATCTTCTATTTATTTGGGTATGCAATTGCTTTTGCCGGGTGAAAGTGCACCGGCCCATCGTCACACACCGTCTGCGGCTCGAATCGTTGTCGAGGGCAAAGGAGGGTTTACGGTCGTCGATGGCGAAAAGCTGCCGATGGAGGAGGGCGATCTTGTGCTCACTCCCGGTGGCGAATGGCATGATCACGGGCATGAAGGTGATGAGCCGGTGATTTGGTTGGATGCGCTTGATCTGCCGCTTTTTGTTTATCTCGAGGGTTCCTATGCTGAAGAAGCACCATTGCAGGCGCAGCGCAATCGGCCCGATGCCAGCGAAGTTGAATATATGGCAGCAGGTCTGGTGCCGTCGCGCAGCCGCGAAAAGAAAGCTCGAACCTATCCAATGATGCGTTATCCCTGGGCGCGTACTGAACAGGCATTGCGACAACAGATGAAATATGGCGACCAGTCGATCGCAGAGATTGATTATGTAAATCCAGAAACCGGTGACGATGTTTTGCCAACAATGGGCTTTACCGCGATGATGTTGCAACGCGATCAACTGATCGATCCGGTGTTAAAGTCGACCTCTTGCGCCTTCCATATTATCAAGGGAGAGGGGAAATCCATAGTCAACGGCGAGGAGATTTCCTGGGAGAGTAAGGATACATTCACCGCGCCGGTATTTTCTGAAATTTCTCACAAGGCCACAAGTGAGGCATTTGTCATTTGCATACATGACAAGCCCTTGCAGGATCGACTTGGATATTATGAGGAAAGGCCTCGATGAGCGACTACCTGTTTGATGCCCGAATAATACCGGCAATTGCAGTTGTTGGAGAGGATAAATCTTATCCTGTGGGGCGGATTTTTTGCGTTGGCCGAAACTATGCGGCCCATGCGGCCGAAATGGGCAATGAGGTGGATCGCTCTGCACCATTCTACTTTACCAAGTCCCCCTCGGCCGTTGAATTAAGTGGTGCAACAACACCCTATCCGCCCGGAACCCAAAATTATCACTACGAAATGGAACTTGTGGTGGCGATTGGAGCGCCCGTATTTAGAATGGATGCAAAACACGCCTGGGAGGCTGTTTATGCCTATGGCTGTGGGCTGGACATGACCAGGCGGGATTTACAGATTGCTGAGCGGGAAAAGAAGCGCCCGTGGGATCTGGGCAAGGACGTTGAGCAATCTGCAATTTTTGCGCCACTGACCAAAGCCACTGATATTGGCGTGATTGGTGCACAACAAATAAAATTGGAATTGAATGGTGAGTTGAAACAGGACGCTTTACTTTCTGATATGATCTGGAAGGTGAACGAGATTATATCTCACCTTTCTGGCTTTTATCATTTGCGGCCGGGTGATCTGATTATGACAGGCACGCCAGCCGGTGTCGGCCCTGTTGTTGAGGGCGATAGAATTGACGGGGAAATTTCTGGACTGTCGCCTGTCTCTCTTACGATTGGAAAAGCGGAATAGAAGCAGTAATGGAAAAATTGCCCATTATTATCGCCGGTGGCGGCATCGGTGGCTTGGCGGCGGCGATAGGACTGGCACAAAAAGGCTTCGCCTCCATCGTGCTGGAAAAAAGCGCGCAACTTGGTGAAATTGGTGCCGGTATTCAACTTGGCCCCAATGCTTTTCATGCCTTTGATGCATTGGGCGTTGGTGATGCTGCCCGTAAAATGGCCGTCTATATCGACAACCTTCGACTGATGGATGCTATTTCCGGCGATGAGATTGCGCGTATTCCCTTGGGAGATGATTTTAGAAAGAGGTTCAACAATCCCTATGCGGTGGTCCACCGAGGAGAGTTGCACCGCGTATTCCAGAATGCTTGCAAAACCAGCGAATTGATCAAAATCAAAACCAGTGCTGAGGTGGTGAATTATCAACAGGATAACACAGGCGTCACCGTTATTCTGAAAAATGACGAGCGCGTAAATGGATGCGTATTAATTGGGGCCGACGGCCTCTGGTCAAATGTTCGAAGAAAACTTGTCGGCGACGGAGCACCTCTGGTTTCCGTTCATACGACCTATAGAAGCGTCATTCCCTATGATCGCATGCCGGAAGAATTACGCTGGAATGCGGCCACTCTTTGGGCTGGCCCCAAGTGTCATATCGTCCATTACCCATTGTCAGATTGGAAGTCCTTCAATCTTGTTGTGACCTATCACAATGATGCGGCAGAGCCTGTTGCGGGTTTGCCCGTCAGCCATGAGGAGGTTAGAAAGGGCTTTGATCATGTGGCACCGATTGCACGACAGGTAATTGAGCGCGGGAAAGACTGGAAATTGTGGGTCTTGTGTGATCGTGACCCTATCATGAATTGGGTTGAGGGCAGGGTGGCCCTGCTGGGCGATGCCGCCCATCCAATGCTGCAATATTTGGCTCAAGGTGCATGCATGGCGATGGAAGATGCGGTTGTTTTGTCTGAGGCAATGGACGCAAATTCAGGCAATATCGAACAGGCATTGCTGGCCTACCAAACCCGCCGAAGGGTAAGGACTGCAAGGGTGCAATTGCAATCTCGTGAGGTTGGTCAGCATATATACCATCCTGAAGGTGCCCACGCAGCATTGCGCAATGAGATCATGGGTGCAAAAACTGCCGAAGACTGGTTTGAGGTTATGAGCTGGCTTTATGACGGTCTCGAACAACCATAGCCATTGCCTAATCAACTTCACCAATGCTCTCAAGCGCCATTTGACGATATAAAACCACTAGTTTAGCCGCTATTGGGCCGGGTTTCCCATTGCTTAAAATCCGGTCATTGATCTTTACGATTGGCATTACCGGGTGAGTAGCCGCCGTTGAAAAGGCTTCCATTGCATTTTCCGCTTCCTCTGGAGTAAACGGCCGCTCTTCGATCTTCATATTGTTTTGGCGTGCGAGTTCCAAAACGGCGCGGCGTGTAATGCCGCTCAATATGCTGTTGGAAATATTGCGGGTGACGATCGTATTATCATCGGTGACAATATAGGCATTGTTGGACGAGCCTTCGGTGACAAATCCGTCTTCCACCATCCATGCATCATTAGCACCCGAATCAATTGCGGCTTGTTTGGCCATTGACTGCGCCAAAAGAGAAACAGTCTTGATGTCCCGGCGTTGCCAGCGAATATCGGGTATAGTTTTGATTGATATGCCAATATCCGTATCCGGGCAATCTATGATGCAAAGCTCCTGGGTAAACATCACCATGCTGGGTGTAATGTCCTTCGGTTGCAGGAATGTACGATCCGCAGCCCCACGGGTTACCTGCAGATAAAGCATGCCCTCGTCGAGATTATTACGTGCGACAACTTCCTTTTGGATTTCGATAATTTTCTCATCAGTGCCGGGTGCCTTTATGTTCAATTCGCCAAGCGAGCGGGCTAATCGGGCCAAATGCCGATCATTGTCAATCAGCTTGCCGCGAATAACAGAGGAGACTTCATAGACACCATCAGAAAACAAAAAACCCCGGTCAAATACTGAAATCTTGGCATCTTCTTCGGCTAAAAACTCACCATTCACATATACAATCCGCGACATCATTTTCTCCTGAATATAACTCAATAATCACCGTGACGCCTCAGCATTTGGTGCAATTTCAACCGGAAGGTGGCAGCGCCCGAATCTAATCTCCAGCAAATAATTGGTGAAGTATACCAGCCGGGTTGGCAAGCAGGTATTTCGAGCAGAATCAATCCAACAAATGTTAGCTTATAATGGATAATGCTATAATGGACTGATTATTCCGTTGATTTTTATCAGTTCATCGTGCAGCCTGAAACCTGTAAATTTTCACGAACATGTTATTGAGGTGGAATTTGCAACATACGTTCGGTTTTCAATTGAATATGCAAAAGCAAACAATTGCAAAGCTGGAGCAACATTATTTCGGGAGGAAATATGAAGAACCTATTTAAAACTGTCTTGACCGGCGCAATTGCTGCTGGTCTTGCTTTGACCTTGGCTACAACTGCCGATGCGAAAAAAGTGCGTTGGAAGATGCATGCTGCATTTGGTAAAAACCTTGCCGTGATTGGCCCGCCACCACATCGGATAGCTGCTGCAATCAAGCGCATGTCTGGCGGCGAGTTCGACATTAAAGTGTTTGAACCTGGTGCATTGACAGGCGGTTATGCCTATTATGATCCGGTATCTCAGGGCGCTATTGATGCTGCCTGGGGTACGTCCGGCGCAAATCAGGGCAAAAATTCCGCATTTGCATTTTTGTCTACCTGGCCATTTGGACCTGGTGCACCGGAATTTCTTGCATGGATGTTGCATGGCGGCGGTGTACAGCTGGCTGAAGAACTTTATGCTAGAGACAACATTAAGTTCCTTCTCTGCGGCATGATCCCACCGGAAACATCTGGCTGGTTCCGTGAAGAAATCAAGAGCCTTGATCAGTTGAAAGGCATGAAAATGCGTTTCTTCGGCATGGGCGCAAAGGTGATGAACAAGTTTGGTGTATCAACACAGTTGCTTGCTGCCGCTGATATTTATCCGGCTCTAGAGCTTGGTACTATTGACGCGACCGAGTTCTCCATGCCGGCAATTGACCGTTCGCTTGGTTTCTACCAGATAGCGAAGTTCAATTACTATCCCGGTTGGCATCAACAAGCGACTTCCAATGAACTGCTCATC
>Ga0256839_1001850_pt1 | contig 24858 bp, 23 predicted proteins | sample 354166metaG_FD_185968 | JGI IMG/M metagenome (GOLD analysis project Ga0256839, IMG submission 185968) | Hydrothermal vent microbial communities from Mid Atlantic Ridge, Atlantic Ocean - 354-166 | ecosystem: Environmental > Aquatic > Marine > Hydrothermal vents | place: Atlantic Ocean: Mid... | reverse complement strand
GACCCGTCCCATCGTTCAGGCGGCGAGCTCGGCGCGGACCCGGCGTTTGATCCTCGCCAGAATCGCGGCCATGCCCCGCAGCCGGAGCGGGGAGACGATCTCCTCCAACCCCATCTGATAGAAGAAGTCGTCGGGCACCTCCAGGATCACGTCGGGCGGCTCTCCGTCGAGCCCCTCGAACAGGATCCCGGCGAACGCCCTGATCGTCGGTGACTCGGCGGGGGCGTCGAAGAAGAGGCGAACCCGGCCGTCCTCGATCCGGGTGGCGAGGAAGAACGGGGTCTGGCACTCGTGGACCTGCTCGAGCCGGTCCGGATGCTCGACCAGGTCCGGCGGGAGCGGCGGGACCCGCTTCGAGTAGTCCACCAGGGCCTCGGTGCGGAACTGCCGCGGTGCGGAGCGAAACACCTCGACGGTGCGGGCGAGGCGCGGGGGAAGGGTCATGACGGGGGCAGTGTAGGACCCTCGCGGTGGACACGGCGGTCATCGATTTCCACTACCGGTGTAGTGTTTATCCTGGCCGTCGAACCAGGAGGACCGTCATGGCCGTGGCCACCGATCCGGACGCCAAGTTTCGAGCGTACGCCCACCCCGAGAAGATCGTCTCCACCCGATGGGTCGCCGACCATCTCGACCATCCCGAGGTGGTGGTCGTGGAGTCCGACGAAGACGTGCTCCTCTACGAGACCGGGCACATCCCGGGCGCCGTCAAGGTGGACTGGCACACCGAACTGAACGACCCCGTCGTCCGGGACTACCTCACCCCCGAGCGCTTCGCCGAGCTGATGGCGGAGAAGGGGATCCGGCGCTCCGACACCGTCGTGTTCTACGGGGACAACTTCAACTGGTGGGCCGCCTACGCCCTCTGGGTGTTCAGCCTGTTCGGGCATCCGGACGTCCGACTCATGGACGGGGGGCGGCAGAAGTGGATCGCCGAAGGGCGGCCGCTCACCACCGAGGCGCCTCGACGCCCGCGCAGCGACTACCCCGTCCCCACCCGGGACGACGCCCCGATCCGGGCGTTTCTCCCCGACGCCCTCTCCCAGTCCGAGGCCCGCCGGCCCCTCATCGACGTCCGGTCTCCCGAGGAGTATCGGGGTGAGCGCCTCCACATGCCCGACTACCCGAACGAGGGCGCCCTGCGTGGTGGACACATCCCCGGTGCGGTGAACATCCCCTGGAAGACGGCGGCGAACGAGGACGGGACCTTCAAGAGCGCCGAGGAGCTGCGGACGATCTACGGCGCGGTCGCCGCTCCGGACGACGACGTGGTCGTGTACTGCCGGATCGGCGAGCGCTCGAGCCACACCTGGTTCGTCCTCACCCACCTCCTCGGGTACGGGCGGGTGAAGAACTACGACGGATCCTGGACCGAGTACGGGAACGCGGTGCGGGTACCGATCGAGCGCCCCTAGGAGCCGCCTCCCGTCCGTTCCAGCGCCTCCAGGCTCTGCGGGTTCTCCAGGCTCGAGAGGTCGCCGGGGTCCTCGCCGAGGGTGATGGCCTTCACCACCCGTCGCATGATCTTCGCCGAGCGGGTCCGGGGCAGATCGGGGACGAACCGTACCTCCTTGGGGCGGAACGCCTTGCCCAGGGTCTCGGCCACCCGATCCGACACCCGGCGGGCCAGGTCGTCGTCACCGGTGATTCCGGGGGCGGGGACGCAGTAGACCATCACCACCTCGCCCTTCACCTCGTCGGGGACGCCGATGGCGGCGGCGGCGGTGATCTCGGGGAGCTCGACGGCGGCGGACTCGATCTCGGCAGGTCCGATGCGTTTGCCGGCGACGTTGAGGGTGTCGTCGGACCGTCCGTGCAGGTACCAGAAGCCGTCCTCGTCGATCGATGCCCAGTCGCCGTGGACCCACACGTCGGGCCACCGGGACCAGTAGGTCTGGAGATACCGCTCGGGTTCACCCCAGAACCCGCGGGTCATCGCCGGCCAGGGTTCTTTCACCACGAGCTCGCCGACTTCGCCCCGGACCGGGCGGCCCTCGTCGTCGAAGACGTCGGCGGCCATCCCCAGGGCGGGTCCCCCCAGCGAGGTGGGTTTGATCCCCTGGAGGAGGTTCACCGACAGGATGCAGGCGCCGATCTCGGTCCCGCCGGAGATGTTGACGATCGGGATCTGTTCGTCACCGACCTCCCGGAACAGCCACCACCACGGGTCCGGGTTCCACGGCTCCCCGGTCGAGCCGAACCCCCGCAGGCTCGACAGGTCGTGGCGCCGGGCCGTCTCCGCCCCGTGGGGCTGCAGCGCCCGGATGAGGGTGGGGGAGATGCCGAGGAAGGTGACGCCGAGCTTCTCGGTGATCGCCCAGAGGCGGTCCGGTCCGGGATGATCGGGAGCGCCGTCGAAGGTGGCGATCGCGGCTCCGTTCGCCAGGCCCGCCACCACCATCCACGGCCCCATGATCCATCCCATGTCGGTGGCCCACATGAGCACGTCGTCGGGGTGGAGATCCGCCTGGAACGCACCCTCCTGGGCGAGCTTCACGGTCAGCCCGCCGTGGACGTGGACCGCCCCCTTGGGGCGCCCCGTCGTCCCCGACGTATAGGCGATCAAGACGGGGTCCTCGGCGTCGGTGTCGACGGCGGCGACCGGCGCGGCGGCGTCGAGGGCGTCGTCCCAGAAGACGTCTCGACCCTCCGCCCACGGGGTGTCGGATCGATCGACGTAGCGGACGACGAGGAGATGGTCGACGCCGCCTGCGTCCGCCGCCGCCCGATCGGCGGTCTCCTTCATGGCGACCGGGCGGCCTCGGCGCATGAACCCGTCGGCGGTGATCAGCACCTTCGGCTTCGGGTCGAGGAGTCGGGTGGCGACCGCCTCGTGGCCGTAGCCGCTGAAGATGGGGATGAAGACCGCGCCCAGCCGGGCGATGGCGAGGAGGGACACCACCGCCTCGGCGGACATGGGGAGGTAGACCGCGACCGCATCACCGTGGCCGACACCGAGGTCGCGAAGGGCGCCGGCGAGTCGGGAGACCCGATCGGCCAGCTCGCCGAAGGTGAGGCGACCCGGTTCGCCGCCCTGCTCCCGTTCGGAGAGGACCGCGACCCGGTCGGGATCGGAGGCCGCCCACCGATCCACGCACACCTGGGAGAGGTTCACTCGACCGTCGACGAACCACCGGGCCCATGGTCTCCCCCGGGAGAGGTCGCGGACGTGGGTGTAGGGACGTTGGAACGGGATGCCCAGGAACTCGACGACCGCGTCCCAGAACCATTCGGGGTCGGAGACGGAGCGCTCCACCAGCTCCGGGTAGGTGGCGATCCCGTAGGTCTCCATGAAACGCCGGGTGTTCGATCTGGCCACCCGATCGGGGTCGGGTCTCCACACGATGGGGTCCACGGGTCCTCCCTTGTTCGGCGGGTTCGAGGATACGCAGCAGGGAGCGGCCGACCGGTCGATCCGGAGGACGTCGGCGGGTAGCCTGCGGCGGGTGACGGCTCAGCCCCCATCCCAGCAGGCTCCGCCGTGGCTGCCGCGGGCGGTGCTCTCCATCGTCGCGGTGCTCCTCGCCGTCTCCGCCCTGCTCTGGGTGCTCGTTCGGATCCGCACCCTGGTCTTCATGCTGTTCGTGTCGCTCTTCGTCGCCGTCGCCCTCGAGCCCGCGGTTCAGCGGCTCGCCAGGAGGGGATGGAGGAGAGGGGTGGCGACGGGCGTCGTCTTCGTCGTCGCGTTCCTGCTCGGTATGGGCTTCGTGGCGGCGCTCGTCCCTCTCTTCGTGAGTCAGGCCTCCCAGCTCGTCGCCAACATCCCCACCTATCTGGAGAACCTCCAGGGGCTGGTCGAACGCTTCGGGGACATCCAGCTCGTCAACCCGGAGACGGCGTCGGAGTTCCAGGACCTCGGCTCCCTCGTGGGGAGGTTCGGGGGCGACGTCGCCGGCGGCGTGTTCGCGGTGGGCAACACGATCCTGGGCCTGGTGTTCCGTTTCGTGACCATCGGCCTGTTCTCCTTCTACATGGTCGCCGAGGGACCGAAGATGCGTCGGATCCTGCTGGCCTTCCTCCCGCCCGCCCGCCAGCGCATCGCCCTCCGGATCTGGGAGATCTCGGTGGACAAGACCGGCGGCTACATCTACTCGCGCGCGGTCCTGGCGGCGGTGGCGGCCGTGTTCACGACCGGGGTGCTGACGCTCCTCGACGTTCCCTTCGCCATCGCCCTGGGGATGTGGGTGGGGGTGTTGAGCCAGTTCGTTCCGGTGATCGGCACCTACATCGCCCTCGTCCTGCCGGCACTGGTGGCCCTCGTCCAGAGTCCGGGCACGGCCCTGTGGGTGGTGGGAGCCCTCGTCGCCTACCAGCAGGTGGAGAACTACCTGATCGCCCCCAGGGTGACTGCACGCACCATGTCGCTGCACCCGGCGGTCTCGGTGGGCGCGGTCATCGCCGGCGCCTCCATCCTCGGGGGGATCGGGGCCGTGTTGGCGTTGCCGGTGGCGGCCATCCTGCAGGCCCTCGCCTCCACCACCCTCCATCGGCACGAACTGGTGGAGGAGCTCCGGGAGGGGCCGTCAGGCGAGTCGGGTACGGATGAAGGCGTGCATGCGGAGCAGCGCGGACCGTCCCAGGTCCGTGGGGAAGGCGTCGAAGGCGTGGGCGCCGCCGGGGTAGACGGCTGAGATCGCCTGGTTCCCCGCCGCCGTCCAGCGGGCGGCCATGAAGAGCGTGTCGTCCAGGAGGGGGTCCTCGGTCCCGACGGTGAACAGGGCCGGAGGCAGCCCCCTCAGGTCGGCCAACAGGGGTGAGACGTCCGGATCGTCACGGAGGTCGGGCGCCACGAAGTGGTCGATGAACCACCGCATCGTGGGGGTATCGAGCACCAGGGACCGGTCGCCCCACCGCCGGGCCGACGGGGTGAGCCGAAGGTCGTAGACGCCGTAGACGAGGTTGGCGCCGACGAAGCCGACGTCGTCGTGTCGGTCGCGCAGCCGGAGGAGGGTCACCGCCGCCAGATGGGCTCCCGCCGACTCGCCTCCGATGAGGAGCGTGTCGGTCCCGAACTCCTCCAGGGCATGCTCCTTCAGCCAGACCGCCGCCGCCTCGCAGTCGTCGGGAGCCGCCGGGTAGGGATGTTCGGGGGCGAGTCGATAGTCGACGGAGACCACCGCCACCTCACAGGTGTCGGCGAGGAGCTCCAGGCGAGGGTCCTGATGGTGGGCGCCTCCCAGCACCCATCCACCGCCGTGGAGGTGGAGATACACCCCCCGGGGCTCGGACGGGACGAAGAGGCGGAGACCCAGATCGCCGCCGGGCCCGGCGATGGTCCTCGTCTCCGCTCGCTCCGAGAGCTGGAGTGGCCCGAAGGCGGATCGTCCCTCCTCTCGGGCTCGCCGGGCCTCGACCGGATCGCTCTCCCACAGCGGAGGGAGCGACGCCAGCAGCTTCTCCAGCTCGGCGTTGAACGCCGCGGTCTCGGCGTCGATCGCATCGACGCCGAAGAGCGTCGGATCGATCCGGGGCAGATCGGTCACAGGGTCAGGCCTCCGTCGGCGACGACGATGGCGCCCGTCGTGTAGGGGGCGAGGACCAGCCCGAGCACCGCGGCGGCGATGTCGTCGGGCGTCCCCGAGCGTCGCAGGGGGGCGGTGGCTCGGACCTGGGCGCGGACCTCGTCCCAGTCGGCGGTCCAGGGGGTGTCGACGAGTCCCGGGGCGACGGCATTGACCCGGATCTCGGGGCCGAGGGCATGGGCGAGCTGTCGGGTCAGGTGGTTGGTGGCGGCCTTGGAGACGCCGTAGGGAATGGACGATCCGAGGGCTCGGATCCCGGCGATGGAGGTGACGTTGACCACACAGCCACGGTGTTCCCGCAGGGCGGGGACCGCGGCCCGGGTCACGTACCAGGTGCCGAGGAGGTTGACGCCGAGGATCCGGTCCCAGTCCTCGTCGGTGACGGCGTCGAGGTCGGGGAAGGGGATCACCCGCGTGGTCCCGGCGTTGTTCACCACGACGTCGAGGCGACCGCCGAACTCCACCGTCTCGTGGACCAGCCGCAGGGCGTCGGATTCCAGGGAGACGTCGGCCTGGACGTACAGGCCCCCCAGTTCCTCGGCGAGGGCCATGCCCTCGGCGACCGAGCGGATCGAATTCACCACCACCGTGGCGCCTTCGGCGGCGAGGGTCCTGGCCGTCGCCGCCCCGATCCCGCTGGCAGAACCGGTGACGAGCGCCACCTTCCCGTCGAGTCGTGCCATGGGTCGAGACGGTAGTCGCCGTCGACGACGACGATCTACTCTGCGTCCGATGTCAGGACCACTCGCCGGGATCCGCATCGTCGAGCTGGCCGGGATCGGCCCGGGGCCGTTCTGCGCCATGGTGTTGGCCGACCACGGTGCCGACGTCATCCGAGTGGATCGACCCGGGCCCGGCGCCCTCCCCATGCCACGGATCACCGGCCGCGGTCGACGCTCGATCGCCGTCGACCTGAAGCAGCCGGAAGGGGTCGAGATCGTCTTGGATCTGGTCGCGGGCGCCGACGGACTCATCGAGGGGTATCGGCCCGGGGTGGCCGAGCGTCTCGGGGTCGGCCCCGGTGTCTGCCTCGAACGGAACCCCCGTCTCGTGTACGGCCGCATGACCGGCTGGGGGCAGGAGGGACCGTTGGCCTCCACCGCCGGACACGACATCGACTACATCGCCCTCACGGGCGCCCTCGGCGCCATCGGTGGCGACCGTCCCGTCCCGCCGCTCAACCTCGTCGGCGATTACGGGGGTGGGGGGATGCTCCTCGCCTTCGGCATGGTGGCGGCGCTGTTGGAGGTGACCCGTACGGGGCGGGGCCAGGTCGTGGACGCCGCCATGGTCGACGGCGCGGCGCTGCTCATGACCCCGATCTACGAGCTCTTCGGCCTCGGGATGTGGCAGGACGTCCGTGGCGTCAACCTCCTCGACGGCGGAGCCCCCTTCTACGACACCTACGAATGTGCCGACGGCCGCTACGTGGCAGTGGGCGCCTTGGAGCCGCAGTTCTACGCGGAGCTGCTGGAAGGGCTGGGCCTGGCGGACGACGAGCTCCCGCCCCAGTACGACCCCACGGGGTGGCCGACGCTTCGGGAGCGGTTCACCGAGGTGTTCCGGACGCGGACTCGGGACGAATGGGAGGCGGTCTTCGCCGGGACCGATGCCTGCGTCGCACCGGTGCTCGGCCTCGCCGAGGCGCCCGACCATCCCCACCTCCGGGCTCGGGAGACCTTCCTCGAGGTCGGAGGGGTACGCCAGCCCGGGCCGGCTCCCCGATTCTCGGAGCGTTCGCGTCCGTCGCCGGGCTCCGAACCCGGGGCCGACACCGTCGCCCTGCTCACCGAGCTCGGACGGAGCGAGGACGAGATCGAGGACCTCCGGGCCCGTGGCATCGTCTCCTGAGGTATGTTGGAGCCGTCATCCCGGGAGAAGCAGGAGCCATGCAGGAGTTCACCACACCGCCCCTCGTCGACGTCGATCCCGGCGAGAACCTCACCACACGCGTCTGGGAGAACGAGCGTCTCCACCCTCAACGGGCGGCCCTTGCCTACCGGGACGGCGACACCTTCGTCGACATCACGAGCGTCGAGTTCGCCGAGAAGGTACGGCGCCTGGCCGCGGGGTTCATCGGGTTGGGGATCGAGCCGGGCAGCCGCATCTGCATCTTCTCCCCGACCCGGGTCGAGTTCACCCTGCTCGACTACGCCATCTGGGCCGCGGGATGCGCGACGGTCACCATCTACGAGACGTCGTCGCCGGACCAGGTCGAGTGGATCGTCGGCAACTCCGAGGCGACCGCCATCATCTGCGCCACCGACGAGCTGCTGAAGGTCTACGAGTCGCAGGCGGGCAAGCTCGGGTCCTGCAAACACGCCTTCACCATGGACGGCGACGGCCTCGACCGGTTGATCGCCGCCGGGGAGTCGGTCGGCGACGACGAAGTGATGAAGCGCGCCGCGGCCGTCGGTCAGGACGACCTCGCCACCCTGGTCTACACCTCGGGGACGACCGGGCGCCCCAAGGGATGTGTCATCACCCACGGGAACTTCGTGCACACCATGCATCAGGTGATCGGGGCCCTGAGTGACGTGATGAGGCCCGGGGAGAGCAACCTGATGTTCCTTCCCCTCGCCCACATCTTCGCTCGGATCGTCCAGGTGGGATGCGTGGCCCAGGGGATGCGCATCGCCTACTCGACGGGGATCCCCAACCTGGTCGAGGAGCTGTCCATGGTGCGTCCGTGGTTCGTCTTCAGTGTCCCCCGCGTCTTCGAGAAGATCTACAACTCGGCCCGGCAGCGGGCCGAGGAGGACGGCAAGGCGAAGATCTTCGACCTGGCCGCCGACGTCGCCATCGACTACTCGCGGCAACGTCAGGCGGGCCGGGTGTCGCTCAAGACCAAGGTCCTGCACGGCGTCTTCGACAAGCTCGTCTACGGGAAGCTGCGAGCCGTCTTCGGCGGCCACCTCCGCTACGCGATCTCCGGCGGCGCCGCCCTCGGGGAACGCCTCGGACATTTCTTCTCCGGGATCGGACTCACCGTGCTGGAGGGGTATGGGCTCACCGAGACGACGGCGGTGCTGACCGTGAACACCCCTCAGGCGCAGAAGATCGGCACGGTGGGTCGGCCGGCTCCCGGGTTCACGATCCGGATCGCCGACGACGGCGAAGTCCTCGCCAAGGGCCCGGGCATCTTCCAGGGATATTGGGCGAACCCCGACGCCACCGCCGAAGTCCTGGACGCCGACGGCTGGTTCCACACCGGCGACATCGGAGAGCTCGACGACGACGGCTTCCTCCGGATCACCGGAAGGAAGAAGGAGATCATCGTCACCGCCGGTGGGAAGAACGTCGCCCCGCTCGTGCTGGAGGACGCCATCCGGTCGCATCCGCTCGTGAGCCAGGCGATGGTCGTGGGAGACGGTCGTCCCTTCATCGCCGCCCTCGTGACCATCGACCCCGAGTTCTTCGAGGCCTGGGCGAGACAGCACGGGAAGGAGGGGACGATCGCCGACCTGGTGGACGATCCCGACCTGCAGGCGGAGATCCAGCAGGCGATCGACGCCGCCAACGCCCTGGTGTCCAAGGCCGAGGCAGTGCGGGCGTTCCGCATCCTCCCGGTGGACTTCACCATCGAAGGAGGAGAGCTCACCCCCACCCTCAAGGTGAAACGGCGGATCGTCTCCGACCGCTACGCCGACGCCATCGCCTCGATCTACGAGAGCTGACTCAGGGCCCGTCGCCGGCCCGGTAGATGCGGACGTCGACCCGTTCGAGGGTCAGGAGTCCGTCGCCGATCATCTCGTCGAGGCGAGGCAGGATCGCCTCGATCCGCTCGGACCGGTCCACGCACTCGATGACGATCGGCAGGTCGGACGAGAGCCGGAGGACGTGACCGGTGTGGAGCACGCTCGACTTGCCGAACCCTTCGATACCCCGCAGCACCGTGGCCCCGGCGAGGCCTGCAGCCCGCAGCTCCTCGACGATCGCCTGATACAGGGGCTTGCCGTCGTATTCGTCGGACTCGCCGACGAAGATGCGCATCAGGGTGCTCCCCTGCTCCAACATCGGGCTCCTCCTCAGGTCGCCAGTCCGTATCCAAGTGCGGCCGCCGCCACCCCGGACACGAGGGTGGCCGCCAGGTTCACGAGGGCGCGCCGTCGACCCCGCCGGCCCTCGCCGGCGAGCGACCACGACTCCACCATCCAGGTGCTGAAGGTGGTGAACCCTCCCAGGAACCCGGCGGCCGCCGTGGTCGCCGTCCCGTCGATGCCGGATCCGGCGACCCACCCGAGGGCGAAGGCGCCCACCAGATTCACGGTGAACGTGCCGGTCGGCAGCGACGTGGTCGTGCGCCGCTGGATCCAGCCGGAGACCCCGTAGCGGGTGAGGGCTCCGAGTGCCCCGGTCACCGTGATCGTGACCCAGGTCACCGGCCACCACCCGTCCAGGTCCCGGCGACGACTGCCGCCAGCCCCGCGATCACGGAGAGCACGCCGTAGGAAGCTCCCAGGGCGGGACGGCCGACCTCCACCAGGCGCCAGACCTCGACGGCGAAGGTGGAGAAGGTCGTGAAGGATCCGGCCAGGCCGATGCCCCACAGCTCCACCATCCACGGCGGGGAGGCGGCGCGGGTCATCCGGGCGATGAAGAACCCGAGGAAGGCGGCTCCGGTGACGTTCACGGCGAAGGTCGCCCAGGGCCAGGAGGTCCCGACCGGCCAGGCCAGGGCCACCGCCGCCCGGAGACCCGACCCGGCGAGCCCACCGACGGCGACGGCGGCGACACGCTTGGCGGTGAGGGGCATCGATCAGATCTCCAGGAGGGCGCCGATCTCGATCACCCGGTCCGGCGGGAGGCGGAAGTACTTGGCTGCGGGGCTGACGTTGCGGGACAGGAAGGCGAAGAGGTGCTCTCGCCACGGCGCCATCTCGCCTTCTCGCACCACGATGAGGGTCTCCCGGCCGAGGAAGTAGGCGGTGTCGAGGGGGTCGAATCCCAGCTCGGGTGAGACGAGTTCGGCGAGGGCGGTGGGGACGTCGGGCTCGTCCATGTACCCGAAGTGGAGGATGAGCTGGAAGAACCCGCGGCCCAGGTCGATCACCGTGGACCGCTCCGCCGGGAGGACGTGGGGTCGCTGCTCGTAGACGACGGTGAGGAGCACCACGGTCTCGTGCAGGACGTGGTTGAAACGGAGGTTCTCGAGGAGCGTGGGGGGTGTCGCCCCGGCGGAGGCGAACATGAAGACCCCGGTGCCGGGGACCCGGAGGATGTCGCGGTCGGCGACCTGGTCGACGAAGGCGGCGGCGTCCAACCGCCCCCGACTGAGCTTGTCGCGGACGATCGCTCGGCCGCGTCGCCACGTGGTCATGACGGTGAAGACGGCGATCCCCACGACCAGGGGGAACCATCCTCCGGCGGGCACTTTGAGGATGTTCGCTCCGAAGAAGGCGAGGTCGACGACGAGGAAGCCTGCGGCCAGCGCCAGGGCCTTCGGCTTCGACCAGCGCCAGCGGCTCCGGGTGAGCGAGTAGAAGAGGATCGTGGTGATGACCATCGTCGTCGTCACCGCCACTCCGTAGGCGGCGGCGAGGTTCGAGGAGGAGCCGAACCCGAGGACGAGGCCGACGCAGGCCACCATCAGCGACCAGTTGGCGGCGCCGACGTAGACCTGGCCGAACTCCCGCTCCGAGGTGTGGTCGACCCGAAGACGCGGGAGGTATCCGAGTTGGATGGCCTGCATGGTGAGGCTGAACACGCCGGAGATGAGCGCCTGGGACGCGATCACCGTGGCCGCCGTCGCCAGAACGACCAGCGGGATCCGGACCGAGGCGGGGGCCATCAGGTAGAAGGGGTTCTCGATCGCCTCGGGGCGACCGAGCAGCAGGGCGCCTTGTCCGAAGTAGTTGAGCAGGAGCCCCGGCATGACCACGGTCAGCCAGCCGAGGCGGATCGGCCGCCGCCCGAAATGGCCCATGTCGGCGTAGAGGGCTTCGGCGCCCGTCACGACGAGGAACACCGATCCGAGGGCGAGGAAGGCACGGCCGGTGTTGCGGACGAAGAACGAGATGGCGAAGCGGGGATCGACGGCGGCGAGGACGCCGGGTTGTTGGGCGATCTGGATGATCCCGAGGGTGGCGAGGGTCCCGAACCACAGGATCATGACCGGTCCGAACACCGACCCGACCGCGGCGGTTCCCCGTCGCTGGATGGCGAACAGGGCGACGAGGATGACGATGGCGAGGGGGATGACGAACCGCCCCAGGTCCGGCGCGACGATCTCCAGACCTTCGACCGCCGACAGCACCGAGATCGACGGGGTGATCATGCCGTCGCCGTAGAGGAGTGCGGTCCCGAACAACCCGACCAGGATCAACTTCCAGCGGCGAGCCCGGTGTGCGGGGTCGTGGGGGGTGATGAGCGAGGTGAGGGCGAGGATGCCGCCTTCACCGTGATCGTCCGCTCGCATCACGAAGACGAGGTACTTGATGGTGATGACGACGACCAACGCCCAGAAGATGAGCGAGACGACCCCCAGCACGTTCGCCTCGGTGACGGCGATCCCGTAGGCCTCGCTCAAGGACTCCCGGAAGGCGTAGAGGGGGCTGGTCCCGATGTCGCCGTAGACGACGCCGAGGGCCCCGAGGGTCAGCAATGCCAGGTATCCGCCCCGGGCCTCGCCGCGGTCGCCGTCGTGGTTCGACATGGCGTCCGATTCAAGCGGGCCGGACGACGATCTCCGTGTTTCGCCGGTTGGGTCCGGCTTCCCGGTAACGTCGAGCAGGGACAGTCGGCCGAAAGGAGGCCCCGGTGACGGTGCGTGTGCTCTTTTTCGACGTCGGCGGGGTCCTCGGGACCAACGGCTGGGATCGCACCCAACGGGGGAGGGCCGTCGAGCGGTTCGGGCTCGACGCCGACGAGTTCGCCGACCGTCACGAATGTGTGGTGGCGGATCTGGAGACCGGGAAGATGAGCTTCGAGGAGTACCTCGACTGGACGGTGTTCCACCGTGAGCGTCCCTTCACCCGAGACGAGTTTCGGGCCTTCGTGTGGGGTCGCTCCCAGCCCTACCCGGAGGTCTTGGATCTGGTCGATCGGATCGGGGGACGCCTCCTGCTGGCGACGCTCAACAACGAGTCACGGGAACTGAACGAGTATCGGATCGAGCGGTTCGGGCTCCGACGGTGGTTCCCGTTGTTCTTCAGCTCGTGCTACGTGGGGATGCGCAAGCCCGAGCCCGAGATCTACCGGCTGGCGGTCGACGTCGTGAACCTGGATCCGTCGGAGTGTCTGTTCGTGGACGACCGGGCGATCAACGTCGAGCGGGCGTCGGCGGAGGGGATCGACGCCGTGCGGTTCGACGGCGACGTCGCCGCGTTGGAACGGGAGCTGACCCTCCGGGGCGTCGAGGTTCGGTGAAGGAGGTCGAATGCGGATCGGAATGGTGGGACTGGGGAAGATGGGCGCCAACATGGCGGCTCGGCTGGTGGAGGGAGGTCACGAGGTCGTCGGGTTCGACCTCGACGCCGCCTCCGTCGCCGAGGCGGCCGCGGACGGGGTCGAAGGGGCGACGTCGATCGACGATCTCGTGGGACGTCTCGACCCTCCGCGGGTGGTGTGGCTGATGGTGCCGGCCGGCCCTCCCGTCGACGCCGTCCTCTCCGGACTCGTCCCCCTCCTCGGCCCCGACGACGTGGTCGTCGACGGGGGCAACTCCTATTACCGGGACACGCGGCGACGAGCCGCGACCTGTGCCGAGGTGGGATGCCACCTCGTGGACGTGGGGGTGTCGGGGGGCGTCTGGGGTCGGACGGAGGGGTATTCCCTCATGGTCGGCGGGGAGCCCGCGGTGGTGGAGCGACTCCGGACCGTGTTCGAGACCCTGGCTCCCGACTCCGAGCTGGGGTGGGGCCACGTCGGTCCGACCGGCGCGGGCCACTTCGTGAAGATGGTGCACAACGGCATCGAGTACGGGCTCATGCAGGCCTACGGCGAAGGGTTCGCCATCATGGAGGCGAAGGAGGAGTTCGATCTCGATCTCGCCCAGGTGGCGGCCATCTGGCAGCATGGAAGCGTGGTCCGGTCCTGGCTCCTCGACCTGACCCGGGTCGCACTGGAGGGGAATCCGGGCCTCGAAGGCATCGCGCCGTACGTGCCGGATTCGGGGGAGGGGCGATGGACGGTGTTCGAGGCGATCGACCTCGACGTCGCCGCCCCCGTCATCGCGCTCTCGCTCATGCAGCGGATCGAGTCCCGGGACGAGCTCGGGTTCTCGGATCGGCTCCTCGCCGCCCTCCGACATCAGTTCGGTGGGCACGCCGTGAAAACCGAGGACGGAGGCCCCCGTCCGGGACGGTAGCCTCGGGGCGAGATCAGACGAAGGAGGATCCATGTCCGACATCACCTTCGACGGCCGGGTGGCGATCGTCACCGGGGCCGGGGGCGGGCTGGGACGAGCCTACGCCCGCGAGCTGGCCCGCCGCGGCGCCCGGGTGGTCGTCAACGACCTGGGCGCCACCGTCGACGGGACCGGGGCGTCGACCAAGGCGGCGGACGTCGTGGTCGACGAGATCCGGGAGGCGGGAGGTGAGGCGGTCGCCAACTACGACTCGGTCTCGACGCCCGAGGGAGGTGCGGCGATCGTCCAGACCGCCCTCGACGCGTTCGGGACCGTGGACATCGTCATCAACAACGCCGGGATCCTGCGGGACCGAAGCTTCGCCAACATCACGTGGGAGGAGGTGCATGCCGTCCTCGACGTTCACCTCCGAGGCGCCTTCTACGTCTCCCAGCCGGCGTATCGAGTGATGAAGGAGAAGGGGTACGGGCGGTTCGTGTTCACGGCGTCGAACGCCGGCATCCTCGGCAACTTCGGTCAGACCAACTACGGAGCGGCGAAGATGGGGCTGGTCGGCCTCTCCAACGTCCTCGCCATCGAGGGGGCGAAATACGGGATCAAGTCGAACGTGATCGCCCCGGTCGCCCGCACCCGGATGACCGAAGACCTCCTCGGGCCCTTCGCCGAGATGCTGGATCCCGACCAGGTGATGCCGATGGTCGTCTACCTCTGTTCGGAGGAGAACCCCTACACCCACGAGATCTTCTCGGCCGGCGGCGGCCGGTTCGCCCGGTTCTTCGTCGGCGTGAACCAAGGGTGGTTCGCCGGTCCCAAGGCGACGCCGAGCGTCGAGGAAGTCCGCGACCACCTGGAGGAGATCCGCGACATCGCCGAGTACCGGATCCTGGGCAGCGCCACCGAGGAGCTCCAGATGCTGGGGGCGTTGCTGGCGGGGGAGGCCTGATGCCGATCGACGTCGATGCCGCGCTCGGTGCCACGCTGCCGCGCACCGAGTTCTCCTGGGATCAGGATCGGGTCATCCTCTACCACCTGGGGATCGGGGCGGGTGATCCACCGACGGACCCGGGGGAGCTGGAGTACTGCTACGAGGCGAATCTGAAGGTCCTCCCGACCTTCGCCACCATCCCGCCCTTCGCGTCGATGATCAACGTCGGCGGGGTGGAGGGGATGGATTTCAACCTGGCGATGTTGCTCCACGGGGAGCAGGACCTCACCCTTGCCGGGCCCATCCCCGTCGGGGCGTCGGTGGTGAACGAGGCTCGGATCGCCGCGATCTACGACAAGCGGAAGGCGGCCGTCGTGGTGGTGGAGGTCGTCACCCGTGACGCCTCTTCGGGGGATGAGCTGTTCACGAATCGGGCCTCCCTGTTCATCCGTGGGGAAGGCGGCTGGGGTGGGGATCCGGGACCGCCCTCGGAGGATCGGGCGCCGGATCGGGAGCCGGACGCCGTCTTCTCGTCACCGACGCTGCCTCAGCAAGCCCTCCTCTACCGGCTGTCGGGGGACAAGAACCCGCTGCACGCCGACCCGGCCTTCGCCGCCCTGGGTGGATTCGACCGTCCGATCCTGCACGGGTTGTGCACCTACGGCGTCGTGTGCAAGGCGGTGGTGGACGGGATCTTCGAAGGGGACGTCTCCGCCGTCGGCCGGTACCGGGCCCGGTTCGCCGGCGTCGTCTATCCCGGGGAGACGATCGTGACGCGGGTCTGGGATGAGGGGGAGCGGGTGGTGGTCGAGGCCCGCACCGAGGAGCGGGGGTCACCGGTGCTCGCCAACGCCGCCCTCTGGAAGGCCTGATCGGGGTCCGAAAGTCCCACGGCCGGCGGCCGACCTGGGAAGCCAGGAGGGCCACCGTGCTGATCGACACCTACTTCGCTCGCCAACCCATCCTGGATCGGCGCCGCCGGGTGCGCGCCTACGAGGTGCTCTACCGGTCCGGACCGGCCACCGAGGCACGCTTCGCCGACGGGTCGGCCGCCACGGCCCATGTGCTGGCGGGAGCCTTCGTGGACGTGGAGCTCCCCGATCTCCTGTCGGGCCTCCCGGGATGGGTGAACCTTCCCCGGGACCTCATCGTCGAGCGTGCGCTGCTGGCGTTCCCGCCCGACCGGGTCGGGGGTGAGATCCTCGAGGACGTCGAGCCGGACCCCGAGGTCTTGGCGGCGGTGAAGGAGCTCAGAGACCTCGGGTATCAGCTCGCCCTCGACGACTACCGGCCGGGCCACGACCGGGATGCCTTCTTGCCCTACGTGGACGTCGTCAAGGTGGACATCATGGGACTGACCCCCGACGAGCTCCGCCAGACGGTGCGGAAGCTGCGGATGTCGGACGTGACCCTGCTCGCCGAGAAGGTCGAGACCCAGGACGAGTTCGAGCTGTGTGAGGCGCTCGGCTTCGAGCTGTTCCAGGGCTATTTCTTCGCCCGTCCCGAGCTCGTTGCCGGGCGCCGTCTCGACGCCGGCAGGAGCCAGCTCGTCGCGCTCCTCGCCGAGCTCCACAGCGACCAGGCGACGGTGGAGCGGATCGCCCGCCAGATCGAGACCCATGCCACGGTGAGCTATCAGCTCCTGCGCATCCTCAACTCGGCGTCGGTGGGGTTGACCCGCCAGATCAGCTCCATCCGGGAGGCGGTGGTGATGCTCGGCACCCGCCGCATCATCGAGCTCGTCTCGGTGCTCGTGCTCGCCGCCTTCGACCACAAGCCCCGGGAGCTGCTGAGTATCGGGCTCACCCGGGCCCGCATGTGCGAACTCCTCGCCACCCAGACGGGCAGGCCCGACCCCGCGAGCTACTTCACCGTCGGGATCTTCTCCGTTCTCGACGCCCTCACCGACCAGCCGCTGCGGGAGGTGATCCGGACGTTGCCGCTGGCCGACGACGTTCGGGCGGCCCTGGTGGACCGAGAGGGACACAAGGGCCAGGTGCTGGAGGCGGCCATCGCCTACGAGCGCGCCGCCTGGGCGAACCTGCCGGATCTGGGGGTGGAACCGAAGGCCATCGCCAGGTCGTACATCGACGCCCTCGACTGGACGGAGAACACCCTCGGGTCCTTCGCCTGACACCCCGACGCTCCGCTCTAGGCTGGCCCGGTCGTCGGGGACGGAGATGTCACGGCAACCCACCTTCGACCGGGTCGCGTCGGTCTATGAGCTCCTCGCCAACCTCTGGTCCCTGGGCCGGGTGGGCCAGATGAAACGCGCACAGCTCGCCCACCTGAGTGCGGGGGACCGGGTCCTGTACGTGGGGGTGGGTCCCGGGGACGACGCGGTGGCCGCCGCCGAGCTGGGCGCGCAGGTCACCTGTCTGGATCTGTCACCGAGGATGGTGGAGGGGGTGCGGCGTCGATTCGACGCGGCGGGACGGGAGGGCACCTTCGTCGTGTCGGACCTCTTCGCCTACGTGCCCGAGCGCCCGTTCGACGTCGTGGTCGCCAACTTCCTCTTCGGCTGTTTCCCCGACGGGCGGCGTCGGGAGGCGGTGGCCCGGGTCGTCGAGTTCCTTCGGTCCGGCGGGCGCCTCCTCGTCGCCGACACCGGCGCTCCACGGGGCTCGGCTCCGGCCCGGGCGTTCTGGTACGTCTACCACGGGCTGGCCTACGGTTTCAGCGCGATCCAGGGTCTCACACCGTGGCTGCCCCGCTTCGACCTGGAGCCGGACCTGGCCGCGGCGGGATGTGGCATCGAGGGCCGTCGGTTCGTTCGGCTCTGGCCGCGGGGTCCGGTCACCTTCGAGACGATCGTGGCGATCCGTCGGGACTGAGCGGCCCGTCGGGCGATACCCTCGGGGCCGAGATGAAGGTACTCGTCACCCGCAGACTCCTCCCCGGGGTGCTGGACGCCCTCGAAGGGTGCATCGTCGGGGTCTGGGAGGGCGACGGGCCCATGCCCCGGTCCGAGCTGATGACGCGGGTGGGTGAGGCGGAGGGGCTGCTCTCGATGCTCACCGATCGCATCGACCGGGAGCTGCTGGATGCCGCTCCCCGCCTCCGGGTGGTGTCCCAGATGGCGGTGGGGGTGGACAACATCGACCTCCAGGCGTGTACCACCCGGGGGATCCCGGTCGGGCACACCCCAGGCGTCCTCACCGAGACCACCGCCGACACCGCATGGGCGTTGCTGGCGGCCGCCGTTCGGCGTCTGCCCGAAGGTCGAGACCACGTGCGGGCGGGGCGTTGGGGGCCGTGGGATCCCGGCCTCCTGCTGGGCGGGGATCTCTTCGACACGACGCTCGGGATCGTGGGGCTCGGCCGGATCGGCGCCGCGGTGGCCCGGCGAGCCTCCGGGTTCGGGATGCGGGTGCTCTACGCGGGGCCACATCGCAAACCTCATCTCGAGGCCGAGCTTCGGGTCGCCTACCGGTCCCTGGCCGACCTGCTCGCCGAGTCCGATCACGTCGTCCTCACCGCGCCGCTCACCTCGGAGACGCGTCATCTCATCGGACTCGACGAGCTCCGGCTGATGAAGTCCGATGCGACGCTGGTGAACGTCGCCCGAGGTGGGCTCGTCGACCACGAGGCGCTGTACGAGGCGCTCGTGGAGGGATGGATCGGACGGGCCGCCCTCGACGTCACCGAGCCGGAGCCGATCCCCGCCGACCACCCCCTGGTCGGGCTCCCCAACTGTCTCATCATCCCCCATCTGGGTTCGGCCTCGGTCCGGACTCGTCGGGCGATGGCCGAGCTGGCGGTCGAGAACCTGCGGCGGGGCCTGCGTGGTGAGCCCCTCGTACACTGCGCCAACCCGGAGGTGGAGTCCCGTCGCGGCGTCACGTGAGCAGCGCCGACGGCTTGATGGCGAGCAGCGTCCCGGCGTCGACGCGCACGGTGGCGACGGGTCGGACGAATTCGTTGCTGACTCCCCGCGTCGAGCCCGGATCCAGGTCTTCGTGGTCCAGTCTCCAACGCAGGCCGGTGGTGGTGACCCCGTGGACGGGTCCCCCGAAGGGGACGAGGGAGACCGTCTCGCCGACGGAGCCGTGGAGCTCGACGGCGTCGTGGACGACGCGGACTCGGGCGTGGCCGGCGACCCATTCGATGTCGAGGTGGGCGAAGCGCGGTGCGCACAGGAGCGCGGCGTTGGCGAGGAGGTGGTCGAGACGGCCACCGTGGCCTCCGACGACGACGACGCGCTGGGCGCCGGCACGGTCGGCGGCCTGCAGCGCCAGATCGAGGTCGGTGGCGTCCTTGTCCCGGGGATGCTCTTCCCGTGGGACCTGGGCGTAGGCGGCGAGGGCCGGGGGAGAGGCCGAGTCCAGGTCTCCGACGATGAGGTCGACGGCCAGGCCGAGCTCCATCGCCCGATCGAGACCCGAGTCGGCGGCGATCACGAGGGAGGACTCTGGGAGCTCTTCCAGGGTGCCGGGAGCCACCGGGGCGCCTCCGGCGAGCACGACCACGGTGGTCACGGCTCCTCCGAGAATGACAAAACCGTCTTGCGTACCATCTGGCGCGTAAGACCTTTCAGTTCAAGTAGAGGTTGAGCCATTCCAGGACCTGGTCGTACCAGTGGAGCGAGTTGGCCGGGCTGAGGATCCAGTGGTGTTCGTCCGGGTAGTAGACGAGTCGGGCGGGGATCCCCTTCGCCTTGAGGACGCCGTACAACTCGAGGCCCTGGCCCTCCGGGACGCGGTAGTCCCGTCCCCCGTGGATCACCAGGGTCGGGGTCGAGTACCCGGCGGCGTGGGCATGGGGGCTCCAGCGCTGCACCCGCTCGACGTCCTCCCAGATCTCCGCTCCGTAGTTGCGGGCCCGCCCCATGGTGATGTCGGACGCGTACATCCCGGGCAGGTCGGTGACGGCGGCGTGGGCCACCGCGCACGCATACCGGTCGACGGTGGCGGTGATCCACGTGGTCAGGTACCCCCCGTAGGAGCCGCCGGCGAGGGCGAGCCGGTCGGGATCCACCCGGCCGGTGTCGACGAGATGGTCGGTGACCGCCTCGATGTCGACGAGGGGCTGATCTCCCCATCGGCCGTGGATCGAGGCGGCGAACTCTTGGCCGAATCCGGTGGAGCCGTGGAAGTTGACCATGGCGACGAGGTATCCGGCGGCGGCGAAGGCGGGAGCCGACCATCTCCAATGCCACCCGTCGCCGAACGACCCGTGGGGGCCGCCGTGGATGAGGTGGACGAGGGGCGGAGGCTCGGAACGTGGCCGGGGCGGATGGACCAGGAACACCTGGACGGGATCGTCGTCGGCGCCGACCACCGTGATCTCCTCCATCCGCCCCAGGTCGAGGTCGTGCAGTGCCGACTTCGTGAAGTCCGTGATGGGGGTCGCCCCCGCCCCGTCGATCCGCACGATCTCGGGAGGGTGGAGGAGGCCGTGGCCGAGGGCGCACAGGGTCTCGTCTTCGGTGATCACGGGGGCGGCGAAGGTCCCTCCGTCGGCGATCCGGTTCGGTGTCTCCTCGTCGAGGGACATCCGCCAGAGCGGGCGACGGCCTCGGTCCTCGGCGACGAACACGACGTCGGTGTCGCCGACCACCCACTCGGCGGCCGATCGGTCCCAGGTCTCGGTGAGCACCCGATGCCGGCCCGTGGCCCGGTCGAGGGCGACGAGGCGGACCCGATCGGCGTAGAAGTCGGGGATCCGCTGCATCCCGTAGACGAGGGTCGTGCCGTCGGGGGTGTAGCGGGGCCGATGGACGTGCCCGGTGAGCTCGGGGGTGAGTTCCTCGACGGCGCCCCCGTCGATCGGCACCCGGTACAGCGTCCAGCGCAGCTCCCGGTGGGGGGGATCGGATCGGTCGGCGACGAAGGCCACCTCGGACCCGTCGGGGGCGACGTCGAAGTCGGCGCCCGGGTCGGTGGTGGCGGGCCAGCGCCACCACCGGGTCGCCTCGGGGGTGAGGTCGACGAGGTCTCCCGAGGTCAGATCCAGGGTGAACAGGTGGGGGACTTCGCCGTCGTCGAGCCACCTGTCCCAGTAGCGGTAGACCGCATCCTCGGTGACGTGGGCGTGGACCTTGGAGCTTCGGCGACGCTCCAGCTCGTCTCGTGTGGCCTCCGGGGTGAGATGTCCGACCAGGAGCGGGACGACGAGGACCAGGCCCGAGCCGTCGGGGAGCCAGCGGACGGCTCGGACACCCAGGGGAAGGTCGGTGACCCGTTCGGCCTCGCCTCCGTCGAGGCCCAACACATGGCATTGCGGCGCACCGTCGACCTCCCGGAGGAAGGCCACCCGGCGTCCACGGGCGTCGACGGCCGGGCGGGTCGCGTCGGTTCGGGGCGCGGTGAGGGGCCGGGCGGAGCCGGTGAGGGGGTCGACGAGATGGAGGCGGGTCCATCCCCGGTTCTCGACCAGGTCGTAGGTCGTGACGGGGACGACGAGGCGCTGCCCGGCGGCCACGGGGCTCCCCACGCGGGGGATGGACCAGAGGCGTTCGGCGGTGAGGACTTCCATCCGATCAACGCTATCAGTCCCCATCGGAGCGGGCGGTGGTACTCGGTGGAGGAGGTGTGCGCCGTCGGATCGGAAGTCGGTTAGCGTGGGGAGGTCACGGGGCAGTCGGCACCTGTCCCTGACGCCATACGCGAGAGAGGGAGGAATCGATGAGACGCCGATCCACATGGTCGGCCCTGCTGGCGGTGCTCGCCCTGGTGGCGGCGGCCTGCGGGGGCGGTGAGCCGGCGGCCGAGGGGACGAGCTCCACGACCGCGGCTCCGGATACGACCACGACGACTGCAGCGCCCACCACGACCCCGGCACCCGAAGCTGGGCCGAAGACGATCATCATCGGGACGACCGACACGATCGCCGAGCTGGACTCGGCCGACGCCTACTCGGTGCGCGACTGGGAGCTGATCCGCAACACCGGCGAGGCCCTGCTGAAGTTCGCGCCGGGGACGACGGACCTCGTGCCGGGCATCGCCGAGAGCTACGAGGTCTCCGAGGACGGAAAGACCTACACCTTCAAGCTCCGACCCGATGTCAAGTTCGGCGACGGGCTGCCGCTGACCGCCGAGCTGTACGTGCGGCACATCAACCGGATGCTCACCCTCGAAGGGTCGGGCGGTGTCGGAGGTGCCCTCGGAACGCCCTTCATCGAGAGCGTCGAAGCCCCCGATTCGAGCACGGTCGTGTTCACGTTGAAGGACGCCTTCGGGTTCTTCCCGCAGGTGGTCACCGGGGCCCCGTACATGCCGACCCATCCGGACATCTTCCCGGAGGACGCGCTGAACGAGTTCCCGGACCCACCGATCTATGGGGTCGGCCCTTGGATCATCACCGACTACGTGTTGGGAGAGCAGACGGTCCTCGAGCCGAATCCCTACTACCACGGGGAGAAGCCGAAGGTGGACCGAATCATCATCCGTGACTTCGCCGACGCCCAGACGATGGCGCTGGCGATCCAGAACGGTGAGATCGATGTCGCCTGGCGCACCATCGCCCAGCCCGACCTTCTCGACCAGCTCGAGAGCGTCGACGGGCTCAACGTCGCCACCGTTCCCGGCGGATCGATCCGGTATCTGATCATCAACCACACCCTGTCCCCGACCGATGACGCCAACGTGCGCAAGGCCCTCGCCTATGCCATCGATCGCGACGACATCGTCGATCGCGTCTCGGGCGGAACCTGGGAACCGCTGTACTCGATGGTGCCACCCGGATTCCTCGGTGCCAGTGAGGCCTTCGACGACGTCTACGGGTCGCCGGATCTGGACGCTGCCCGAGCGGCCCTCGAAGCCGCCGGGTTCAGCGAGTCGAACAAGCTCCAGCTCACCCTCAACTATCCGCCGGAGCACTACGGCGGAACGGTCGCCGACACGATGCAGGTGCTCAAGGAGCAGTTCGAGGCGACCGGGATGATCGAGGTGAGCCTGAACGCCCAGGAGTGGTCCACGTACGTCGGTGCCGTCATCGGTGGAGCGGACTTCGCGGTGTCGCTCCTCGGCTGGTTCTTCGACTACCCGGATCCGAGCAACTACCTGGAGCCCTTCGTGCTCAACGGAGGACTCGGGACCAACGTCACCGACCCGGACACCGGCGAGCCGATCGACGATCTGTCGGCCCAGCTCGTCGACCTGCTGAAGCGGGCGGGGACCACCTCGGACCAGGAAGCTCGGGCCGAGCTGTACCAACAGGCCCAGGAGGTCTACGCCGATCTGGTCGTGACCATTCCCATGTGGTTCGAGGCCGAGCACGTGGTCTACTGGGACTACATCTCCGGCGACGTCACCGCCGGGAGCCCCGAGTCCCTCAACATCGGACCCGCGTTCGACTTCAACTACGCCCTCTTGAACACGAGCAAGTGATCGTCGACGGTGGGGGCGGGGCCCGCTCCGCCCTCACCGTTCGCTCCGCCCCATGCATCCACTGTCGATCGTCTTCCTCATCATCGGGGTCCCCGCCGCCGTCCTCCTCCTCTACGTCTTCGTCCGCGGAAGTGGCGGACTGCGCCGCTACGTGATCACACGGATCGGCCTGACGATCCCGATGATCTTCATCCTCGCTTCCCTGGTCTTCCTGGTGCTACGGATCATCCCTGGTGATCCGGTCACCTCGTCCCTCGGCCCCAAGGGGAGTCCCGAGCTCAAGGCCCGACTGCGGGCGGAGCTCGGCCTGGAGGATCCCCTGATCGTCCAGTACGGCAGGTTCCTGGGGGACGTGGTCACCCTCGACTTCGGCAGGTCCCTCGTCGGGGGTCAGCGCCGCATCGTCGACGAGATGGGCGAGCGATTCCCGGCGACCCTCGAGCTGGTGATCCCGGGGACGATCCTCGCCCTGGGCATCGGTCTGCTGTTCGGTACCTACGCCGCGGCCCACCGAAGACGCGCGCCCGACTACGCCCTTCGCATGTACGGCGTCGTCATCTACTCCATGCCCATCTTCTGGCTGGGGCTGCTCTTCCAGCTCGTCTTCGCAGTGAAGCTCGGCTGGTTCCCGGTGGCGGGCCGCATCGACGCCGTCATCGGCACCACGGTCGAGCGGACGACGAACATGCTGTTGGTGGACACGCTCATCAGCGGCAACTGGGCGGCCTTCAGGAGCGTCCTGCGCCATCTCGTACTCCCGGCCGTCACCCTGGGGCTCATCCTCAGCGGGGTATTCCTCCGCCTCACCCGGATCAACGTGATCGAGACACTCCAGCAGGACTACGTGACCGCCGCTCGGGCCCGGGGGATTCGGGAACGGGTCGTCGTGTACCGCCACGCCCTCAAGAACGCCATGATCCCCGTCATCACCCTCATCGGGCTCCAAGTGGCGATCCTGCTGGCGGGGGCCGTGCTCACCGAGACCGTCTTCGCCTGGCCGGGGATGGGGCGCTACCTCGTCGAACGGATCTCGGTCCGCGACTACACGGCCGTTCAGAGCGTCATCACGATGTTCGCTCTGTTCGTCGCGCTCATCTCGCTGTTCGTCGACATCCTCTACTCGTTGCTCGATCCCCGGGTGAGGTACTGACGTGACCGCGGCACCACCGGAAGTGCCGGCCTGGCGGACCGACCTGGAGCGGATCGGTCTCGTCCGTCGGATCCTGCGAGCTCGTCGCTGGTACCGGGCCGACTGGTGGTTCGTCGCCATCTCCTCGATGCTCGTCGCCGGGTTCGTGGTCCTCGCCCTCGTACCCGGGGTGTTCGCCCCCCACGATCCCCGGGAGCAGGTCGGACCGCGCCTGCTCGCCCCTGGGGAGGCGCCAGAACTGGAGGCGCTCGTGGTTCCCGCCGGGAGCGGTGTGAACGAGCTGGCGGATCTCGTCTCCGAGGAGCGGATCAAGGTCGGAGTAGTCCAGGGAACACCATCTTCTGAGGCGGTACGTGACGCCGCCGCCAGGGTCACCGAACGACTGCGGGCGGATGGTGGTGACGAGCGGCTGCGGATCCGAGTGGTTCGTCACGAGACGCTGGACGAGGCGCTCAGAGGGCTGGAGGCGGGGGAGACCGTCGCCGTCGTGGGGTCGTCGTCCGAGCTCGCGCGCGTGCTGGACGATCATCCGGGTCTGGTGATGGTCGGTCCGGTCGACGGAGAGGGCGCGGTGGCGGGTCGGGGATTTCCCCTGGGGACGAACCAGCTCGGCCAGGACGTCC
>Ga0256839_1001849_pt1 | contig 24862 bp, 30 predicted proteins | sample 354166metaG_FD_185968 | JGI IMG/M metagenome (GOLD analysis project Ga0256839, IMG submission 185968) | Hydrothermal vent microbial communities from Mid Atlantic Ridge, Atlantic Ocean - 354-166 | ecosystem: Environmental > Aquatic > Marine > Hydrothermal vents | place: Atlantic Ocean: Mid... | reverse complement strand
GGGCCTTCCGTGATTTTGATGTTGGGATTTGAGAATCAACATTTTATCACGCGCAAGGCCTTTTTTGTTGCTATTTCAATGCCTTATAGGGATTTTTGTGCTGAAAGTGAACTCCGAAACTTGAGTGAATATCTATCTTCGAGAGGCCGGAGAATGGAAGTTAAAGGAGGTTCCTATCAAGGATGTGTCTGCGGCGGGTGTCGACGCGGTGGCTGTATCAGGAGATACCATCGCAATCACGGGATATGATCGGACACATGACAATGGGCGGATCATTATAATGAAGCGCGTCCCCGACGATTATGTAGATAGCAGCAACGATAGCACCCCTGCACCCAGCCAGCCGGCGAATGTCGCAGGACAAGATGGGCAGCGAGCACCACAGGCAACGGGATCCGGCGCAGGAGGAGGCGCTATGGGGCTTGTTCTTGCAGGCGCCGGAATGATCGCCGCGCGGCGAAGGAAAAACACCGTATACGGCTAGCGACAAATGGCACGCAGCCAAGAGGCTGCGTGCATCCGCCCATGGCATGAAACCATCTCCACAACCCCTCTCAGGCAATCACTACTAAAACGCCCATTCGGGCAAACGCACGACAATCGCCCGACACCCTCACCCTCCTATCGCCAAATCGCAGCGATGTGTGTATCGCATCCAAAATCCACCGAGAACCCTGCACCCAAAAACGCGGCTACCCAGTACGCTTCACTCGAAGCGAGGGCGACAGCCCGAATATCATGCACAACGGCAAGCAGAGGACGAGATGACGGCAAAAGCAGGCAAAATCATTGTAGCCACCATGGTCATGGTTGGCGCGGGGTTGATCGCAACAGCGATATACATGAGCATGAAATCGCAGGCAGGTACCCCGGAACCGATCAGCACCACCAGTAAACAACCAGATGCACTATCAGGAGGATCAACCGCAAAAACGACATCAAACCCAATCGTCAAGCTGACGAATCAGTCGCCAGCCACAAAGGCCTCATCGAATCACTCAGTCAATACTGTCGCTGGGCCAGGTAGAGCGAACGGAGGCAAGAACGAAAACACGAGCCTGGATGCCGAGGGCGCAGGAGAAACGGGGTTTCAATCCAGTGAAGCACTCAAGACAGCGCTCGGTGTAAACGACAAGGATATAGAAAACCTGCAATCAGCAAACTTCGAAAGCCTGCTCGGAAGCAAGCGCCCAGCAGAAGGGCTATACAAAACAAATGCTGCCTTGTACGGCGTTGTTCCCAAGAAGAAAACAGAAGATGAGTCTCCACTGGCACAACTTCGAGCTATCGCGACCAATGGGCGGTATACGATTGCACTGGATATCGGTGGACTCAATGACGAGCAGAAAACGTTCCTCGCGGAACAATGCAAGCCCGCATCGGCACCAGAGAAAGCCAGCTGTGCCGGCGACATCGTTATCCGAGTTTACAAGGAACAGTACAGAACAAAACACGCGTTCGTAGGGGTGGAGTAACATGCCATCAAAAGTGGGAAGGAATATCGTATTCGCAGCCATCGTCATCTTCGGGGTGCTACTGATTGGTTATGCCGGGTACCTGGCGATCAGTCAGCGGTCGGGGGTGGACCCCTATGAACACAACGTAAAAACGGATGTAGGCGCAACCCGAGATGATAGTAACAACCAAGCAACGCCTACAGCGGAATCACCACATAGAATCAGCCAATTGCTTACCAAGAAAGGAAAATTAACCAGTCAGGAGAAAGCACTGATCGAGCAGGAGTACATCACTCAAGTGCTGCATGACACGCCAAACGGAACACTTGCGAGGAAGGTCAGCAAAGAGGTGCGTGAGGGCGCTATTCTGTACTCGCATGAGACCCTGGAAAAGCTACGAGCCTTGACTGGAGATGAACGAGAACGGCTCCGCACCAAAGGCGCCATCATGGTGACCACGGGAGAGGTGGTCGGTATTGGCAGCATGGAGAGTCCGCTTGCCGTTGCCGGTGAGCCGGATGCCCCGGAAGAGGTGGTAATTGGAACGCTATTCCTGTCAGCAAAACAGAAACAGTTTCTCGTGGAGATGTGCGCCCCAGTGATCAACGAGCAAGGGGAAGGAGGGTCACGCTGCAAAGGCAAAACGTATTTCCGAACCACGCTTGACAGGGACGGGACATTCCACCATCAAATGATTGGGGCGGAGCTGAAGCCTATTGAGATGAAAACGCCAATTGGATAAGCATGCCGCTACGCAAACACAGAACGCCGGGGAGCTTTCGATTTATGATCCTCCGCAAGAACCAGTGAGGCCACGGCGATCTTCAGGGAGTTTGAAACCAACATGTTCAGCCGCACAGGGGCATCAATATAAGCGCTGACGATGGAAATACCATCAATCAGCTGGAGTCGACGCAGGCCACCCAACGTGTGAAGGGTTAACCTGCACAGACGAACACCGCTCTCGACCGAAAAGCGCATACTGGGAATGAGCGATGAATCGCTGCAAAGCTGCGCAAGTTGGCGCTTCTGAGAATCGCAAAACCATTGGGCCGTTACATCCACAGGAGTAAAGCAATCAATCCACTCAGGTGGTACGGAGGGTGAGGATGCCAGGTACGACCAGTGATTCAGAACGCTGAGCTCGTCCATGTAAGCATCGGGAGTGGCGCACTTGAGTCGCGCTTGTGAGACCCGGATTCGCCGGGATAGCTCCCGGCGAACCCGATACGTGAACACAGAGCGATCCATTGTCTCCTCCATGGCAAGTGCGCTGATGGGTGTTGTGACGTATCGAACCCGGTCATCTGAGAAACCAATCACGTAACAGAATTGAGATGGCGAAAATGGATACCAACACCGGACACTAGGACACATAACGGAAGATACAGTTTGTTGTGATAGTCAAAGCATAAACGCTTTTTCGATATCTAACGGGAGGATGGGGCGGCATAACGATGGAGAAAGGCTCAGCGAAACGATACGCGCTATACCGTGGAAAAAATTCGAAGAATAGGACACTACAAATCAGCAATACCGCTACGATAGCCCCATCCATCGAGCCAGCAAGCGAGGAATACGGACCGATGGGAGTATTACTGATTTCATTTCGCGTTACCTCTGGACCTGGGCAGCATCAGCTGCCCTTTTTTAATTATCGTCCTTACTGGAATCATCTGTCAGCATGCTCAGTTCACAGCAATAACTGCGGATGACAGTCACGTCGTTTCGCTGTCAAGGTGATACCGTCTCTACGTGATCCACCGGCAAATAGAGGAACTCATGAGCGACGAAACACACAGTCTTCCATCACCAGCAACCGCAACCCAAACCGCGTCTACGCAGTCAAATATTGAGGACAGCAAAGCGGGGGGAAAGCAACATTACCTGCTGGCACTACGACTCAATACACCGCCTCGAACGAGCGCGGTCATCGATTACACGGGCGTTGATTGGCAAGGCATTCATAAGGCCTTGGGCAAAGCAATGTACATCGACGACTATGAGCTTGAGATGCGAATCCCCGATGATGCGATCGACGACGACGTGATCAGTCGTCGACTCAAAGGAATAATCGATGGTCCAGCCGACTGTAGAGACTTCGCACGGGTGCTCACATCAGTAATATCGGATGAGGACGACCTTCCAGAAAAGATTATCGGAATCAGGGATATCTGGGGATTCTTACACGTCCACAACGACAGGCGCTGCGGTTCATCACCCGCGCTGATGCCTATTATCATGACCGGCGAAGAAAACCAGCTGATAGCCTTCTTGCAGGACACAGGTCACCGCTTTCGTATTGACTTCGATAAACAGTTGCATACCCGCAGCAGGAAGAAGAAAGCACGCCTCTATACCGGCACGCTCCCCGACGAGCTGAAGGACGCACTAGAAACCGAGTTCGGATGTGTTTTGCGAGCAACCTGTCGGTTTGCACCGTGGGCCATGCTCGCAGACGAATATGAGAAGCCGAAGAGATGGGGGCGCGGGAAGCGAGCCAAGAAGAGGGCGAGTGTATGAGCAAGATAGCGAAGACGGCCAAACAGATCATCGCGTCGCAGAACCTTATTGCATCGCAACGCAAACACGGGATCCTGATCATCCCGTCTCCGGCCACCCTGGCCGAGATCGAGCGGCAAGAAGGCGAGGGTACGGTAGGAATCGCCAAACAACTGCGCGCCGCGACACGAACCATTCCGTTCAGGCTTCAGGATTGGTACAAACCGGGCGTGCCACCGCCCTATCCAGCCTACACAAAACGGGATAGCGCCGATGTCACGCTCGCAGACCTGGCACCAACACTACGGTTGGCCGTCAAGAAAAACAAAACCCTCAGCACGCTGTATGATGCGTTCAACAAACAAGCAGCCAATCGAGACAAGAGACGCGCGACAATGATGCTGAAGGAGCATGCATCACTGGTAAGTGAGACCGACGATCTGCACTGCTTGATACTCATGCGTGATGATCTTCTCAACCAAGTAAAGGAACGTGCGGACGAAGACACACGGTCAGTGATAGCTAACCTATACCCGGCATCGAAACTGATCACGACAGCGATTCTAGAGCTCGAATTTCGTCACGCAATGCAACGTCTTGGGGAACTCGAACGCGTGGCCAAACAAAGCCCGCAGCACCTGATCGGTTCACCGGATATGGCGAGTGAGATTTGCGCACTCCAGGACTGGATTTCACAGTATCAGCGAGAACAGGGAGCACAGGGGGAGCTGCTTCGGTTCTATCATGCCATAGAGCATGCACAGGAATTGGTGTTACGTGAACGCATAGAACAGGATCTGTGTGCCATACCCCGAACTACACAGCCACAACAGACGATGGGTGCTGCATAACCGATCGGTCAAGGTAGGTTGCATCAAAGCAAGGGCAGGATATGATGAAATCGGAGCGTCTGACAGACGTCCATAACACACTGCGGGCCAGCCAATCGCGCGACACCCGCCATGCACAGGAGATAAGACATGAACACGATCAAGTTACTAACCAAGGCAACAACCAACCCAGGGAGTTACCACGTGCTGTGGACCATCACTGACGGCAAGACCGCCGGTATTGTCCAAGTCAACGTGGAGACAAAGACGGGAGATCCAAAGGCGGTTGCGGAACTGGCGGCGCTGCGCCACCTACTCGTCAAGGCCCACGTCTTCGTCGGCCGCGAAAGTCCACGAAACACAAAGATCCATTTCTCTGTCGACACGGCCTACGAGGCAGCGCTCGACGTTCGCACCCGAGGGCATGCAGGATTCGCAAGATTCCTTCATATCCGATATCCGGTCTCCAAGGCTGTACTGGACAATCAGCACCGTTGGACGCGGAAGGCGGTGGCGAAGGAGCTCATCGAAATAACGGTGAATGAGGCAGAGAAAGAACGCATCTACAGTCCAGTGATTGGCTCGATCGAGGTCACAGTTCATGCGATGGAGAAGATAATGCGTCACTACCCGGACGCAAAGAACCCCTATAAGACGCTGACCGCCTTGCTTGGAACGCGGAATATGGAGCGCGTCGAAGTCACTGGCAAGCTCAAGAAGGCGAAACAGGCCAAGTACCTTGGGAAGGGCGGGGAGGGTGTGATGTACCGAGACCCCATCAACGAGATGGTCTACCAGCTAAGCGCCGACGGCAACGTGCTCGTAACGGCGTTCAAGCGCAAAGAGCGCTACATGACGAAGTGCAGGCGAATGGCTGTTGAACCAAGGGCTCGCATCCAGTACGCGTGACTGCTCCCCACCCTAACGGGTGAGGCTTCCAACTTCTCAGGCCACTGCTTGCGTTTCGCCAGTCTTACGCAAGCCTCCATTGGCAGAGACGGACAGCCCTTCCGCCTTTAACTTCAAAATGCCCTGCTGTTTGATATTCAGGGCTGCGTTTATATCGCGATCCATGCTCTTAAGCATGTTTTTGACTTTCAGCGTTTCCAGTGCAATCGCTTGGTTTTCGTCGACTAGCCTTCTGGATAACTTGTGCTGGAAGTCATTTCGAGTATTCGCCACTTTTTCGTGGCACCTGCAATACCTGTATTATTGCTGTATTTTAGGGTATTTGAGGGTATTTGCAACTGGGTGTACACACAGTGGGTGTACACACAGAATCTTTACCGAAAGACTAGCAGAAGCGCTATCGCGCTTCCCGCTTATATCCCCGCCCGATTGGGCGAGGGTTTACGCGGATTTTGCTAAAACAATCCTACCCAACTCTCCATAAAAAGGGCGGCCATTGTGAGCCGCCCTTTTTTGTGGTTGCGTGATACACGTCACAAATAGTCAAAACTAAAGCAAACAGTCGCGCCAAGATCAAAACATGTCCCGCTGATCCTTGTCAGCTGGTCTGCGACAATCGCCCTTTTTCAACCCCCACGTAAAACACAAACCTGATAGAGAGGAACTCGTGATGATGAAACGAGCAGCGGCCGTGTCCGCATTCATAGTATGGAGCACCAGCCAGCAAGGAACAGCTGGCGTGATGGGATCAACCAATGAGGCAGACGAAGAGGTAATGATGACAGACATCCCGATTGTGATGACCGCATCGAGGATTCCCCAATCCGCCTTTCGATCCCCGGTCTCCGTCACGATACTGACTAGGGACATGATCGAAAGATCCGGCGCCGTAGAGATCCCCGAGTTATTCCGAATGGTGCCAGGATTTCATGTCGCGCATTCTGCCGGATCCCACTACGTCGTCAGCTACCATGGCCAGGAAGTGAACTTCCCAACCCGCCTGGAGGTGCTGGTCGACGGCCGATCCGTGTACAACAATCTGCTGTCCAATGTCAGCTGGCCCACAGTAGGAGTCGCCCTGGACGAGATCGAACAAATAGAGGTCATACGTGGCCCCAACGCGCCTGTATTCGGCTCCAACTCCATGGTGGCCACGATCAGCATCACCACCAAATCCCCAGCTGAAAACCACGGAACATGGATTAAGGCAACAAAAGGATCACTGGACACCACCAAGATCACACTACGTCATGGCGGAGAAATGGCCGGGATTGATTACCGGCTAACGGCAAGCACCGATAAGTCAGATGGCTACCGCTACGGCCCAGACGACGGCTGGGGTCATGACTTTGACGACTACGACTATGCTGTGGTCGGTCTCACAGCAAGCTACTCCCCCAGCATCAGGGATGAAATCAACATATCGCTGGGCGGTACATTCGGCGACCAGGGCTCATCCCACCCAAACCCGGACAAACCGTTCAGCAACGCCAGCAGCGATATCGAGTCGTCGTTTCAGAGCCTCAAATGGACGCGGATTACTGCGGCTGGCGATAAATTGGAAACACGCCTGAACCATGACCACAGCAATAGGAAAGACCGGGCTACGCCACGGCTCTCGACCATACTGGGTGTCCCATCAGCGGCCGTACCACTGCTGACTGGAGGCATGCAGGACCAGAAAGTCACCTTCGTCTATGCGGACGGGGTATCCGACCGCATAGACGCGGAAACACAGTATGTGTTTTCGCGGGGGAACTATAAGGGTGCGGTTGGTGGCGGTGTTCGCCATGACCGGATGAAGTCACTGGAACATCTGGGCACGACCGACTACCTCACCAATGACAGCGCCAGGCTCTTCAGTAATAACGAATGGGACATCACGGACAAGCTGTCACTGAATGCCGGTGGCATCATCGAGCACAACGAAATCGTCTACGAACACCACTCACTAAGGTTGGCGGCCAACTACAAGATCCGTCCATCACAAAGTATTCGATTCAGCATCAGCAAGACAGAACGCAGCCCCTCTATCCTCGATGAATACTGGGAATTCCGCCCGATCTTCGAGGACGGCACAATGACCGTGCCTTTGGTGGATTCACCAACCAACAATATCAGCGAGAAACTATCAGCAGCCCGGGTCGGATATGCGTGGATGAACCCGGAAAAAGGGGTGACGGCGGATATCAGCGTGTTCGCGGAACGTGCCAAGGATCTGATTTCATGGCCGGACGATAAGAGTGTATTTGAACCGTTCCTGCGAAATGGTGTTGACACCACCACGAACGATGACCGCTACAGCATCACGGGAATAGAAGGACAGCTGGGATATGACCGCAATGGTTATCACCTTTGGGCGCACGCCATGTTGACCAGAAGTAACCGATTGCAGCAAAACGAGCTCGGTGGAGAGCCCTGGCACATCGATAACGCAACCGCCCAGGCAATCGGCATGTTGTCACTAGCCAAAGACTTTCCGGGACGCCTGACGATCGGGGGGAGTATCTATCACATGAGCAAAACCTTCTGGATCGGCGATGGGACAGAAGTGCCGGGATACACCAGGGCAGACCTGCGTATCGCCAAGAAAAAGCGATTAGGGCGCGGTGATGCGAGCATCGAACTGATCGGGCAGAACATCGGCGCCACCCACCAGGAATACCATGAGCGCAACCGGTTCGAGCCTCGCTACTATGTCCGCGTCGGATACAAGTTCTGAGCCATAGTCAGAACCTGACGCATGAGATTACTCCGGGAAATAGGCATGGCCGTGCTCTTGTTGCTATTGGCAGCAGGAAGCTCAGCCGTGCTCGCCGCCCCGGTAGCAATTGAAATCGTCCTCAGTAAAGGAGACGCACCCTACAGGAAAGTGGCGGAGACCATCGAGAATGCGGTATCTGCAGATAAAACGAATATCGTTATCCACACCATAGACGATGACCCGGAGGATCCGGGCTATCAGCCGGATATCGCGATAGCTGTTGGTGCAAAGGCAACACGCCACCTGCTGCAGCGGAAAGATAAAACGCCAGTCATCGCCACCTTGATTCCACGTCTCGTGTATAGAGACATCATGGAGGAGCATGCGCAGAACTTCCCTAAGTATCGCCGTGTGACCGCTGGAGTATTTCTTGATCAATCACCGGAACGCCAGATTCGTCTTGGCAAACGCCTGGTGAAGCGATCCAAGATCGGCGTCATACCCGTTGCGCCAGGTAGGGACGCGATCGCGAAAGAATACAAAGAGGCAGGTGAGACCCTGGGCGTGGAAATTCATCAGATCGAGGTTAAAAAAGAACAGGACTTCGTCGATCAAATGGAAGCGACCGATATCCACGCAAAAGTCGTATATAGTATTTATGATCCCGAGTTTACTACGCAAACATCGATCAAGCAGCTCATCTACTATTCGTTTCACAAGCGAATGGCGTTGATTGGTTACTCACACCCCATGAGCAAGGCCGGCGCGCTCGCCAGTATCTATTCGACGCCGGAACAAGTGGGCAAGACTGCCGGCAAGCTGGTTCAGCAATGGCTACAGAAAAAAGAGATCAAGGATGGCGAGCAGATTTATCCAGATGAGTACGTGATTACCTGTAACGAAGCCCTGTTTGACTATCTGGCGGTGTTTCCTTCGGAGTGTCCTGTTACGGTTGATTGACGCCCACGCCACGCTCATCCAAACTCCATCAATACGGCAACTCACAACAGGCACATCCCTTTTTCCGGGTAGCATTCTTCCAAAACGCATTAACCGACGCACTCGTCAGCGGGACGTGCCAGAATGCCCGCCGGTCTGCATTCGGATCCAGAGCCATCAACGCCATATTCAACACCAAACCACCAGCGATCGCGGAAGCGCCGGAACTGTAGGGCACAAAGCTTTCTCCGCAACGATAAATGTAGGGGGTGTCGCTGGGTGCCATTCCGTTCCGGTAAACGGGGAATCGTTCCTGCTGTGCATTCGGATCGTCCGTATCCACGCGCAGACAGTGATAGCAGGCAGCGGATCCATCGTCCATAAGAAGACGCACAGCATCACCACCACCCTCTATCCATGCATGCAACAGATACGGTTTTTTGTTCTTTACCTTCCCCCACAACGAAGACCGTGTTTTATGGGAAAGCCAAGTTGAGAACACTGGATCACCAGTGGCATCGATAACCAGATCGTACCGACGAAGGGTGGCGATATCCTCGATACGGAGATGCGGCGCCGACCGGACGGTCAGTGGCGCACTGGCGCGAGACTTCAGGTGATCAGCCATCGCCTCAGCTTTTGTTCGGTACAAGGACTCGACACCGAGAACATGCCGCCCCAGATTAGCCGGGTACAAGACGTCGCCATCGAACAGTGCGAGCTCTCCACGCCCCCCTGTGCCAGCGCCGGCCTTGATCAATTGCTCTGCCGCATGACTACCAATGGTGCCGCAACCGATCAAGGCGATACGGGACTTGGCGAGAGACTGACCCGGTCGATTCCGCCCATAGATTGTCCGCGGCCTGGCATCGATGACTCGGACCCGGGAAAACTCCGCCATGAATCTAGAAGAGGTCAACACAGTCCGCAGCCTCTTAATGGCATTGCTCTCCAGGGCACCTTTCTTTGAGTGCTTGAACCGTGTCAGCTGGCTTTTGCGATCGCCATTCATCACCAGCGACACACCGACAGCACTGCCTCTATCATCGCACAAGGCGATACAGACAGAAGGATCCTCCAGCAGAACTTTAACCAACTGCCGCAATACAGAAGCGGATACGGCTGGAGAGAGCGCATACACCCAGGACAGAAAGTCTTTCATGGTGGTGGGTGGCCATGAGATATCCAGATCAGGAGAAGGGAACGAAAAATCAGTCTTCAGCCTGATAACGATAGCCCTGCCGGCGGGCTTCATCGTACACCGGCGTCGCGCACCCCAATCCTGCGCCGCCTGATCATCCGCGACAATCGCATACTCGCCCAGCGCCTCATCCTTGTTATGGGCCTGGTAAAGCAGGCATGCACCCTCGCGGGGGTACAGCAGGCTGACGATCTGGTCGCCGCCCCAGTAGGCGGGGAACTCAATGGCCACGTCGAGCTGGTTTGCCTGGGACTGGGATAACAAGGCGTTCAATGTATCGCGCGCACAACCAAGTGCGATACGCATGCAGTTCCCTGGCTTCATCGGATCAAGATGCACGCTCTGACGGTCGAGATAACACAACGACCCATCAGGCGAGATGTGCGCTTGCGGCCCATCCCCGAGCATCGATCTGTTTTCAACCACCACCCGAGGTAACGCAAGAAACGTAGGGTCGATATTATCGATAGTGATCGGGCAGGGGATGTCGCCATCGAGCACGATATTCCCTTTGAACCGCCCACCCGGGCCTCGAACCACTTTGAAACCCAACTGCACCAGTGTCCGGGTAATTTCTGGTAATGCGGCGTGAGCGCTCATCTCAGCCGGACCGGTAATTGGTCGGAGCCGCAGGCAAGGTCGATGATGTTGATGTGACGACGCTGACGGTATCCTCGGGCAATTGCTCGACCCACTCTGGGCGGTTGGGGATCCTCGGGCCAAAAGCTGTGCCCAAGAAGGTGATAACCAACGCTGGAGCATTCTTCCCGCACAGGGCCTGCTCTATGTTTATCTTGAATCGCTCCGCATGCCGCACAATCTCGTCGATCTCCGGCTGCGAGTGTCCGCGCGGGAACAGGAGTTCGTTTTTATCATTTGCCGGATTGATGATGTTGCCGCTGAGCTGGTCAGGCAGGGCACGCACTACCGCGAGCAGGGCTTCGCTGTCGGACGTGAAATTCTCACCCGTCGCATTGATCTGTTCGGTGAATGTTTCGACAACTGCCGCCATCAAGGCAATGGAGGACGGTCCTCCTTTCTTCCATTGGAAATCACGCCACCCCTTGACGTAGCGGCATATTCTCCGAAGCCGTTGAAAGTGCTTCGCCCAATCCTTGAACCAGTCATAAATCTCCATGGGATCGGAGATCGTCCAATGCTCCTCGGTTCGCAACGCGAGATAGACTTCATCAGGGTTGAGCCGGTAGTGCGGCTCACTGAGGTCCACAGCGCCAAAAACGGCGCGAGCCTCCATCGACTCGACAATCTCTTCATGACGATTATCAGGGATCGCGTAGACCGGGATGTCGACATGGATGTGGTGGCCGTTACCCACCTCGATCCGGCCGCACGTCGCTTTGCGTGAGTAGGTGTAGCCTTTTGATTGGGCGTAGCCCATCAGGATCTCGTCCACCATTTGCAGCAGGATGTTTTTCGCCATCACAGGACTGCCTTCAACAAAGCTCATGGGAAAGTACACCCCATAGTCGAGGTCAATCTGTTGGGGCGGCGCGCATGCTGGCCGGTTGATGGTTTCGTAGGCGTAGCTGCCCTGGGTTAAGAACTTTGGTTTCAAGCGCTTCACGATGTCGCGGTATTCGGGCGGAATAATGTCTGGCGGGCTTGTTCTCCAACCAGTAAAACCAGCACGCAACGCGGAGCGAATTTCCTTCCTAATCGTCTTGAGAATGCGATCTTCCTCGGGTGTTAATGTGAGGGAGGTCAAATAACAACCCTCATGATCCATCGTATGTAGCAATTTATCGACAGAGACTTTCTGTTTCATTGGTGCACCTCCTGAGTGCTTATTGGTTGTCCTTTGTGTAGCTGGTCTAATCCGAGTATTTGTTTCAGCAGAGACTTCCCAAGCGCCTTCGCTGCATCGCCTTTTCCAGACGATGAAAGCGTGTTCAGCGCGGCCTCCGATACTTCATCCAACCCCAGAATTGCGGCTTGACCCTTTTCTGGCGGGGTATCGATGAAAAGCGAGTTGGTTTTCTTGAGGTATAGCTTGGCCATGTCGTTGTGCAATCGCTCAGTGGATGACATAGAAAGCAACAGTAATTTGCTGCTGGCAGGCCCCCAGTTTTTGAATCCCCAGTTCACGCGTTTCTCTGGGGCGGCAGTGGCAGCCGATCCCATGGTTCCGATCGCCACCAGCTGGATGTTCTGATAGTCGAATCCGAGGTAGGTATGTGCTTCCAGAACCCCCATCATGGCCGGCGAGTTGACGATCACACCGCCGTCTATGTAGTGGGTGTCGTCGATGAGATGGATCGGAAAATAAGACGGCGCGGCACTGGTGGCCAGCCCGACATCAACCAGAGAAAAGCCGTGATCCGTGTACAATTCGTCGTGGTGGGGTGTTTTGAATATCTTCAACTGCCCGTTGGTGATATTGATGGCCGGAACCACGAGGCGTGGCGCCATCTCCAAGTCGCCAATGGTGGCGTTCCCGAACAGATCATAGAGGGTGTTCCTGAGTGGTGTAGGTGAATACAAGCTCCGTAGGTACTGGGTGGCTTCAGTAACACCCGGTATCCTGCGCCACCAGGGACGCTTGAAAATGGCTGGTGCCTGTTCCCTCAATACCGCCTTGATCTCCCGCGCGGACATACCCTTCGCAAGTCCGATCGCTATGATCCCTCCGATGGACGTTCCACATACCAGGTCGAAGCACGACCCTATGCGGAAGTCATCATTCCCTGTTTTTCTGGCAACTACTTTCTCGAGTTCAGCAAGAACTGAAACCGTGTATAGACCCCTTACGCCTCCTCCGGAAAGAGAGAGAACCGAGCATGTGCTTTGCTTTTCGTTCGTCATAATAAATACCCATTGAAAATTCCATTTCCTATTTTGGTGAGTGTCTCCTGTTTTGTGCTATATACAATAAGCAGTGTTTCGGAGGTGCGTCAAGCACAACATGATGTGCATATCTTCTATGCAAAACTGTGGATAACTTTTGTGGCGTGCACGAACGAATACGGGCAGATGAGCAGGTATTCCCCCCATACAAGATGAAGATGCTGGATTAAGCGCTTAATACGAAAAGGAAAGTCCGTTATCCGCCAAAAACAGAAAGTACAATGCGAACAGCACGGCCGTCAGTGCTGTTTAGATGATTTCAGTGATCATCGGGGCTTGCATTGAGAATATCGCCAGTACCATAGAACGTATCAAGCAAGCAGGTGACACCATGACCAAGACATTCCTCTGGCACGATTATGAAAGCACTGGCGCAAACCCGCGTGTTGACCGGGCGGTGGAGTTTGCGGCGATCCGCACCGATGAAGACTTCAACGAAGTTGGTTCGCCGATTGAATTGATCTGTGCCCCCTCGGTGGATGTGCTGCCAAATCCATTTGCCGTCAAGATCACCGGCATCACACCCCAGCATTGCGAGCAGAATGGGGTCAATGAATATGACTTCTTCCGGGCGATTCATACAGAAATGTCCACGCCGGGGACATGCTCGGTTGGGTACAACAATCTGGTGTTTGACGATGAAATCACGCGGTTTGGGTTTTATCGGAGTTTTCTCGACCCGTATGGGCGGGAATACCTCAACGGCAATTCCAAATGGGATGTCATCGACCTGGCGCGGACGGCGTATGCGCTGCGCCCGACCGGCATCGAGTGGCCGGACAATGACGGCAAGGTGACATTCAAGTTGACCGCACTCACCGAGGCCAATGGGATCGCACATGACGGGGCGCATGGCGCGTTATCCGACGTGCGGGCCACTATCGACCTTGCGCGACGCATCAAGCAGGCCCAGCCAAAGCTGGTGGCGCATCACCTTGGCTTGCGAGACAAGCGAGCGGTTCAGCATCAACTGGGTACGATTGGCAAGATGTCGGTGCTGGTGACGCGTCATGTGAGCAAGAACCAGAAACACGCCACCGTCATCACCCCAATCGCGATCAATCCGATGAACCGCAATGAGGTCATCTATTTCGATCTCACCAAAGACCCCGAGAACGTCATCACGATGGACGATGATGCGTTGGCTGAGGCGGTGTTCAAGAACGGACGGAGCGGGGAAGGGCTCTATGTTCTGGCGATCAACAAATGCCCTTCTGTCAGCCCTGTGTCCGTGCTACAGGGTGTTCCTGACGGGTGGCTGAACTTTGACATTGATGCGATCACTGAGAGCCGGGATCACCTGGTCGCGCATGCCGACACCCTTGTTGCCAAAGTCGCGCGGGTGTACCGCCACGAAACGGAATATGAGCCGCTGGATGCCGACTCAGCGCTTTATGAGCGGTTCATGGACAATGATGACCACCTGATCTGCGCGGATGTCCACAGTAAAACGGCTGCTGAAAAAGCGGTTTGGGTTCCCCCATTTCGAGATCAGCGACTACAGACAATCTATCCGCGCTTCATTGCCCGGAACTGGCCGGAATACCTGTCGGAAGATCATCGGGCGGCATGGGAGCAGCACGTTGTTTCGGTGCTCAACGGCGAAGTGGCGGGGCGGCTTGGGCTGGAGCAGTTCGAGGCGCAGTGCGCGGCTGCTCTGGCCGATGCGACCCGAGCGCAAGCCGAAGCGATTCATTCACTGCGGGAGTGGGTGCTGGAGCACACTGCGCCACACCTGCACAACCATGCGCCGCTTGCATTGGCGGGATGAGGTGAGACCATGATGTTACGACTGCGACTTCAATTGCTGTGCTTGGCGTGCCGAGTGCTTTTACCCAAGAATGTTTGGGTTGGGAAGCACTTCGGTGCATACACCAGAAAATACGATGTTGTTTTTGGCAGGCTCGATTCGCGCGGGGTACTGCAAGGGATTGAACCGAAAGACATCAATGACAACCAGTAATGCATGAGAAAATTGAAATGAGTGAAGTTAATAAAAACGCAGGACTAGGTTCCGTATGTTGAGAGTAACTAACGCTGTATCACCCGCAGGGTACTGGAATTGCCGGCATGCAAACATTGAGGGGCAGCGCCCGCGTAAATGGGTGCCTGGGACAGAATACCTCGCGGGGTGCAATGCGCCACATCGGGACTATCCGGGCGTTGTCACGACCGTCAGGATGACCGAGGAAAACAGCGATTTGCCGATATGTCAGTGGCATACAGAAGAGGGAGGCGAATGAATATCTCACCTTACCAGCTATTCGCGATTGCTGGCGTGGACACGGAGGTACGGGTGGCGCTAAATCACGTGTTGGGAGACGCCTTCAATGACACGTCAATCACGCTCAATCGCGGCCACATTGAAGAGGTGATAAGGCGGCTTGAAAAGGAACAGGCGAAGCATCTTGATCGAGCACAAAAAGCAAAGCCGGATGCAGTAGATGTTTTTGGGCAATCACTGAGAAAGGCCGCAATAGATCAATATGATCACCTGACAAATACGATCTATCGGTTTGATCGAGTGGTTCGAAAAATGCGCAAATACAGCATCATAGACTGGGAGCTGAGGCCGGAGGATGAAGATGAGGTGATGCCGCAATGATGAGAAACAGTGAGTGTCACGGCAAAGAGGAGTATCAACCTGGATACGCCGCTGTGCCAATGGATCTCCAAATTGATTTGGCGGCGTACCTTGAGTATGCAGATAAGGGGGCTGCTACCTACTATCTGGCGATTGATGGTGAGGAAGCCAGGGCAAAAGGTGTTGTTGAAGGGTCGTATGAACTCATTGAGGACGATGAATACGAACTTCGGCGGCACAAAATCATTTTTATCTGAATTTTATAAAACCAAAAGAGGAAAACAGCATGGAATATTTTGCAATGGCTTTAGTTATTCTGGCCGTTCTGATTGTAATTATGGGGATCAAGATGATCCCCCAAGGGCAAGCCTACACCGTCGAGCGTTTTGGAAAATACATCAAGACGCTTCGCCCCGGTCTCCACGTAATCATCCCTGTGATGGAAAGGATCGGCCACAAGGTCAACATGATGGAGCAAGTCCTGGATGTTCCATCGCAAGAGGTCATTACAAAAGACAACGCCATGGTGACAGCCGATGGTGTTGTGTTCTATCAGGTACTGAACGCTGCCAAAGCCTCTTACGAGGTCAATGATCTGGTGAGGGCAGTGCTCAATCTGACCATGACAAACATTCGCAGCGTCTTGGGGTCCATGGATCTCGATGAGCTGCTTTCCAACCGGGATGCAATCAACGCCAAACTGCTATCGGTTGTGGATGACGCAACCAGTCCCTGGGGAATCAAAGTCACCCGGATAGAGATCAAGGACATTGCACCGCCTCGTGATCTGGTCGAGTCAATGGCGCGGCAGATGAAGGCGGAAAGGGAAAAACGTGCCCAAATTCTCGAAGCCGAAGGGCTGCGGCAGGCTGAAATACTGAAAGCCGAGGGGGAGAAGCGTTCTGCGATCCTGACAGCGGAAGGAGAGAAAGAGGCTGCAATCCTGACGGCCGAGGGGGAAAAAGAAGCGGCATTCAGAGAAGCTGAAGCACGCGAGCGCCTGGCAGCTGCGGAAGGGAAGGCGACCCAGCTCGTATCACAGGCGATTGCAGGAGGGGATGTTCAGGCGCTGAACTACTTCGTAGCCCAGAAGTACACCGAAGCGCTGAAAGATGTGGCATCTGCGGACAATTCGAAGTTGGTGATGATCCCACTGGAAGCATCCCAGCTTGTTGGCAGCTTGTCCGGCATTGGTGAAATAGCAAAGTCGGTTTTCGCAGGACAGAAATAATGGAAACCGATTATCTGCTTTCACCCTGGACATGGGCAACTGCTGCCCTGGCGCTGGCTGCGATTGAAACGTTGGCACCGGTGGCAATATTCCTTTGCCTGGCCGCCGGCGCACTGGCGACAAGCCTGCTGCTGGTGGTAATGCCGGACATTGGCTGGACTGGTGCAATTGGGGTGTTTTCCATCACCGCTGTGATCTCCTTGTGGCCAATCAAGCGCTGGTATCTGGGGCTCAAGGGATCAGGGGCAGAAGACGATCTTGGGGCGCGTGGGGCGCAGCTAATCGGTCGCGAAGTCATGCTGGTATCACCGATAGAACATGGCAAAGGTCGCGCCAAGGTAGGGGACAGCTATTGGAATGTGACAGGGCCTGACTGCGAGGCTGGGCGGGTCATCAAGATTGTCAGCGTCAACGATGCAGAGCTGGGGGTGGTGCCGGTCGACAGACCGAAGTGATAGCGTAAGGTGTGCATGCGACCCAGGTACCAGAAACCTGGATCAGGTGCTGGCATAGTTCTCACACCAGAGTGTGACTGGACAACAAGTAAATCATAAGGGGCAAGCATGAAACGTTTGGGGATGATGATCCTGCTGGGGGCTGCATTGGCAGCATGTGGGGACGGTGGCACCGAAGGGGAGGGAGCCGCCACGACCGGAACGAATCTGACTGGGGAGGTGCTCGATGATAGCGCCAATCGCTTCGAGGCTGATGGGTCACCAGCTGTCACGGCACAAACTGATCCAGATCAACCCTCGGCAGTACAACAGGTCTTTTCACCATCGAGCGGGCCAACATCCATTGGGGAAGCCAAGCAGCTGATGGCTCGGGAGGTCTTCAATACCGACAGCCTCCGAAAGACACTGTATTGCGGATGCCGATATTCGGTTTCAAAACAGATTGATGCCGCCTCATGCGGTTTCGAACCCCGCAAGAACCGAAACGGAACCGTGTCGGAACAGGACTTGATCCGAGCAGGTAGAATGGAGGTTGAGCATGTGGTACCTGCCGCTTTCATTGGCACCAGTATCGGGTGCTGGGATAACGGCGGGCGATCGGCCTGTGAGCAGAACAGCCCGGAATACAACAAGGCAGCCTCGGATCTGGTCAATCTGCGTCCGAGTATCGGCCAGGTCAACCGGGATCGATACAGCTATGAATATGGCACCATCGCGGGAGAAGCCCGTGTCTACGGTGCCTGTGATATGGAAGTGGACTTCAAGGCCGGCATTGCCGAGCCGGCACCGGAAATCCGGGGAGATCTTGCACGGATCACTCTGTACATGCGCGATCGATACAAGATATCCATGTCACCAGCGTACGCATCCATGATGGAGCAATGGGCACGCCTCGATCCAGTCAGCACCGAAGAGTGCGAACTCAACAGGCGGATCGCGCAGGCCCAGGGGCACGGTAACCCGCGAGTAACGAATGCCTGTGTGCAAGGCACTATCCCCCAGATCAACCTTGATCAGCCACCCGCGAAGCCGACACTGCCGGCGATACCTGAGAACCGCTGTGGCACAAAGAAGACCTGTAAGCAGATGTCGAGCTGCAGCGAAGCGAAATACTTCCTCAACGTGTGTCACGTCAACCGTCTGGATAGGGATGGTGATGGCGTACCCTGCGAGTCGCTGTGCAAGTAATTAGGACGGCGGGAATCCCCACTAGGGACTGAAAGCGCCATTTCGGAGACGCCTGTCTTTCGATCCATGCGTTGAGGGCGACCGCTCAGGTCTCCTCATCGCTTTTTCACACTCGATTTCCGCATTGGCAAACAAGGCCATCTCCAGATCCTGCAACGAATACCCACCCGATATATCCTCAAGGCAACACCGCAGTGTCCGCAGGTACAGGGAGTAAGTACCGTCACGAGTAACCCGCTTCCAGCCGTTTTTCTTCAGGGTCTTTACTTTGAATTCATGCTGTTGAGTGAAGCCTCGATTCGAAATTGGGTTACCGATGACGTTGTTTCGACCTGGTGCGTAATTGAAGGCAACACCAGCCGATAAACCAGCATTGATTTGCAGCGCGTTAAGGCAGGCGGAGACGCGCGAATCATAAATCGCATAGCGTTCCGGATAGGCAATAGCCAACAGTTTTGAGTAACTGGCAATTCCACTGAACGGTGCGTGTATAGATGGCGTCATCGTGCTTTCAGCGTGCCGAGACAGTGTGCCGCTTGAGATTGTCTTAATTCCACCCCATTCAACAATAACTTGGCGCGCGACAGCGCTGCGCTCGGTAGGTGTTGTTGCCTTTTTCCAGTTGTGCGTCAACACCAGCTTTTCTTGAACCGTTTCCGCATACCCCCTCCCTTGCCACCGATATTCCGTTTTCAGGCAAGGGAGAGATTTATTAAAAAAACGCATCAACACGCAGTAATGAGGCATAGAACGAATATCTGATGTCATCCGGGATCTCCGCAAGATAGGCCCGGTACAGTATCAGGAGATCATCAGGGGATTCGTAACCGGATCGCATTCACACGGCAAACGCTTTCCTACCACAACCAAAACCAAATACACGGCACAGTATTTCGTGCGCGATTTTCAAGCCATGAACAAACTTGCATTGAAAAAAGCGGCATTACACTAATCCCAAGTGACAACAAACCAACGGGAGAACGCGATGACCGAAAACGGAAGCATCTACGACAAAGTAATAGGCCTTGGCCTGATCGTTCTTGGCCTGTGGATCGGGATTCTATAACCCGGGAGGGGTGGAATAAGCATGTCTGAGCTCGTCTACATATTTGGCACCGTTGGATCGGGAAAGACCGCCGAACTGTTGATGAAGGCGCACAACTACGAAGCGTCGGGAAAAAGCGTGGTAGTGATCGCCCCATCGCTCGATGACAGGCATGGCGTGGGCGTCGTTCGAACACGAATCAACCTGTCACGAAAAGCAGACCTGGTTGTCGATGATCTGCTTGATCTGTCGCGGATCCCGGAGAAAACCGATCTTGTTCTGGTGGATGAGGTGCAGTTCTTTTCGAAAGGGGCCATTGAACAGCTGCGTGAGATTGCAACACGCGGAACGCCCGTTCACTGTTACGGCTTGCGCACAGACTTTCGCACACAGCTATTTCCTGCAATCACACGCCTGATGGCCGTCGCGGACGAGATAAGGGAAACCCCGACAGTCTGCCGGATGTGCAGTCAGAAGGCCATCTACAACCTCAAGATGGTCAACGGGGCCGCTACCACAGAAGGCCAGCAGGTCGATATTGGCGGCGATGAAAAATACATCCCTGTATGCGCAGGGCACTATCGCTCGATGGTATCCCTGAGATAACCACCCAGATCACACAGGGCGGCAAAGAGGCCGCACCTGGCTTTGAGATCAATCTCCAGGCAGATCCCGCCACTCCACATCCGTTGGATGGTAGGGAAGCGACCTTTTCTCCCCCTCAAGACGAACCCGGATATAGGCACCACGTGAACCGGTGATGATGCCGTGGGTGCCCTTGTAGCGAACCTGCGCCCCTCTTTTTGCGGGCACACCGTAGTATTTCCGGATATATTCAAGACTCATCTGTGACTCCTCTTTAGTCTTCGTCGGGATCGAAGATGGTTATTTCCTCGATCTGGTCAAATGTGGGTAAAAGAATCGAGGCATAGTTATTCTCTATGTCGCAGCAATGGAATCCCGATTCATCCGTAAGCTCAGCGAGGAATTCATCAATGTCCTCGGAAAAGCCGACACGGGTTACCAGGTGCGTATTCCCATCCTTTAGCCGAATACGCAGACACCCAACAAGCAAGTGCTCATGCACGGCAATCAGCGACCACTGTCCTTCTCCACCACCGAACAGGTTTGGAGCAACTGCATCACCGCGCTCCTCCGCAAGTTGCTCGACGGCCGGGATAAGCGACGCGACTTGATCGAGAACATCTGTAACGCGGTCATCTGGCGCATCTGTATCCTGTCGCAATAGATTATTGAGAGCATCCAAGGTCATACGGCACGCTGCCACGTCAATTGGTAGATCGCCCATATCAGCTCCCATGTCAGAATAAGGTTTCGATAGTCGCATCAAGGATCTTGTCAATGAATATCCGTTTGATGCGGTAGTCATCATCAACATCCACAATGCTGATCTTCCCGTCACTGCCGACGCCCTGATATCGAGGCATTCCGACGCGTGTTGCACGAATGATCCGAGTGCTGCCGTCACGCTTTTGGTAGTCAAGCGCAACGACGCGACACGAAAGGGCGGTCAGCAAGGCATCAAGGTCGACCTCCCCATCGACGAACGGTTCAACCAGCTCATCTTCGGTAGTCTCCTTCTCGTCCGGAAGCTCCCTAACGGCGGCGGTCATTGTTTCCACTTGCGAATCGAGCTGATCCGCAAGTGTTTCCAGACGATCCATCCCCGCGAGGTGTTGCAGGTCTCGAACATCACTGGCGAGAAATGAAAACGCTCGTATCACTCGTGTAACCGACCCCTTTTCAACCATGACGCCAGTTCCGCATGATTTCAGCGACCGCAAAGATACGCGGGACTGACAACGATGTTTCGGGCATTGACCATTCAGCCAGCCAAACACGCACCCGGTGGTCCTCGAAAGGGAAGTGCGCCCATGCATAAACGCAGTCACGTGTTTCGATAGCATAGTCAAGAACAGCGGATTCCAGACCCCGCTCAACGCCTTGAGTGGCCGAGTAAAGCGCATCCGCTTCCTGATAGGACAGATCGTAGTCTTCCATGAATATTTTGACCTTGCCCTGGCGCAGGTATTCCGCGGCCCGATCCGAACGTGGCACCAGAACAAGGCGCCCGTGATTCCCCATACCTCGGCGATCGATCCATGCGAAGCCGTAGCCATGGCGCGGGGGCGGGGTCACGGAGTTCGTGGCATAGGAATACCCTATCGCTCCGAGCGTACCGCCGTTGAGGGCGATTCGATCGAGCGTGTCCCGATCCATCTGTGAAACACCAAAGTCAGTAGATTCGAAAGTTCCCATTTGCCCACCTCGTTGCTGATGATTGATGGAATCCAGTGTAATCGGGATTTTGGCAATGCAACCCTTGGGGTAGCGGCAAAATAGAGGGGCGATAGAAGACGAACCCACCACCAAACCAGCGATGAGTCCCGCACCCTGAAAACGATATTTGATCACCAGACCCCCACGCAATCAGACAGGGATCAATATAGGTTTCAATGTATATCAGGCGCTGTTATTTTGAGTGTGCTCGCTCTTCAATGCCGCCAGTAATGGGATTATTTCGTCTGCCGTGATCCGGTGCCATAGCAACAGGGATTTCACATGTTCTGCAATAATGGTGGGCGGCTCGTACCCGACTTCTCTGGTCGCTTCTGCGTAGACATCAAGCGATCTTTGGTGTCGTCCATGGTGGATATCATCCCTATTGGTAGCGGGATGGTTTTTGGTTTCGCAGTATTTCCCGGATACCCCGAACGCAATCCATTCGAGCGTCTTCCCCGACGCGGCAGCCAACCGCTTCATTGCCGAAAACGGCGGTTCCACATCACCCCGGATATATCTCGCCAGTGAATCAGTGGAACATCCCATCACTTGGGCCGCGGACTTTCTTGTTCCCAGTACCTTTGCCGCCTCGGATATTCGCCGACCTTGATCAGATGGGGAATCATCGCTGCACATGTCAGGTAGTGGCTCTGGGCTGGTTGGCGGCATGGAGTGGGAGGTGTTGCTAGGCATGATCGGCACACTTGAGATTGAGAAATCCGGCCCGAAGAATAAGGCATCTCACCTATTGCTGTAAAAACAAGAACACATCTCATCAATCAGTGTGAATCTGTCTCAGTAATCGCTGTAAATGTCTCATCAATCAGTGTAATAGGCGCTTGGAGGTTAGCAGGCTGGCTATGCAGTTCCTGCTAGTGGGAGGTGAATAGATGCACTCCGGATTCCCTGCAAAACATCATTGTGCAGCGTGCCGTTTGACAACAGAAGATCGGTTTCATCCATTGTCCAAGGATTCCCATGCAGGTCACTAACCTGGCCACCAGCCTCCTGCAAACAGATGACACCAGCAGCAATATCCCACGGCGATATGTTCAGCGTCACAAAGGCATCGGCACGCCCGGCAGCGACCATGTATGCCTCGATCGCGGCTGAACCGATCATGCGAAAGCTTTTGGCCGATTTGTGAAGAACATAGCCTATTTCTGCGAACCGTCTGTTGTCTCGATCACCACCAGGGCAACCCACAACATAGGCGCTGCCCAGACCGGGCGTCGTAGAAACAGTGACTCGTCTCCCGTTGAGTGTGCAACCATGCCCTCGCCGGGCCACAACAAGCTCTTCGAGTTGAGGTGCAAAAATCACGCCCGTAATAGGGGAGTTGTGATGGCACAGACAGATGGATACCGCGAAGAATGGGTTGTGATTGACGAAGTTTGAGCTGCCATCAAGCGGATCGACGATCCAGGTAAAGTCACTACCGTTATCGATCAGGCCGGTCTCCTCGGTAAGAATGTTATGGGTGGGATGGCGCGCCTGAATCTGCTCTATGATGAGGAGATCAGCGTCATGATCGTCCTGCGAGGTGATTTCTTTCGACAGGCCTCTGGCAGCAACGGACAGGGCGGAAACTCCCTTGATCGTGACACGATGTCGCTTGTAATTGCCAAGCAACAATGCGCCGGCATCGGTGGCGGCCTGCACGGCCGTCTCGGTGTAGTAGTGCATACGCCCCCCCTGAATCGTAGGCTTTGCGTAACGATACAGGAGCAGGGCGCTGACACAGACTGAATTCTCCGCGAAAACTCCACAGAACCCACCCTTTGTGGTTCAGTGGGAGGAAAGGGGCGTTATCTCTTAATGATCCGCATCAGGCGGGCCAAACCGGTTTCCATCCTTCCTTCCTCGTAGCGCACGATGACTTTGTTGCGAATTCGAACCGCCACGTCGCCGGTTTCCAGGCCCCGATTTGCCTGATCGATGACATTCCGTTGCCAGTCGCGGCTCCCGGTGACGCTGGCCATCCGTGCAGCCTCGAAGTCCTCGCCAGCACGATTGAAGAACGAAAACTCGATCTCTCGGGTGGAGGGTATCACTCGCAGCATGCCAACATAGTCAACATGGCGCCCTGCGATCCACGCCCATGCCACGGGCACGTACTGGCGGGGGCCTGCGGCGATTGAGCGCTCAATCGCATCGGCAATCATCGCCTGGGCAGATGTATGGGCGATATTGCCATCCATACCCGAGTCGTCAATGCGATGCGGGCAGAACTGCATCCGCCCTATGGTAGACCCGGTTTCATCAACTACGACATTCATGAATAATCTCCAGCAAAAACTTTGATCCTACAAGGGGATTGTGTGATGCAACCGGTGATAAGCGATAATTCCGGATTCCCTGCAATATTTGCGCGCAATATGACCCAGACCCCAGCAACAAGGAGCGATAATCGAGGTCTCACAAGACCCAACTCTCCTATGCGGTCTATCTTATTGGGCGGCAACTGCCGCCTTCTTTTTAGCAAAATCCGCGTAAACCCTCGCCCAATCGGGCGGGGATGTAAGCGGGAAGCGCGATAGCGCTTCTGCTAGTCTTTCGGTAAAGATTCTGTGTGTACACCCAGTTGCAAATACCCTCAAATACCCTAAAATACAGCAATAATACAGGTATTGCAGGTGCCACGAAAA
>Ga0256839_1001848_pt1 | contig 24864 bp, 22 predicted proteins | sample 354166metaG_FD_185968 | JGI IMG/M metagenome (GOLD analysis project Ga0256839, IMG submission 185968) | Hydrothermal vent microbial communities from Mid Atlantic Ridge, Atlantic Ocean - 354-166 | ecosystem: Environmental > Aquatic > Marine > Hydrothermal vents | place: Atlantic Ocean: Mid... | reverse complement strand
TCCGGATTGAGGGGATGTTGGCAGTGTAGCGCGCACAATGGTTGCGGGAGATGAGCAAAGTCATGGTCTGCCGGTAGCATGCCGCGCACCATGAAAGTAGTAATGAGCGGGAATTGAGCAGGCATGGGTCAGGAAATCACGCACGAACATTTTACCGAGCAGGAGCGCGAGCAGTTTCTGCAACGGCTCAGAGATGAGACGCAATTGCTGCGTGAGCAATTTGCCGCCGGCGCTTTTGCCAATGATGCGCTGGTGGCGGGGTTCGAGATCGAAGGCTGGCTGGTCGATGAGCACTATCGGCCTGCGCCGTTGAACCAGGCATTTCTCGACAAGCTGAACAGCCCGTTGGCGACGCCCGAGCTGGCACGTTTCAATATCGAGCTGAATGTTGATCCGCTGCCGCTCACGGGCGATGTGTTCAGCCATTTCGAGCAGCGCCTGCAGAAACTCTACGACGCGGCCAATCGTGCCGCTGATCAGGTCGGTGCGAAGCTCTTGCTGACCGGCATACTGCCCACATTGCAGCCGGATGACTGTAGCCTGGAAAACATGTCCGGCATGAAGCGCTATGCGGCACTGAACGAGGAGATTGCCAAGGCCAGACGGAATGCGCCGATCGAACTCGACATCGAAGGTGTTGATCACGTTCATATCAGTGATCACACCGTGATGCTGGAGTCGGCGACGACCTCGCTGCAGCTTCATTTGCAAGTGCCCGCCGCGCGTGCGCATCATTATTACAATGCATCGATCATCGCCTCTGCGCCGCTGCTTGCCGGCGCAGTCAATTCACCGTTTCTGTTTGGGCGCCAGTTGTGGCAGGAGAGCCGCATTTCGGTGTTTGAGCAATCGGTCGATACGGGGGTGGGGCCGCAGCGCGTCAGTTTTGGTAGTGGCTACGCGGAGGCCTCGATTGTCGATTGCTTCGACGAAAACCTTGAGCGATACCCGGTGCTGCTGCCGGAGCTGATGGATGAACCGACGGGACGCTATAGTCATCTTCGCCTGCACAATGGCGTGGTCTGGCGCTGGAATCGGCCGTTGATCGGCTATGACTCGGCGGGTTGTCCGCATTTTCGTATCGAGCAACGTGTGTTGCCGGCGGGGCCGACGATCAAGGATATGATGGCCAATGCAGCTTTCTATTACGGCCTCACTGCCGCGCTGACGCAGCAGGGGCGCAGAATGCCGTTTGCCACGGCAAGGGAGAATTTTTACCGCGCAGCCCGAGAAGGGTTGGGCGCGACGCTGGACTGGAATGGACGGCGCGTTGCAGCACGTACGCTGATCGATGAGGAATTGCTATCGCTGGCTGCGGATGGGCTGGATATTCTGGGGGTCGAGAAACAGGATGCAGACGACTATCTCGGTATTTTCGGGGCACGCGTGCGCTCAGGGCAGACCGGCGCGCAGTGGCAGATCGATCAGGTTTCCCGTCACGGCAGATCAATGGCCGAGCTTACCCGCGATTACCATCTTTTTCAGATGACAGGACTTCCAGTACACCTCTGGGGGAAATCAACAGAAATGACGCTATTGAAACAGATCGACAGCATTCCTGATGGCCTGCTGGAGCTCGACGATGTTGCGAATATCTACAAATGCATGCCGGAGCCGACGCTGCTGCACCTGGAAGGTAGAAACAAGCGTCCGCTCTTTATCAGCGTGTTATTGCATGGCAATGAAGATACGGGATTTATTGCTGTACAGAAATTACTGAAAAAATATCAGGGGCGGGAGTTGCCACGCTCGCTGAGTATTTTCTTCGGCAATATCGAGGCGGCAAAAAAAGGCATGCGCAGGCTCGATGGCCAACCCGACTATAATCGTGTCTGGCCCGGCACGGACATTCCGGAATGCGATGAAACCCGGCTGATGCAGCAGGTGGTGGACAGCATGGCTGCGAGGCAGCCATTTGCCAGTATCGACATGCACAACAATACCGGAAAAAATCCGCACTACGGTTGCATCAACTACCTAGATCATCGTTTCCAGCATTTGGCAGTGCTGTTTTCGCATATCGTGGTTTTCTTTCAGACGCCAAAAGGCGTGCAATCGATGGCAATGGCGCAACTCTGTCCGTCGATTACGGTGGAATGTGGCAAGCCGCATCTGCCCCACGGTGTCGAGCATGCGTTCGATTTTCTCGATACCGTGCTGCACCTGGATGACATTCCGGATACACCGCTGCCAGCGCATGAAATCGATATCTTTCACACCGTTGCACGCGTAACGGTGCCCGAGGATGCCACCATCGGTTTCGGTGATGACGCCGCCGATATCGTGTTCAGTCGTGATCTCGATAGCCTGAATTTTTCCGAATTGCCGATTGGTAGCGCGTTGGCAACAATCCGCCCGGGCAGTGGCGCCATGCTGCAGGCCTGGGATGAAAACGGACGAGATGTCAGTGCCGAATATTTTGCCGTGGTCAACGATGAGATCGTGCTGACCGAGCCCGTCATGCCCTCGATGCTGACACTGGACACAAAGATTATTCGCCAGGATTGCCTCTGTTACCTGATGGAGCGGCTCGATCCCGAGGAAACGCAGGCGCAAGCAGCTTTTTGATAGGGTAGAATCCGTGATCACCTTTTCGGGTTCTGTTTTGACGGGAGTTTACGATTCATGGCTGTAGCCAATCTGCTAGCGCTGTTCGACGACATCACCACATTGCTGGATGATGTCGCAACCTTCACCAAGGTCGTCGCCAAGAAAACCTCTGGACTGCTGGGTGATGATCTGGCGCTGAATGCTGAACAGGTTTCGGGCATTCGCGCTGAGCGGGAACTGCCCGTCGTCTGGGCTGTTACCAAAGGGTCGTTCATCAACAAAGCCATTCTGGTACCGCTGGCGCTCATCATCAGCGCATTTGCGCCATGGCTGATCATGCCGATGCTGATGATTGGTGGTGCCTACCTCTGTTTCGAGGGCTTCGAGAAAATCTGGCACAGCCTGGTTCACCGCGACCAGGTCAAGCAGGATCATGCCGAGCTGTTGAAGGTGGCGACAGAGCAAAAAGTCGATCTGGTCGAGTATGAAAAGGAAAAGATCAAAGGGGCCATTCGCACAGATTTCATCCTCTCAGCGGAGATTATCGTCATCACGCTGGGAACGGTTGCCAATGAACCGTTTCTGACCAAGCTGTCCGTGCTCTCGATCGTTGCTGTCGTGATCACCGTGGTGGTCTATGGCCTGGTTGCCGGGATCGTCAAGATTGATGATGCCGGGTTGCATCTGAGTCTGAAATCGGGTGATGGTTCATGGCTCAAGTTTCAGCGTTGGCTGGGGCAAATGTTGTTGCGCGCAGCCCCGTTCTTGATGCGTACACTTTCCATTGTCGGCACCATCGCCATGTTTCTCGTCGGCGGTGGCATTATTCTTCACGGCCTGCACTGGGGCCACGAATGGATAGAGCATATCGCCGAGGTGGTGGGCCATTGGCCGGGTGGCTCGGTATTGGCATTTTTCACGCCCACCGTCATCAACGGCATCGCTGGTGTGATCATTGGCAGTATCGTATTGGCGCTGGTGACCGGCGCAAGCCGGATCTATACTGCCGCAAGAGGTGTTTGACGATGTTGTAACTGCTCAGCTTACCCCCTTATTTGCGCCAACTCTGCGTTGGAAGTGCTCATTTACACTTGTAAACTGCGCGCTTCCGCCTTGATTTGACGCAAAACGGGGGCAATCTGAGCAGTTACGGGGCTATGTGGAAGACATGCGATGAGAATTATTTTGTTGGGGTTGCTGGTGTTGGCGCTGATTTCGGGCCTGTATTTATCGGCAGGGGCTGCACGGGACGTGGTGTCGAGCGCCATGGCGAGCAATACATCGGACGTTCCTTCGGTGCCGGTGGAGATGCCGTTGCAAAAACTCAGTGATCACGTTTACTACGTGCAGGGCGTGGCGGGCATTGCCACCGATAATGCGGGATTCATCTCCAATGCCGCGGCAATTGTGACCAATGAGGGTGTTGTCATCGTCGATGCGCTGGGTTCACCGGCACTGGCGAAAAAGTTCCTTCAGCGCATTCGTGAGGTCACCGACAAGCCCATCGTCAAAGTCATTGTCACCCACTACCATGCTGACCATATCTACGGCTTGCAGCTGTTCAAGGCAGAGGGTGCCGAGGTGATCGCCCCGGCTGGCTATCATGAATACGTCGAAGCGCCGATCGCCGAGCAGCGTTTGGAGGAGCGGCGAATATCGTTGGCACCCTGGGTCGATGAGAATACGCATATTGTCATGCCCGACACCGTGATCGACAAAAACACTACCATGCAAGTTGGCGATGTCGAACTCGATATCCTCTATCTCGGCGCAGCGCATTCCGACGGTGACCTGGCCGTGCTGGTGAAAAACGACGCTGTATTGATATCGGGTGATCTGATCTTTGAAGGGCGCGTACCTTTTACCGGCAGCGCCAATACCGCGCACTGGCTCGACGTCCTGGAGCATCTCGACAACACCGGCCTCAAGGCCCTGCTTCCCGGCCATGGCCCCGCCGCCAGCAACCCTGGCGAAGCCGTCAAACTGACACTCGACTATCTACGCACCGTGCGCGATGCCATGCAGCGCGGCGTCGACGAAATGATGACGTTCGAGGAAGCCTACGACCAAGCCGACTGGTCGCGGTTCGAAAAGCTCCCCGCCTTCGACGCCACCCACCGGCGCAATGCCTATGGCGTTTTCCTGTCCCTGGAAGAAGCCGCCCTAGCCCAGTAGGGCCGAATTCACCCGCTCAGCCCCAAGGCCGTAGGGGCGAATTCATTCGCCTAGCACCAAGGTAAATCAGTAAAACCCAATATGCTAAAATCCCACCCCACCCTCCGATGGCAAGGCGATTGAAATCGCCCCAACAAGTCAGAATATCTCATGCCGAGAAACGACCTACTCAAGGGCCGCGTCTCCCTGCCAGGCCAGATCTATCACATCACCATTTGTACAGACCAACGCCGTCCCTGGTTCGAATCACTTGAATATTCCAGGCTCGTGATTGGCCAAATGCGAAAAATGCATGACGAGAAAATGCTGCACTCGATGGCGTGGGTACTCATGCCAGATCACCTGCACTGGCTATTGCAGCTGACGGAAAACAATGAACTCAGTGCCGTGATCAAGCGCTTCAAGGGAAGCGCTGCCCGTGCTTTGAACAAAAAGCTGGGCCGCAGCGGGGCGATATGGCAGCGAGGTTTCTATGACCATGCGCTGCGCCGCGAGGACGATATTCGCCAAACCGCAAGGTATATCGTCGCCAATCCGCTACGCGCAGGCATCGTTGACAGCATCGGAGCCTACCCACACTGGGACGCAATATGGCTGTAGGGGCGAATTCATTCGCCTTACCACCCACCCCCAAGGCCAACTCAACAACGCCGACTGCCAACCTCACGAAAAATCTTGTCCTGCTGTTGCTGAATGAACTCGCCGAGTAGTTTGAATTCGTCTACCCGCCCGCTGCCACGGCGCCACGCCAGTCCGATTTCACGAAAACTCTTTTCGCTTAAAGGGTGCAAGCACAGCCGGGTTCCTTTCAGCATCGGTGATCCCTCCGCCATTGCGGGCAGAAAAGTAATGCCAAGGTCTTCATCCACCATCTCGATCAGCGTCAGTAGGCTGCTGGCGGCAAAACGGCTGACTTTTTCCAGGCTTCGAATACGGCAGGCCGACAGCGCGTGATCACGCAGGCAATGACCATCCTCCAGCAGCAGCACGCTCTCGGCGGTGAGCCGGTTGAAAGCATAGTGTTTGGGATCGACCAGCTTGGTGCCGCGCCGGCAGGCCAGCAAGAATGGATCGTGAAACAGCGGTAGCAACTCAACATTACGCAACTCGTAGGGCAGGGCGATCAAGATCAGATCCAGTTCCCCTGCCATCAGTTGTTCATGCAAGCGCGCTGTCATGTCTTCGCGCAAATAGAGTTGCAATTTGGGGAAAGCCTTGCGCAATGCCGGCATGATGCGTGGCAGCAGAAACGGCGCAATGGTCGGAATCACCCCCAGGCGCAGCTTGCCCGAAAGTGGCTCATTGCCCGTTTGCACCAGCTCCACCAGATTTTCCAGGTCGCGCAGCACCAGTCGTGCTTGCACTGCCACTTCTTTGCCCAGTGGCGTAATGGTGACGCTACGGTTGGTGCGGTCGACCAGTTGCTCGCCGAGCAGTGATTCCAGTTCCTTGATGCCTACCGAAAACGCCGATTGGGAGACGTGGCAAGCCTCCGCCGCCTTGCCGAAGTGGCCGATTTCTTCGAGTGCAACAAAGTAACGGAGCTGTTTGACGGTGGGTAGATGGGTGGTCTTCATGGTGATTTTAGGGTCAGGAGGGGGCAATCTGAGCAGGTACAGGCATTGATAACCTATGTCCCAGCCGCTAGTTCGGGGTGCTGCCCCACGCCGTGTTGGATCGGTATATGCTCATTGAGGATATTGGGTTTGAATGATTCAGGTATTTCATCCCAAACAAACAGATCGACCCTGAATGGTAAGTCGCTGTCTTCGAAGGCCTCACGGAGTGCGTCGATATCTGCTGGCTTGTTCGTGGCCGCGAAAACAACGAGGTCAAGGTCAGACGATGGGCGGGCTGTACCTTTCGCTCGGGAGCCATAGACCCATACTTCGGCGCTGGGAACATATTGATGCAACAGCGTTCTTACGATGGCTGCATGATGTGGTGAGAGTTGCAGTGATGTCTCAGTCTCAGTCATTCCATGTCTCGCCAGTTAGCTGCTGATAGAGTGCGATGGCGTCGACAATGAATTGACCCATGACATCCAGCGCCTTACGCGCTTTTTCTCCACTGTAGTCGTGCGATGTTGCGATCCGGGTGTTGGCATGGGCTATCCAGCGCTCGATATCGCCTGGTAGCAGATTGTTCTCATTGGCAAGCCGCAGTACGGGTTTGGGGCCATTGGGGACATCTGGAAGCCCGATTTCTTCGACCAGATAGCGTTTCAGTACTTTCCACAAGCAATCCCATGTTGTTTCAAACCGCTGAATGACTGATTCTGCCATTGCTTCCTGAAGAAAGTCGGGCAAGTTTGGGTCCAGGGTTTCGAGGTGCCGATATTGCTTCTGAAGATGTAAAAGCGCGTTCTTGAATTTGCTGTAGTCGATCATCGTGCTATCAAGCATGCCATGTTTCCGCAGCGTTGACCAACCCACTGTAGGCTCCTTTCCGCGAGGTTGACTGTTCGTATTTGTCGATCGCTACATCCATATCATTCAATTTTACCATCACGACTTCGACCCCTATCATGCGCTCCGTACTCAACGAAAACACAACAGGAGCGATATCAATGAGCAATATTTCCAACCGTGAAGGCCAGCAGGTTCCCAGCGTCACTTTCCGTACTCGCGCTGATGGCGATTGGGTGGATGTCACCAGTGACGAACTGTTCTCTGGCCGTACTGTGGTGGTGTTTGCGCTGCCGGGGGCGTTTACGCCGACCTGTTCTTCCACGCATTTGCCGCGCTACAACGAGCTGGCACCGGTGTTCCGGGAGAACGGTGTGGATGAGATTGTCTGCATCTCGGTCAATGACGCATTCGTGATGGACGCCTGGGGCGAGCAGCAGGAGGCGGAGAACGTGCGGCTGATTCCCGATGGCAATGGCGAGTTTAGCGAAGGCATGGGGATGCTGGTGGACAAGTCGGATCTGGGCTTCGGCAAGCGCAGCTGGCGTTATTCGATGCTGGTGAAGAACGGCGTGATCGAGAAAATGTTCATCGAGCCGGATGTCCCGGGCGATCCGTTCGAGGTCTCTGATGCCGACACGATGCTGAACTACATCAACCCCAATGCACGCAAGCCGCAGGCGATCAGCATGATTACCAAGCCGGGCTGCCCATTTTGCGCCAAGGCCAAGGAGATGCTGCGCGAGCGTGGCATGGATTTCGAAGAAGTCGTGCTGGGGCGCGATGCGACCATCCGTTCCGTCCGCGCCATGACTGGCCATGAGACGGTGCCGCAGATCTTCGTCGAAGGCGATTACATCGGCGGCTCGGAAGCGCTGGAAGCCTGGTTGCAGCAGCGCGAACAAGCGGCAGCCTGATACGACCCCCGCGCCAGCTCGGCGCGGCCTTTTTCCGAATATAGATTGGGCGGGCCAGCGAAGCCCGCCGGGAGGATTCTCATGTCTGAAACAACGCATTTCGACCTTATCGCCATTGGTGGTGGCAGTGGTGGGCTGGCCGTGGCTGAAACCGCCGCCGAATTCGGCAAGCGTGTTGCCGTGATCGAGGCTGGTGAGCTGGGCGGCACCTGTGTCAACAATGGCTGTGTGCCGAAAAAAGTGATGTGGTATGCGGCGCAGATTGCGCATGCCGTTGATGATGCGCCAGCCTTTGGCATTCCCGCCAAGCGTGGCACAACTGACTGGCAGCGACTGGTCGGTGACAGGGAGGGCTACATCGACAACATCCGCGGTTACTGGAACGGTTATGTGGCCGATAGCGGAATCGAACATATTCGTGGCTATGCGCGCTTTGTCGATGCCCACACCGTCGCGGTGGGAGACGAACATTTTTCCGCAGATCATATTGTTATTGCCACTGGTGGGCAGCCCATCGTGCCGCCGATTCGCGGTGCCGAACTGGGCATTACTTCGGACGGTTTTTTTCAGCTCGACGCGCTGCCCGAGCGGGTGGCGATCATCGGTGGCGGCTATATCGGTGTGGAGCTGGCTGGTGTATTGCGCGCGCTCGGCTCGCAGGTGCGGCTCATAGCGCTGGAAGAGCGCGTGCTCGAAGCCTTCGACCCAATGGTCAGCGATGTCCTGATGACCCAGATGCAGGCGCAGGGGATTGCACTGCACCTTGGATATACGGTGGCCGGGCTCGCCAAAACAGCGGCCGGGATTGCCGTGGATGCCAGTGATGGCCGTCGCCTTGATGGTTTCGACTGTGTCATCTGGGCCGTGGGCCGCAAACCGAATACGGCTAGCCTGAACCTCGCGGTAACCGGCGTCGACGTACGCAGCAACGGCATCGTCCCTACGGACGAGTACCAGAACACCAATGTGCCCGGTATCTACGCCATTGGCGACATCACCGGCCGTACACCGCTGACGCCGGTGGCCATTGCCGCGGGAAGGCGTCTTGCGATGCGTTTGTTCGGCCAGCAAACGGAGGCAAAGGTGGACTATGACAATATCCCCAGCGTCGTTTTTGCGCACCCGCCAGTGGCCACCGTAGGGCTCACCGAGCCCCAAGCCCGAGCGCGCGGCGGGCAGGTAAGCGTTTACGAAACCCGCTTCACCCCGATGCGTCATTCACTCGGCGGTCACGGTGGCGAAACCGCCATGAAACTGGTCTGCACCGGCTCCGAGCAGCGCGTCGTCGGCATCCACATCATTGGCGACAACGCCGACGAAATGCTGCAAGGCTTCGCCGTCGCCGTAAAAATGGGCGCCACCAAGGCCGATTTCGACAACACCATCGCCATTCACCCCACCAGCGCCGAAGAACTGGTCACACTGCGAGCACCGCAGCCCGAACCTGAGGTGCAACAGGAAATCGACAGTGGTGTGGAATGGCGTCGGGCGGGCTGAGGTCAATACCCCTGAAAACTTCTGCCTTTGCGGGAACTCAGCTACAGGGATGTATGCCACCCCTATTAGAAGCCCTCCCTGGCATTGGGTTCCTGTATCCCGGCAGGAGTGACGGGCGCACTTCGTTATCCCTTTGCAACTCTGAAACTCGCGTTACCAGAGGTTGCTGGAAAAATATTCCAGTGGATCGGTCACGCGTATGCCGTCCTGATCGTAAGGATGGTCGAGGTGAGCGACGATCTGGGTGCAGCGTTCGGGTTGCAGACGCTTGGCGTAGTATTTCAGTGCGGTTGAAATTTGTTCATCCCGGTATTTCACTTCGATCAATTCTTTCAGTTTGCCGTCTTGCAGAATGGCAAAATCCACTTCCCGCCCATCCTTGTCGCGGATATAGCGTAGTTCGCAGCGGTAGCCTTCACGGTCTTCCAGGTAGTGCAGTCGCTTGAGCAGTGTGGTGGCAATAAGGTTTTCAAAGCGGGCGCCTTTGTCCTCTTCGACGTCGGCATTGTCGAAAAAATAGATTTTGGGTGGTTTCTGGATGGCGCGGGGTATCGAACGCGTGTAGGGCAGAACCCGAAATACCAGATACATCCGTTCCAGCGATTCCAGCCAGGCGCTGATCGTTTGCGGGGCGACATGTATATCCTGCGCAAGGTTGGAGACGGTAATCATTCCACCTACCCGGGTGCGCAATAAATCGACCAACAGCCGCAGCCCTTGAATATTGCGAATGTGTTCCAGGTCGCGAATGTCTTCCTGCAACACGCGGTCGAAGCGTTCCCGGCGCCATCTGCGGCTGTGGCGAGGGTTGTTGGCGAGGAACGGCTCGGGAAAGCCACCGACCGACATCAGTCGTGAGAACGCATCGTCAGCTGAAATATCTGGTGGCAATTCGTCGAGGGTGAAGGGGTGAAGCCGCCAGTAGTGATAGCGCCCCAGCAGAGAGTCCCCACCTTGACGATAGACGTTGAGGCGCGCCGAGCCGGTCACCAGAATCTGATGCTGTTGCCCCTGTACGTCGTAGAGTCCTTTGATCCAGCTTTTCCATTGCGGATATTTATGCAGCTCGTCAAAAACCAGCAGGCGATCGCTGTCGCGCCATTGTTTATTCAACAGGGCGCGGCGGTCGTCGTCGTAGTCCCAGTTGAAATAACGTCCTGAACCCGCCGCTGCCAGCAATGCTTTGGCGAGTGTTGTTTTGCCGACTTGGCGAGGGCCGCCGACGAACACCATTTTATGTTCAAGGTCTTGCTGGATCGATGGTGTAAGGTAGCGCATTCCGACCATTTTATAGTTTACTTAAAAATAGTCCAGTCTATTTTTAAGTAAACTATAAAATGGTCGCATCCTGGGTGAGGCTCGCCAGTTGCAACGGCATACCGCACTTTTCCTCTACCCCTTCCTTTCCGGTCGATCCGCCAGCAAGGGTGTATCGCTGCAACAGGTGCGTTCCGTATCAAGCTACACCGTCGGTAGTGCCATAAGCTGCTCCCTGGCCACTGCTGGACGGTCACGGGGTTTGGGGGTCAGATGGGTCCAAGGGTTTTACCAGCATGAAATCCTGGCCGCTGATGACAGGTTGTTCGTTATCGAGATGAACCTGGTGCACGGAATCCGTCGCCAGACCGAGTTTGTCGAGTTGCGCGGCTTCTATCTGCACATGGTAGTCACCCAGCGGCACGCCGGAGAAGAGATAAAATCCGTCGAAAGCGGTCTCGGTGTGTTGAATGATTCGTTTTTTGTTGTCGAGCAGCTGTAGCTTGACCCCGGCTGCGGGACGTTGGTGTTCGCCTTTTTGCAGGTAGACGGTGCCATCGATTTCTCCGGTCATGACGATGGGGAATTGCAGCATTGTGGTTTGCCCGGGGCGGGGCAGAATGCGCCAACCCGGAGTTGCAGGGAGCCATGCCGGATCATCGAGTGAAGCGCTGTCGAGGGTGATGTCGAGTGGACGATAGGCTGTGAGTCCGGTCAGCAAAGCAGTGCCTTTGCTATTGGTGTGCGCCGCTGATGGCAGTCCGCCCCGTCCGAGCCTGAAGCTGACGTTTTCCAGAGGTTCGTCGGTTGGGTCGAAACGGCCATTTTGGTCATGGTCGAGAAAAACTCTGGCAGACAGACTGCCCCGGGTTGCCAGTGGCGCACGCAACTGCTGGCGCTTACCGCTGCGTGGGTCGAATGCGGTGCTGCTGCGTATGTGTAGCAGCACGCTGAAGTCGTTTTGGTTGTCTGCTGTCAGCGACAGGCCAAGGTCAAACTGCTTCCACTGCCGGCTCAATGTCATGGCCAGCTGATCGCGGTCGCTGTCGAAATGGTGTTCGATTGTCAGATCCAGCCAGTAGGGTTCAAGTTGACGACTGTTCACTGAGACACTGATGTTGTGCAACTGTTTGTTGGGGCGCAGCGAATAGCCTGCTCTGCCATGCAGATTGGCGGAAACGCCATTGAAACTGAGCAATGCCTGACCATGCACCGAGGTACTTTGTGTATTGCCTTGGTCCATGAACAGGCTGTGCGTGAACAGGGCGCGTGCATGCTGGAGTGACAGGCGGTTTTCCACTGAACGGTTTTCACGTCCGGACAAGTAACGGTTGTGTGTGAGGTTGACTGACAGGGGGATGGTCGGCAACCCGTCGGTGGTGAGCCGGCTGTCGAGACGGATGACCGAGCTTTGCAGCAGCGGATCCTTGCTGCTGCGTGATAACGGGCTGATGAAGCCGCGTTCAAAACGACTATGGCCGATGCCGATGTTCAAAGGCCCTGTTTGACCACGCAACGATATGGCAATGGCCGTGCCGCCGCGTATGTCGTTGGTAGCCAGATCGATGCGCCCAAACAGCGAAGGCGCAAAGCCCTGCAGGCCGACGCTTTGATAACCGAGCATCTTGCCGTCTACCGTGGCTGCGCCGAGTGCCAGCCGGGCGGCGAGTTGTTTGCTCAGATTGAAACTGTAATCCAGCCGGGCATCGGGCAGATCGCCGTCGCTTTGTTGCAGCAACAGTTGGTAGCGTTGTTCGCCGGGTCTGGCCATGGTGTCGCTGAGAACAAATCGGTAGTGCTCTTCACGTTGCTCCCCATGTGGCCCGTAGAACACGAGGCGAAAGCTGTTATTGCCGTATAACAGCGGGATATCGTCGAAGTGATATTGTCCGTCGCCGTTGCTGGTTTGGTAGCTGGTCAACGCATTGTTGTGATAAAGCTCCACATCCCAGCCATCCGGCAGTTCGCCACGAAAACTGTGTTGATCGTAATGGTCGGGCCGAAACAGCGGCTGATTGGTCAATAGCAGGCCACGGCGCGGACGGCGGTCGGCCGAGATCAGGGGCAGCCCAGGATCGCTGACATGACCAAGCGTAAAACGGGTGGCGGACAACCGGCCCAGCAGCCGACCATCCGCATCGCTGCGGCCCAACTGCCAGCGTTCTTCATTGTTTTCATCGGCTGTCGTCGCGGCCAGATACAGCCGTGCTTCCAGGCCGATCAAATCCGTGCTGGCATGCAGGCGCAGATCGTGCAGGGATTCACTGCGATTTTGCTGACGCCGCAGGCCGGCACCCAGTTGTAAATCGATGAAAGGCCAATCCCATGCTTGATAGGGGGTGTCCTGGTATGGATAGCCAGGATCCTGTCGGGCCCGCAGGGCGGCATGATGCTGGATACGTGTTTCACGGATCTGCTTTTGTTGCAGGGGTAAGGCTTCGCGTGGTTTGACCGTCATTCGCAGGGCGAAAAGGTCAATGTCGAATTGCATGGGTAGCCACTGGGCGAGCAGGGCGGCATCCAGATAAAGGTCATCCGGATAAACACGCAACTGACGTTGATCGAAGAGTTTTCGTTTGCCGGATAGCGTGACTTCATGCCGCTCGCCGTCGAGTTCGAAGCGTCTTTCGGGTTGCAGAATAAAGCCTGTTGCCGTGCCGGCGGCGGGATCGGTGGTAATGGCCAAGCCCAGCATGGATGCCAGGCTCCCCAGAGGCAGCAGCATCATGCCGTCCTCTTCGTAGGCGAGCAGCACGTCGTCCATTACCTGATTGCCCAGATGCACTTCCAGCATGCGCAGCTGGTCGTCATCAGGCTCTGTCCATAGTGGCGCCAGTTCGGCGCTGGCAGCACGGAACAAAGCTGCCAGCACCAGCGCCGATAGAACCCGCAGCACGGTGTAATGGCAAAGTGGCTGTGATCAGCGTACCGGCAGTTGCGCGGTGGCGAGAATCTCTTCGCTGCTTCCGCGACCGCTTTCCGGGCGGGCACGGAAGCTCACTTTCAGCGTTCCGGGTTGTGCGCGATCCAACTCGACCGGCAACTCGAATGGACGTTTGTTGGCCGGTGGATAGATCGAAACGCCGGTCGCCTGGCCGACGATTTTCGAGGCCCCTTGTGTTGGCTGGAACTCGGCAATGACATCGCCGTAGAGCGAGCGGTTGCCATTGCGCTCGAACACCATCGACAATGTGGTCCGCCGCTGATCCGCATTCTCATGCAGCCCCAGGGAACTGATGCGTACATCTGCCGTGGTTTGCCCATGGCGAACGATCACCGGAATCGAAATCGACATGATCGGTGTCAGGCTGATGCGCATCTGTTGATCGCCATTGACCACCAGCTGGTCAATCTTCTGGTCATCGGCCGAGGGCACCGCAGTAAAACGCAGGTAAGAGCGGTATTCTCCTGCCTCCAGTTCAGCCGGCTTGCGCAGTAACAAACGTACCAGCTGCGGCTTTCCCGGTGGCAAGGTGATCTGCCGTGGCGAATAGCGGATCATCTCATCACTGAAACGCTCGCCCGGCAAAGGAGTTTCGACGTCTTCATATTCCCCTTTTTCATTCAGCCGCTTGCGCGTCCAGGAAATACGATAGGTTTTGGCTGTTGAAGAGGTATTGATCAGCGAGACCTGGGCCTTGCGGTCGCGTTCTTCGAATACGATGCGTGTAGGTGAAACAGCAATATCGCCAACGGCTAGCGCCAGGCGCGGCGACGATACCGCCAGACCACAGACGATGACAGCCAGAACGGTCAGCCGTCGGCTGATACGGTTGACAATACGATCCATGTTGGGGGTCCTTTAGTATTGGAATCTGTTTTATCGATTGGAGGTGGGCACCCCTGAATGAGGGTGCCCTGGGGTTGGTTTGCCACGGCCTGGCTGCCAGAAGGCGGCCAGGTGGTTATGGCAGGGCAGTGATCAATAGACGACGTCTACATTGAAGCTGCCAGAGTAGGAGCCGGCTGGCTGATTAGCGGCGATATTCAGTTTGGCGCCAACATTGAAACTGTCGGTACCGTCTGCCGCAATGGTGCCGCTGGCATTGGAGACGAAATTGTCAATCGTCATGGTATTGCCGCTGCCATCATCCAGAGTCACAGCCGTGGTTGGCAAGGTCACCGTATAGGCTTTTGAAGCTTCGCCGGTGATACTGAAAGCGGCCGCGGATCCTGTGGCAGTGGCGTCGAGAATGGCATTACCACTGTCAAGCGTACGGGTGCCGTCCACAGCGATGTCCACAACGCTGGCTTGGTCGCCAGTCGCAATGTCACCAAACGACAGCGGGGTGGTGTTGGTAATGGTGATTGGCGCAGATGTGATGGTTGCCGATGCAGTCGCACTGGCAGTTGCCGCCAGCAATGCAGACCCCTGAGTCAGGCCGATACCCAGTACCGTGGCCATGGCTAGCGTTTTGGTCAGTTTTGATGTCAGCATTTATATAACCTCTTTATTGGTTGTTGATTTCAGCGTCCCGGACACGATAAGTAGCAGCCTTGGATATTGTTGTTGGGGTGCAGGGCTACTCCCATCGGGTTGGCTCTTTGGCCGGGACGAGCGAAGTATTTCAGGAAATGCTGATCAAGTCACAGTGCAGATTTCACAGCGGACACCATTTGTGACGTTTGCACGATGAGAGGGCGGGGGGGGGGGATAAATGGTGCTGTTTTTGCATTGTGAAACAGTTCGATGGTGTCAATAATTTCATGTAAAAACATGGGTTTAATGTATATTTGTGCTAAAGAGAAAGACTCCCCTGGGTTGTCGAGGGTGTTGTTATTTGGCATGCGCTGTTGTTGGCTTGGCAGCGTCCTCTCTTGAATTCGTTGTGTAAGAGCGGGTTTTTGTCGATGCAATGCCGCTAAAGCATAATCCCAACGGACTAGCCCGAAGCCTCTGAAAAAGGGGGAAGTCGCCAAAGGAGCCAGCAATGTTGCTGCTGATGGTGCCAACATCCACCCAGATGAACTCCGAAACTTGAGATAGAAGTTGAGCAGTCGCCTCAGGAGAGAAAGCCCGGATTTTTGCCGTAATACTCCACTACAAAATCGATAAAACTGCGCACTTTCGGTGGCAGGAACTGCCGGTTTGCATACACCGCGAACAGTGAATACCCATCGAGCCCCCAGTCCTCAAGAATGCGCACCAGGCGCTTTTGCCGGAGCGCCTCATGCACCAGAAAATCCGGTTCATAGATAATCCCCATACCATCGATCGCTGCATTCACCAGCACATTGCCGTTATTGCTGTGGAAGTTACCCTTCACCGCGACGGTTTTTTCCTCACGCGCTTTGCAAAACAGCCATTTGTTACGATAGGTCGAAGTCGAATAATACATGCAGTTATGCCGCAAAAGGTCTTCCGGCGTTTGTGGTGTGCCGCATTGCTCGAGGTAAGCGGGCGATGCACAGGCAATCACCCGCACCGGCACGAGTCTGCGACCAATCAGCCCCGGTGAGAGTTGATTGGTAACACGCAGTGCCAGATCAAAGCCCTCCTCGACCAGATCGACGATGCGTTCCGTCGTCATGAGTTCAATTTCCACTTTCGGGAAACGCTCCACATAGGCGCTGATGATAGCTTCGAGATTGCCGACAGCAAAGGCGCTGGCGGCAGAGATACGCAGCCTGCCACGCGGTTCGACAGAACCCTGCGCCGCCAGATGTTCAGCATCCTCGATTGCCGCCAACACCTGGATGGCACGCGGGTAATAATTGCTTCCCGCTTCGGTGAGCGACAGTTTGCGTGTGGTGCGATGCAGCAAGCGCACGCCCAGATGCGCTTCAAGCTGTGCCACATAACGGGTCGCCATGCCGCGTGACATATCGAGCTTGTCGGAAGCCCCAGCAAAGCTGCCGGCATCCACCACTGCGGTAAACACGCGCATACCCGTCAGAACATCCATATTGGTTACTAATAGTAAATAGTCAAATGATATTTTGGTTGTTTATCTACAAACAGGCAAGTGTTTAGATAGTGACATGCGCAGCAAGCCTACCGAAGACCAACGCTAGCGCGGATTCGTCATACACAGCAGGAGGACAACATGAAACTCTATTTCCACCCGGCGTCCGCCACCTCACGACCCATCTTGCAATTTTGTGCGGATGCGCATATCCACTATGAACCGGTCATGATCGACCTGATGACAGGCGAGCATTTCGGTGAAGCCTTCGCCGCAGTCAATCCCAACTGCATGGTCCCGGTTATCGATGACGATGGTTTCATCCTGACCGAGAGCTCGGCCATACTCAAATACCTGGCGGAAAAACATCAGTCGCCCGCCTACCCCGCCGACATGAAACAACGTGCTCGCATCAACGAGATGATGGACTGGTTCAACGCCAACCTCTATCGCGAATACGGCTACCACCTGATCTACCCGCAGATCTTTCCGCACCATGCCCGCCAGCCGGAAGTGGCCAACAACGCCACCATCGAATGGGGAAAGTCGGAAGCCATAAAAATGTTGCGCACGCTGAATGATTATTACCTGGCAGGCGAACACCGTTATCTGTGCGGCGACACGCTGACCGTTGCGGATTACTTCGGCGCTGCCCTGCTGACGCTGGGCGAAATCATTGGCAATGATTTTCACGACTATCCCAACATTGAACACTGGCTGCAGACCATCAAGGCCCTGCCTACCTGGTCGGAGGTCAATGCGGCGCACGACGGTTTTGCTGCCGCCATGCAGGAAAAAACCTTTATCACGCTGACACAGGAGGCATAAGTCATGGCATTAAATATCATTGGCGCCGGCATGGGCCGCACAGGTACCGCATCACTCAAGGTCGCACTCGAAGCACTGCAACTCGGTCGCTGCTATCACATGAGTGAAATTATGCAGAACCCGGACAAAACCGCAGACTGGATCGATGCCGCAGAAGGCAAAGCTGACTGGGACAAAATTTTCGACGGCTACAGCGCCACCGTCGACAACCCGGGGTGCAATTACTGGAAACAACTGACCGACTATTATCCCGATGCGAAAGTGATTCTCACCGTGCGCGATGCCGACAAGTGGTTCGATTCAACCAATGAAACCATCCACTCGGCTGAATTTTCCAATTTCATAAAAAAGAGCCCGTTTGGCGAAATGGTGCAAAAAACTGTCTGGGATTTCATGGACAACCGCATGCAGGACAGAGACCACATGGTCAACTTTTTTGAGCATCGAAACGCCGAGATTATCGACACCATCGATGCTGACCGATTGCTGGTCTATCGCATAGAACAAGGCTGGCAACCGCTATGTGAATTTCTCGACATACCGGTGCCGGAGACCGAATTCCCACGTGTCAACAGTCGCGAAGAAACCAAGGCATTACTGGCAAACCTCATGGCGGCCAGTGGTGAGCAACTCAGCGATGAAGCGATGACAGCGGCAGGCCGCGAACTGCATAGGGGCTAGACCAGTCTGTTATGAACTCCGAAACGTAGCTACTCAGCACCCCAGCCCGCGTAGCGGGCACACACGGAAAAGTAACGAAATGATACTGAGCCAGCCATTCAATAGCCACCCGGCCACTTGGTTTTCTTTCCCCTTCGCACGCGCCGCTGCCGGGTGCGCCTGGAGGGGGCAACCGGCCATGGATGGCCGGTTGAAGCTTGCGCGGCAGGAAGCCGCTCAAGCTGACCCCGGAAGGCGTGCCCGGCAGCGGAATCAAGCGTGTGTGGGGCGTCCTTGATGTACAGGGATGTACGAATACCGCGATTGCAGGATGCAATGGAGCGGTGTTTTGGGTTCCGTTTTTTGGACGAGCAAAAAATGGAACTCGCGCTATGCGAGATTGGGTTGGAAGAGTCGTAGCGTTGATGAGCGCGAAACCTGTACCACCGCCACTCAACATGATCGGCGAGGACGAACAGTGGGAGAATATTTCTTTCGTCCAATCGCCACCTGGAAATCATGGTGGTATTGTTTCGTGGCCAAGCAAGCTGTGGTGCTTCTGTTCCAGCCCTCTACCACGGCCCCGAGTACCTTTTTGTCAACAGCAACAAAAAGGTACCAAAAAATGCCGCCCCGATTCCCCGCTATTTCCTGCGCTTCTCGGCTCAGCCGGGGGTCGGCCGACACGTCCCTTCGTGACGGCCGACGCAGGCCATCCATGGCCTGCCCCTGTGGGCTGATCCCGGCTGAGCCTGCGATGCTCGGGCGGGCAAAGGGAGTATCGGTGGTTACCAGGCGACAGGTTTGGTGGGAAGTTACTTGGAAGCTTGCCCCCTGTGTGCGCCAACTCTGCGTTGGAAGTGCTCATTTACACTTGTAAACTCGGCTTTGGCTTCCTGCGTCGCCCTACCTCCTCCATCCTTGGAGTCGTGCGCGCTTCCGCCTTGATTTGACGCAAAACGGGGGCAATCTGAGCAGTTACGGGACTATACTGAGTAATTACTCCGAAACTTGAGTAAGTGGGCCTCAGCAGTTATAGCGGCAGACGTTCATTCCCCGGTAGTCTTCATAGGCTTTGCATGAATCGATCCACTCTTTGACCGCTGTGCTGATGCTGGCTTGGTCGGCTGAATGATCGAGTTCGAGATGGACGCCATAGGGGTATTTGGGGCTGTCGGCGGGTTCGGCAACCACGTCACCGCCATCGACGAATAGGCTGCGTGTGGCGGGTTTGTCTGCGGTGGCGGCAAATGCCTCAGCGCCATATTGTTCGATCAGCGCACGGGCTTGGCGGTTGAAGCCTTCCCGGGTGAGCGGATGGCGGTGATAGTAGTCCTGTATCAACGCTTCGGCATTGTCGATTATTGCCTGGCGCAGTGCATCGACGCTGTCAGCATTCAAGTCTGCCGCGGTGGTGAGGATATGGGGTGAAGTTTTATCGCCGACGCGCAGTGTGGCATCGTCGACGATCTCCAGCACGCCACCGGCCAGAAGTTGCTGCCATTGCTGCTCTGTCAGAGTATCGAGTTGCTGACGTAGATGGGTTGCATTCATTGTTCCGATTGCTCCGTTGATCCTGTTTGGCCGATCTGGCGTATATTCGGTATTCACGTTCGTGATTTCAATGGGGGGGTGTCATGGCTGGCGGTCAGGGTTTTATTGCCACGTCGATCGATTTTCTCGTGGCGCTGTTCATTTTGCTGGTGGGCGTTGCGCTGCTGCTTGGCCTGATCGTCTATGTCATGGATGTGACGCAGAGTCGCAATGCACTGCTGCGCAACTATCCGGTCATTGGTCATTTTCGTTATTTGTTCGAGCATCTGGGGGAATTTTTCCGCCAGTATTTTTTTGCCATGGATCGTGAGGAGCTGCCGTTCAACCGCGCGCAGCGCAGTTGGGTCTATCGCGCCTCGGAAAACAAGGATACAACCGTGGCTTTCGGCTCGACGAAGGACTTGCGCCGCGTGGGCTCGGTGCTATTCGTCAATGCGTCGTTCCCGACGCTGGATCAGGATGCGGTGATTCCGCGCCCGATCGTGATCGGTCCTGATTGTGATCAGCCGTATGTCACCTCGGCGTTGTTCTGCATTTCCGGGATGAGTTATGGCGCGATTTCAAAGCCGGCGGTGCAGGCGTTGTCGGCGGGGGCGGCGCAGGCGGGGATCTGGTTGAACACGGGGGAGGGCGGTTTGTCACCGTGGCATCTGGAGGGTGGCTGTGAGCTGGTATTTCAGATCGGCACAGCAAAAAACGGGGTACGAGATCTCGAAGGCCGACTCGACGATCGGAAACTGCGAGAGGTGGCTGTCCATGATCAAGTACGGATGTTCGAGATCAAATTGAGTCAAGGGGCAAAGCCGGGGAAGGGGGGAATCCTGCCAGGCGTGAAAGTGACGGAGGAAATTGCCAACATTCGCAATATCCGCCCGGGCAAGGATGCCATCAGCCCCAATCGCCACCTCGATATTGCCAATAATGCTGACCTGCTTGACATGATCGAGCATATCCGTGAATTGACCGGATTGCCGGTGGGCTTCAAGGCGGTGGTCAGCAGCAGCGACTGGCTGGATGATCTGTTTGGTGAGATTCTGCGGCGCGGTGTTGCGTCAGCGCCTGACTTTATCACCGTGGACAGTGCCGATGGTGGCACCGGCGCGGCGCCACTGGCGCTGATCGACGATATGGGGCTACCGCTGCGCGAAAGCCTGCCGATGCTGGTGGACAATCTGGAATCGCATGGTTTGCGCGAGCGTATCCGTGTAATCGCGTCGGGCAAGCTGGTGACACCCGCTGATGTCGCCTGGGCGCTGTGTCTGGGTGCCGATTTCTGCGTCTCGGCGCGGGGTTTCATGTTTGCGCTCGGCTGCATCCAGGCGTTGCAATGCAATCGCAATACCTGTCCCACGGGTATCACGACACATGATCCTGATTTGCAGAAGGGGCTGATTCCTGAAGCAAAAAAGGATCGCGTTGCCAACTATGCCATCAATCTGGTGAAGGAGGTCGACAGTATTGCCCATGCCTGTGGCGTTGCTGATCCACGCCAGCTGCAGCGCCGTCATGCGCGTGTTGTGCTGGCCAATGGCTTGTCGGTGCGACTGGATGAGCTTTATATCAACCCAAGCCAGAGGCATTGACGGCAATGCCTGCCCTGGAGCCAGTCATCACCGTTATCGTCATGCTGTTGCTCGGGCTGGGTGCGGCCTGGTTCGCAAGCCGGCGTGGCTGGCCACTGCCGACGTTGTTGATGGTGGCGGGTTTTATCGGTTCTGAACTGCTGGTGGCAGCGGGAATCGACACCGGATTGCGCTGGTACAATTTCCGCGATCTCGTTTATTTTGTGTTACTGCCGTTACTGGTTTATGAAACCGCGTTTCGTCTCAATGCCGATGCGCTGTGGCACACAATTGTCATCGTCATGTTGCTGGCGGTACCGCTGATGCTGCTGGAGGTGTTGATCGCGGCAGCGATGCTCTATTTTGGCATCGGAGATTCGGCTGGTTTTCCTGTGGTAGCTGCGCTGATCGCGGCTGCGCTGATTGCCACCAATGACCCGGCAGCCGTCGATCGCGTACTCGAAGGCAATCCCGCCACGCCGCGGACGCGCTCCATCCTGGAAGGTGAAAGCCTGTTCAACAGTATTCTGGCCTTGGTGCTGGTGTCGCTGGCGCTGCATGTGGAGAGTCAGCATGCCTCGTTGCGTGAAGGCATCAGTTTTCTCGAAGGTTTTATCTATTTTGTGCAGCTTTTTTCCGGTGGCATTTTGCTTGGTTTTGCCATTGGCCTGTCGGGCTGGGTGGTGCTGCACTTCATTCGCTCGTCGTGGTTCCGGGCGGCATTCAGTATTGTCATTGCCTATGGCAGCTGGTTTGCTGCCGAATGGCTTGCAGGTGTTTCCGGGGTGGTGGCGGCGCTGATCGCGGGATTGTTGCTCAATGCCTATGTTCAGCGTGCCGAGCCGGAGACGAAAATCGTCTTGCGCCGCTGCTGGAAAACACTGGGCAGTGGTGCCAGCATAGTACTTTTTCTGCTGTTGGGCATGTCGATCTACCTGCCGCTGCTGTTGCAGCAATGGCAGGCGGCGCTATTGGGTATTCTGGTTCTGCTGTTGGCGCGTGGCCTGATGATTTTTGCAGGGCTGGGCGGCTACAACTATTTTGTCGATCGTTCACCGGTGCCAGTGCGTGAGCAGATTGCTTTGTTCTTTGGTGGCATCAAAGGAGCGGTGACGGTGGCGCTGCTGTTTACGCTTCCCGCGCATCTTCGCTATGGGGATACGCTGCAGGCGATCGTCTATGCGGTGGTGATTTTCAGCCTGTTGCTGCAAGCGCCGGTGTTGCGTTATCTGCTGCGTTGTGGTTTTTGCTGTGAACGGCGGGATAGCACTCATCAAGCATCGTAACTGCTCAGCCAGTTGGTGATGTTTTTCGGGGTGAGCGGAATTGCGCTTCTTCAGGTGTGTCTTCTCCGGCGATCACATAGCTACGCCGTGAGGATGACTCATAGTAGGTACGCGCCAGCAGTTCGGCGAGGACGCCGGTAGTCAGCAGCTGTATCGAGGCGATGACGAAGACGATGCCAGTGAGCAGCAGCGGGCGGGTGCCAATGCTTTCGCCAAGGACGAATTTCACCCAGGCGAGGTAGCCGAGGATGAAGCTGCCGAGCGCGCCGAACGCCAGCCCGATGACGCCGAAAAAATGCCCGGGTCGGGCACGAAAGCGGAGAAAGAACAAAACGGTCAGCAGGTCGATGACCACCCGAAAACTGCGCCCGATACCATATTTCGATTGCCCCAGTTCGCGTGGATGGTGGGTGACCTCGGTTTCGCCAATGCGCGTTGGCGAGGTGACCGATGCCATCCATGCCGGAATGAAACGGTGCATTTCGCCATAGAGCCGGATGCGTCGCAGCACCGAGCCGCGAAATACTTTCAGCCCGCAGCCATAGTCATGCACGCTGACGCCAGTGACCTTGCGGATCAGCCAGTTGGCGATGCGTGATGGAATCTTGCGCATGATCAACGGATCTTGGCGGTGCACCCGCCAGCCGGCCAGCAGATCGAGTTCCCGGGCTTCGAGTTCGGCCACCATGCGTGGAATGTCTGCGGGGTCGTCTTGCAGGTCGCCGTCGAGCATCACGATGATGTCGCCGCCGGCGTGATCGATGCCGGCCTGCAACGCATCGGTTTTGCCGAAATGGCGGGTCAGGGCAATGATTCGCACATGGGGGCCGGCGCTATCGGCTGCTGTCTGCGCGCGGGTGAGCGTGTCGTCCGTGCTGCCGTCGTCCACCAGGATCAGCTCCCAGGGGTGGGTGAAACTCGCCAGTGCTTCGTGGATGCGCTGTAGCAGCAGCTCAACCACCTCGGCCTCATTTTGCAGCGGGATGATCAAGGAGACGGTCGTGGTGTCGGCTGCTGGCATGGGAGGCTGTGCTTTGGCGGCGAAAAGCGTAGTTCAGCGCGTTTGCTGCCATGGTGTCAATGACAGCGCATGGCCTCGCCACGGTTCGCCGTGTCGATAGCGCAGCCCGGTGAAGCGATACAGCATGCGGCCGATGCCTTGTGGGCAGTGGCCGAGTCGGTCGACCAGCCAGAAGGTTACGGGGGGGCGTTCTCCGGGCGCGGGGCGAAATGGGCGCCACTGCCTGTTGTCGGGCTGCCATTCATACAGCCGGTGCCGACGCCGGTCGAGGTAGAGCAGCCTGGGTGTCTGCTCGCCAAGATAGAACCACAAGGGCCGATAGAGCTGGTTTTCGCATAGCAGCACGATGTCACCGCGGGCTGTGCGTTGGCCGAGCTGGCTGCTCAGGTCGCGCCAGGCTTCCTTCTGATAGTGTGTCCGCCATGCCCAGGATGAAGCGCCCAGTACCAGTACCAGTGCCAGGGTGATGCCGGCGACAACCCGCAGCCGCGGCCACTTGATATGGCTGATGGCGAGCGCCAGCCCGGTCATGGCCAGCAGGTGGTCGGGGCTGATGGTGCGCGTCAGGTAGACAGGCTTGACCAGCCCGATCAGCCACAGTGTCATTGGCGGCAGTAGCATTAACCCCAGTAGCAGGATGCCAAGGCTGCGCCGCTGGCGAAGGTAGGTTGCGATGCCCGCCAGCGATACGCCGGCGAGCAGGATGCTACCGGCGACAGCCAGTTCCCGACCGCCCAGGTGAACAAGGCTGCGCGCGCCAAACAGACTCAGCCATTGCAGCAGCGCCTGCATGGGGGAGGGTTGGTGTAGCCAGTTGAAGCTTGCGGCGGCGTTTTCCAGGGCCAGCCCCAGCCAGGGCAGTAGTGTCAATGCAGCGCCCAGGCTTAGTAGTGCCGGTAGCAGCATTCGACGCCAGGGCAGTGGGCGCACCACCGCCAGCGCAATCCAGTAAGCGAGTTGCGATGCCGCCAGCCATGGTAGACCGACGGGGTGGGCATGCACCATCAACAATGCGCCCAGGGCCCATAGCAACAGTATGCCAATGCTGCTCCGACCGGTGTCGTCGCGTAGTAACTTCACCATGGCCAATATCAGCAGCAGCCAGCCAAAGGTCAGCAGAACATAGTGCCGCGCCTCCTGGCTATAGTGTAGGTGGATGTCGGATAGCAGCATGAAAAGCGCCAGCCAGAACGCCGTGCTGCGACCCGCCAGCTGATTCCCCAGAACCCAGGCCAGCGCCACC
>Ga0256839_1001847_pt1 | contig 24876 bp, 25 predicted proteins | sample 354166metaG_FD_185968 | JGI IMG/M metagenome (GOLD analysis project Ga0256839, IMG submission 185968) | Hydrothermal vent microbial communities from Mid Atlantic Ridge, Atlantic Ocean - 354-166 | ecosystem: Environmental > Aquatic > Marine > Hydrothermal vents | place: Atlantic Ocean: Mid... | reverse complement strand
CAGCATTGGGGCAAGTCGGAGCTAATCGGCCAACTTGTTTTAAAAGTTTTCGGGAAACGCCCTGTGCGGAGCCGCATGCAGGGTGTTGTGGGGGCTGAGGGTTAGATACCCTCGGCTACCCGATTAGAGCCGGGGCTACAAAAATGTTCAAGCGACTGAATGCACTGGCAGCCACGGGTGATTCGCTTTTGATTTTATTGTTGAACAAATCACTGCCCTTCCCTGCTGTTCTTCAATATTCAGATAATCTCTTTATTTCAAACCAATGGCAGTGATATCTGTCACCACTGAACTTCAACTCCCGCGATACTTTTAACGGCTTGTGCCATCGCTTGTATTTGGACTAATGCCCTGACTTCTCTCTATTTCAAGCCAATGATAATTGATATTGATCACCACTGATATTTCACACCGATAATGCTTTTCAAAAATTTCATCATCGATTTTTTGTTTGGACTGAAGTTCTAAATTCTCTTTGTTTCAACTGACTCTGTGTCGGGTTTACGATTTTCAAGCTGGTGGCTCTAACGCCTTGCTCAGCGGCAATTCAAAGTGGCACGTTTTTGCTGGTTTTTAGCAAAACAAGTGCCGCTTTGAATTATCCGCTGGAGCTACTTGTTAGGTTTTTCTCTATGGCTAGGATGGATTTTTTCTTTTAAAATTGTTGCCAACTCATCTACTGTTAATGGTTCAAAAGATAACTTCCTGCGTATTGGCTCAAAGACTGCTAACATTCTTTTGTGTGAATCAATAGATGGGCAATGTGAGTTAAAGCTTCTTCCTTTAAACTCTTCAAATCTATCCAAATCATTTACAACAAACATCGCCGTACCCATGTATTCTGTTTCATTATTTCCATCAAAGCCCTGAAATTGTGGATCTTTTCCAAAAGGTTCGGCATCCTTTTCAAGCTTTATTTTGTCTTCGTCAGATAATTGTTGATAGCTATGTTCAATAAAACTCCACATATCTAGTATGTCTACAACGTCTTTTACTATTTCTGGATCTTCCGCTTCTTCAAAAGGAATTCCTGGGTATTTCCATCTTAGTCCCCACAGTTTGTCATTAAAGATTGCAGACTTTACAAAGTCGGGATCTACTTCACCATTTATTTCTAGCTTTTCATGTAGCTCGCTCAACATTAATATTATGAGCTTTTCGCCATCTGTAAATTTCATATTTATATTCCTCTTTTAACTCTCAATGGCGCGCTCTTTCTTTTCATCAGAAAGTTGCTTTACTGTTGGCATGAAATTATAAATTTTATAATAGATGCTTCTACCAGCTGATTTTTTATTGTCATAACTTTTTGCTTCAGCTAGTAACTCAATATCCTCTTTAAGGACATCGCAAAGTTCTTTTGCTTTATTTTCAAAAAACATCGTGAAATGAGAGCTTTGTTCATTTATGAAGCGTGAATACTCTTCAACTTCTTTTGCGATATCTGCGCAATTTACGCCCTTTAGTAGAGTTGAATTACAAGAAGGACCAACCTTAGATACCACCTTTAATATTCGGCTAGTTTCTGAATGAACTAGAGTAACTTCCACCATTTTCCGACGGTTGATCATTTCGTCTCGCACTGTTTCTGCTTTAGTTGCAGATTTAGCTGCTTGTTTAGCTTCATAAAATGCCCATATAGCGGCACCTATTGAAGCAATTGATCCTAATATTGATAACATATTTTCCATAAGTACCAAGTGTGATTATTGTTTTTATAAACCTAACAGTCCAATATACAGAATCACTAATTATGGTGCTATACAGAATCTGTATATTGTATAATTACGAACTTCATAGCACTGTATAATAAAACAGCATTTTGCAAAATAAAACCCGCACACATGGCAGGGACGCTGACATATGAACAATAACAAGTCAAAAATGGACAATGCCGCCGATAGACTTTGGGATCGATACATTAAGTTCATTCAAAAACAAGGCGTTAAGGGAAGTGCCTGTCGTTGGTACGTAAAACGGATAGAACAGTATACCCAAGCTTACCCTGATCAAAAACTGCTCACACATACGCCCGAGACAGTCACCCGGTTTTTGGGAAATGAGGGCAGGAATACCCAGCTAAAAGACTGGCAGTTCATTCAAGCTGTCGATGCTATACAGAAATTGTTTGTTATGATCGATGTGCCATGCCTGGATAAAGTGGATTGGGCACATTGGCGATCTTTTGCTCATACTTTGCCCTAGAGTCATGCCACTCTTGCTAGAGAGGTTTCTGTTTCCAGAGAACCGGGTAAAACTGATAAAGATGCGCTTGCGATGGCACGCAAAAACTATGCTCTTTTTTTGACCGCTCTTATCGCTGAAATTCACCAGAGACATTATTCAATCCGAACCGAGCAAGTCTATGAACTGTGGGTATGCCGTTTTATTTTATTGAAAACTGCGCCTCAAGTCACCCGATAGCCGCCGTGCATAAGGCCAGCAAAGCACCCGGTGCCAAACCAAGAAGCAGAATCCCCAAACCGTTGGCCGACAATACCACCTTCATATCCGTAGTGGTTTCAATAGGGTGTGTGTCTTCTGCCTTGTCAAAATACATGAGTTTGATAACACGCAGGTAATAAAAGGCTCCAATGATTGAGAATATTACGGCGACCACAGCCAACCATGTCAGCCCGACACCGATAACGGCTTGCAACACCGCAAGTTTTGCGTAAAAACCCAACGCAGGTGGTACACCGGCCATGGAAAACATCAGAATCATCATCATAAACGCAAACCATGGGCTGCGATCATTCAAGCCTTTGAAGTCGCTGAGTTTGTCCGCCTCAAACCCGGCCCGGCTTAGCAGGATGATCATACCAAACCCGCCCATGCCCATCAGTGCATAGACAATAACGTAGAACATGGAGGCAGAATAACCGGCCTGGGTACCTGCCAGTATGCCTAACAACAAAAAGCCAACATGGGATATGGTTGAATAGGCCAGCATACGTTTAATGTTTGCCTGGGCGATAGCAATCACATTACCGATGGCCATGGACAGTACCGCCATAATAATCAGAATATCCTGCCACTGTGCATGCAGGTCACCCAGCCCTTCCACCAGCAGACGCATCACCATGGCAAATGCAGCGATTTTAGGCGCGGTACTGATGAACAAGGTAACGGCGGTGGGCGCGCCATGATAGACATCAGGTACCCACATGTGAAACGGTACTGCACCCAGCTTGAAGGCCATACCAACAATCACCAGCACGAGACCAAGGCCCAACACCATTTGTTTCGAGTCTTCCAGGCCCGCAATGGCGGTGTGTACACCACCAATATCCAGTGTGCCGGTAATGCCATAGATCAATGACATACCGTATAACAACATGCCCGATGCCAATGCGCCCAAAACAAAGTATTTCATTGCCGCTTCTGTGGCATTCGAAGAGTCCCGGTGAAATGCCACCATGGCGTAGAGTGATAATGACAACAGTTCGAGACCGAGATAGATGGTCAGCATGTTATGTGCAGATATCAGCACCATCATACCCAGAACAGCAAAAAGCCCCAGGACAAAATATTCACCCTGAAAAATCTTCCGGGCCAGCAGGTAATCACGGGAATAAATAAACGCAACCGCAGTGACCAGATAGACAAAGACCTTTAATACGTCGCCCATGGTGTCGCTAACAAATGAACCATCAAAGGTATAAACCGGCTCTGGTGTGTGCATAGCCACAGTAAGCGCAGCGGTAACACCCAGTGTCGCTAGCGATAGCAAATAGGTAAATACGCGATTTTTATCACTGATAAAAAGATCTGCCAGCAAAATAATACACGCCATGATCAGCAGGAAAATCTCCGGCAAAGCGGGCATTAAGTCGGGCATTTGAAAATTATTTGGCATGGTTATTTTGATGACTTAAGGTAATTTCGATAATGTAATTTGTTGTACAAGATGATCAACAGTGGCATGCATAACATCAAGTAATGGTGCAGGCCAGAGACCCAAGAGCAGAACGGCGAAGGCAAGCGTACCGAGAATAAAAAATTCCCGGTTGTTCAGGTCTTTGAGTGCGGCCACTTTCTCATTGGCGATCTCGCCAAAGATAACGCGCTTGACCATCCATAGCGTATAGGCTGCACCGAATATCAATGTGGTTGCGGCAAGGAAGGCAATCCAGAAATTCGCTTTAAAGGCACTTAAAATCACCAGGAATTCACCCACGAAACCGGATGTGCCCGGCAGCCCGGCATTGGCCATGGCAAAGAACACCATGAATCCGGCAAAAACGGGCATGGTATTGGCCACACCGCCGTAATCGCTGATTAAACGACTGTGCATGCGGTCATACATCACACCGATACACAGGAACATGGCACCCGAAATAAAGCCGTGCGAGATCATTTGTACGAGAGCACCTTCGATGCCCATTGCGGCACCCTGCACACTGCCCGTGTTTTCGGCGATCATATAGACGACAAAGAAGCCCAGGGTGACAAAACCCATGTGCGAAATCGATGAATAGGCAATCAGTTTTTTCATGTCTTTTTGTACCAATGCTACAAAGGCAATGTAGACAATGGCAATGAGTGACAGGGTGATCATCAGCCAGTCCAGACTCTGCGCCGCATCCGGAGTAATAGGCATGCTGAAACGGACAAAACCATAGGTGCCCATTTTCAGCATAATCGCAGCCAGAATCACCGAACCACCCGTAGGTGCCTCAACGTGGGCATCCGGCAACCATGTATGTACGGGCCACATGGGGACTTTGACGGCAAAGGCCAGCAGGAATGCGAGGAAGATGAGAATTTGTTCAGTCATTCCCAGTTTGATGCCATGGAAATCCAGAATACCGAAAGTGCCTGATTGTGTGTACATGTAAATCAGTGCCACCAGCATGAATACCGAGCCGAGGAAGGTATACAAGAAGAACTTGATGGTCGCATAAACACGCCGTTCACCACCCCAAATACCGATAATCAAGAACATCGGTATCAGCATGGCTTCCCAGAACACATAAAACAGAATTGAGTCCAGTGCAGCAAAAACACCGATCATCAAACCGTTCATGATCAGGAACGCCGCCATGTATTGTGCTGTTTTATGCTTGATATTGTCCCAACCCGCAATCACAACCAATATGGTTGTAAAGGCTGTCAACAGAATCAGCGGCATTGAAATACCATCAACGCCGAGGTGGTAGTTGATATTAAAGGCGGAAATCCAGGGCGTATTTTCAACGAACTGCATTTGATGTGTGTTGAGATCAAATCCGGTATACAGCGGAATGGTTAATAAAAAGGTTATCACTGCTGCGGCAAGCGCAATGATTTTTGCCATGCCTGCCTGTTCTTCCTTACTGGCAAACAGCACTAACACACCCCCTAAAATGGGTGCCCAAATCGCTAAACTTAAAAGAGGCAGATCAGCCAACATGCAAAATAACCTTTATTCTACTGATGTGTTTTTATTTATGTGTTTTTATCAATGTATTGCGTATTTTTATCGTTAATGGCTAGCCAAACGAAACCCAGCTCACCATGACTACCAAACCGATAATCATCACAAAGGCATAGTGATACAAATAACCTGTCTGCGAAAAACGCATTTTGCTGGACAACCAGCCCACACTCTTTGCAGTGCCATTCACCATCAGGCCATCAATCAATTTAATCTCGCCAATATTCCACAAGAAATGCCCTAAACCGCGTGAACCGCCCGCAAAAAAAGCATCATTAAAATCATCACATCCATATTTTTTGTCGAGGATGGTGTAAATCAGTGAGAATTTTTCTTTGATCATGGCGGGGATATCCGGGCGTTTCAAATAGAAGAAAGCCGCTGAGCCCACACCTGCCAGTGCCAGCCAGAAGGGTAGCGTCATCATGCCATGCAACATAAAACCACCAACTCCAGTGTACACTTCACCGACTTTGGCCAATACATCATGTTCAGGTTTCACGTAAATGGCATCCGCAAACAAATCACCAAACAGCATAGGTTCGATATAAAACGCACCCGCCAGAACCGAAGGAATCGCCAGCAGTATCAATGGCACAGTTATCACCTTGGGCGTTTCATGCAGGTGTTCTTTTGTATGCTGATCCATGCGTTCTTCGCCATGGAAGACCAAAAAGAACATACGGAAGCTATAAAAGGCAGTAATAAACACGCCAGCCACTACGGCAAAATAGGCAAAACCCGCTCCTGGGATATCCGAGGCGCGCACCGCTTCGATAATCGCATCTTTTGAGAAGAAGCCGGAAAACCCGGGGAAACCGATGAGCGCTAACGAGCCAATCAACATGCAGATATACGTAATCGGCATGTATTTTCTGAGCCCGCCCATTTCCCGTATATCTTGCTTATGATGCATGGCCATAATAACGGAGCCTGCTCCGAGGAATAACAATGCCTTGAATGCTGCATGTGTCATCAGATGGAAGACACCCGCCGCATAAGCCGAGACACCCAGCGCTACTGTCATGTAACCCAATTGCGATAATGTCGAATAAGCAATAACCCGTTTAATGTCATTCTGAATAATGCCCAACAGTCCCATAAACAAGGCGGTTATTGCACCGATAACCAACACAAAGCTCAGGGCCGTTTCAGACAGCTCAAACATCGGCGACATGCGTGCCACCATAAAGATACCTGCGGTTACCATTGTTGCGGCATGAATCAACGCTGAAATAGGTGTCGGGCCTTCCATGGAATCCGGCAACCACACATGCAATGGCACCTGGGCAGATTTACCCATGGCTCCAATGAACAACAAAATACAGATCATCGTCAAAACCGACCATTCAACGCCGGGTATTATTTCCACGGTCAACCCTACCATTGACGGTGCCGCTTCAAAGACATCAGCATAATCAAGGCTGTTGAAGTACATCAAAATAGCCGCAATGCCTAACAGGAAACCAAAGTCCCCTACCCGGTTCACCAAAAAGGCTTTCAGGTTTGCGTAAATCGCCGTTTCACGTTTGAACCAGAAACCAATAAGTAAATAAGACACCAGCCCTACGGCTTCCCAGCCAAAAAACAACTGCAAGAAATTGTTCGCCATGACCAGCATCAACATGGAGAACGTAAACAACGAGATATAACAGAAGAAACGCTGATAACCGTCGTCATCACGCATATAACCAATGGTATAAATATGCACCATCAACGACACAAACGTCACAACAACCAGCATTACTGCGGTTAATGAATCAATCAAAAAACCGACTTCAAACTGTATGCCGTCACTGACCGCCCAGGTATAGACCGTGCCATTAAATACCGCTGCGCCTTCAAAGATAACATCGTTAAACACGTACACTGACAGCGCGAAAGCGATACCAACGCCAATAATCGTTACCCAGTGTGCGCCTGCACGACCAATTTTTTTCCCAAAAAGGCCCGCAATCACAGCACCCACCAAAGGTGCCAACGCCAGGGTTAAATACAGGTTTTCCATTTTCGATAAACTCCGCGTTAACCCTTCAGGGAATCCAGTTCTTCAACATTAATGGTGCGACGGTTTCTAAACAGCACAACCAGAATCGCCAAACCGATGGCGGCTTCTGCTGCCGCCACTGTCAAAATGAAGAAGACAAAAACCTGCCCGGCAATATCACCGAGGTAATGTGAGAAAGCGATAAAATTGATATTGACCGCCAGCAACATGAGTTCTATTGCCATCAAGATAATGATGATATTTTTCCGATTCAAAAATATACCGGCAATACTGATGCAAAACAGAATTGCACCCAGAATCAAAAAATGTGAAATTGAAATCATGCTCCCCCCGGAGACTGGTTTATCAAATTAAGCAAACTCATTCGTCTTCTTTGTTGCTGGAAGCCATTTTCACCAGCCGTACACGATCATTTCTGCGTACCTTGACCTGGTCTTCCGGCGTCATTGTCTGCTTTTTGGTACGGCGACGCAGCGTCAGGGAGATTGCCGAAATAATGGCAACCACCAAAATGACAGCGGCAAGCTCAAACGGGTAAAGGTAAACGGTATATAAAACCCGACCAATTTCCTTTGTATTACTGTAATCTGCCGCACGCGGTTCCGGTTTTGGCATGGCCTCCAGACCAAAATGCTCGGGCCCGACGATCAGCGCCAACTGAGCCACGAGCACAATGGCAACAGCCAGCCCAAAAGGCAGGTAGCGTGTAAAACCTTCGCGTAATACCGCAAGATTAATATCCAGCATCATCACTACGAACAGGAATAGCACCATGACCGCACCGACGTAAACAAGAATCAAGGTCAGTGCCAGAAATTCCGCTTCCAGTAATATCCAGATACCCGCGCTGGTAAAAAAGGCCAACACTAGCGCCAGTGCGCAAAATACCGGATTGCGTAGCGACACCACCAGCACGGCAGAACCCACGAGTATCGTGGAAAAAATATAAAAAGTGATCGGTTCCAAGCCCATATTATTTTCTTGCTTTCGTTTATCTAACAGGATTGATTCAGCATGTTAGCGAAACGGAGCATCGACTGCCCGGTCCGCCGCTATTTGTTTTTCCATTTTGTCGCCCACTGCAAGCAACTTTACCTTGGTCATGTACAGGTCATCTCTGGTCTCACCATGATATTCAAAATGCCGGGTCTCAACGATGGCATCCACCGGGCATGCTTCTTCACAAAAACCGCAAAAAATGCACTTTGTCAGGTCAATATCATACCGTGTAGTACGGCGCGTGCCATCATCCCGCTCTTCTGAGTCAATGGTAATTGCCAATGCGGGACACACTGCTTCGCACAGCTTGCAGGCAATACAACGTTCCTCACCATTGGGGTACCGGCGTAACGCATGCAATCCACGAAAACGGGGTGACATGGGTGTCTTTTCTTCTGGGTACTGCACCGTAATTTTTTTACGGAAAAAATATTTTCCCGTTAAAAACAATCCTTGAAAAAGCTCGACAAGAATAAGGCTTTTGAAATAGTTTGTTATCGCAGTCATTAACTGTTTATCCAATCAGCAAACATAAAAGTATTTCATTCATTCGATCAACTGAGTCTCTCAGTTAAACCAGGGGCCAACTTTGCCGACGACCATTGCGGCAGCAACAAGCAACCAGACAATGGTAATCGGAATAAATATTTTCCAGCCCAGGCGCATGATTTGGTCATAGCGATAACGCGGAAATGTTGCGCGAAACCATAAAAACAAAAACAGGAAAAACGATGTCTTTGCTAATAGCCAATGTATACCATCACCCAAAATCAGTGCCAATATACCATCACCTTCCAACAAGCTTGCAGGCAATATACCGTTGAAAGGCGATAACCAGCCGCCAAGAAACATGAGCGCGGTCAGTAGCGCAATCAAAATCATATTCGCGTATTCCGCGAGGAAGAATATTGAAAACGTCATGCTGGAATATTCAACATGAAAACCGGCAACAATTTCCGATTCGCCTTCTGCAACATCAAAGGGTGCCCGGTTTGTTTCCGCTACACCGGCAATAAAATAAACGATAAACAACGGGAACAATGGAATCATGTACCAGTTAATCATTCCCAGGCTGCCCTGTTGTGCCGTAACAATCTCACCCAGATTAAGACTGCCTGCTGCGACCAGCACACCCACCAGCGCAAAACCCATGGCAATTTCATAGGACACAATCTGTGCGGCCGAGCGCAATGCACCTAGGAATGCATATTTTGAGTTTGATGCCCAGCCAGCAATGATCACGCCGTAAACTCCCAACGATGTCATGGCAAGAATATAAAGCAGGCTGGCATCAATATTGGAAATCACCAGACCGTCATCAAAAGGAACAACGGCCCAGGCAGCAAGTGCGGGTGCCAGCGTCAAAATCGGGCCGGCAATAAACAGAAAACGGTTTGCCTTTGTCGGAAAAATCGTTTCCTTGAACATCAATTTCACAGCATCTGCAATTGGCTGCAACAAACCTCTGGGGCCAACCCGGTTAGGGCCAATGCGCACCTGCATATAACCAATAACTTTACGTTCTGCCAACGTCAAATAGGCAACAGCTCCCATCAACGGCAACACCAATACCAAAATTTTTCCGACGATGATAATTAACGCCACAATACCGGCAGGCAAAAAACTCAGCGCTGATTCGATGGCTTCAATCATTCACTTTTCTCATGACGTATTATTTTCATTATTTTGATCGTATTTGCCAGGCATACACATTAAACCCGGGACAACGTTACCTCACCTGTCATTGAACTATACGATAAATGTGATGGCACCAGGACACCATCATCCGGCACACGTTCATCGATGACAACAGGCAGCATCAACTCCATATCATTTTTTTTCGCCATTGCCTGCTCACCTTCAGCAAGCCCGGCATGTTCGGCGACATTTTGATTAACACGAATCGCAAACTGACGTTTCTTTGCAACATCCTGCAAACTGGTTGCCCGACGCACCAAGTAATCACCTGCGTACAGGGGACGATCTACGATGCTTTCAAACCCCTTTGCGTCAATCACCAGCGATGCAGGACAGTTCCAAGGCATTTCATTACTTAATGAAGCATTCGTCGTTAACGCCTGCACTTCGTCCAGCACTTCCCGGCTGGTAACATAGTCAAAACCGGCACATTCAAACAAATTGCCTAATACTCGCAACACTTTCCAGCCAGGTCGAGCTTCACCCAAGGGTGCCACGGCACCTTCAAAGCTCTGCCAACGCCCTTCTGCGTTCACAAATGTACCGGAGGTTTCGGAAAATGGTGCAATAGGTAGCAACACATCAGCGTATTCCTTTACCTGCTCATTACAAAATGCACTTATCGACACAACAAATTTCGCTTGCTTCAGTGCTGCGGTTGCGGCGGCGGATGCCACACAATCCAGCTCGGCTTCCACACCCAACAGGATATAGCCTGCCAGTTTACTGGCAAACATATCAGTGACTGATTTTCCACTTAGTGCTGTGGCATCACCTGCCGGGCCACGGTGTGGCACTGCTCCGGCCAAGGCCGCGCCTGCACTGTTGCTGCCATTTGACAAATAACAGAGCTTACTGGATGACAATAATGCAATCTGGTTGGCAATGGCACGCAAACTTGAAAATTGTGGGTGCGCAAAAGCATCCAACCCTAAAATCACTGATGCATTATTGGCTTCATTTAATTCGCGGGCAATTTTTTCGTGCGTGCTATCAACGGTTATGTTGATCACCAACGCCACAAGACCTGTGGGCAGTGTCGTATTTGACGCAGCAGCCAGGGCTTTAAGAATAGCGCCCAATTCTTGTAACAATTTTGCCGGACTGACAATCTTTTTTGCTGTCAGGGAAAAATTAAAATCATAATCTACCGAATTGACAGCCATGATACACGCACCGGCAAGTTCGGCTTTACGAGCTCTATGACCGGCAATGGGCTGATCATGACGGACATTAGAGCCGACCAACAAAATGGCATCGTTGTTTTCCAGATCCTGTATTGACTGTCCCAGCCAAGGGAAAACTGGCTCATCATCCTGATCGGTAAAATCAATTTGCCCAATACGGTGATCAACATTACCTGACCCCATACCACGCATCATTTTTTGCAGCAAAAACAACTCTTCAACTGTCATGCTTGGCGAAGCAATTGCTCCCAATTGGTCTCCACCCTGTTCGCTAAGAAGCTTAGTGATGCCACCTACAGCCTTGTGCAGTGCTGTATCCCAGTCAACCTCTTGCCATTGCCCATCGGTTTTTATCATTGGCACAGCAAGGCGTTCGTCGCTGTTCAGGCCTTCATAAGCAAAGCGGTCTTGATCCGCTAACCAAGTTTCATTAATGGCTTCATTTTCTCTGGGCACAACCCGCACCACCTGATTGCGGAAAGTATGCAATAAGATATTCGACCCCATACAGTCATGCGGGGCAATACTGGCATGCTGCACCATTTCCCAGGCACGCGCAGTAAAGCGGGATGGTTTTGCGGTCAACGCCCCCACAGGACAAAGATCAATCACATTGCCTGACATTTCCGAACTCAGGCTCAATTGCACATAAGTACCGATTTCCATGTGCTCACCACGCCCTGTTGCGCCTAACTCTTTTATGCCAGCCACTTCTTCGCCAAAACGCACACAGCGTGTGCAATGAATACAGCGCGTCATGTCACCTGAAATCAATGGGCCGAAGTTTTTATTTTCAACAACCCGTTTTTGTTCAGAATAGACAGAAACATCGCTGCCATAACCCATGGCAACATCTTGTAATTCACATTCTCCACCCTGGTCACAAATGGGGCAGTCCAGGGGATGGTTGATTAACAAAAACTCCATCACACTTTTTTGTGCTTCGATAGCCTTATCGGAACGGGTACTGATTTTCATGCCATCCGTTACCGGGGTCGCACAAGCAGGCAATGCCTTGCCTACCTTTTCCACATCGATCAGGCACATACGACAATTGGCGGCGATAGACAGTTTTTTGTGGTAGCAAAACCGTGGAATATAGATACCCGCGTCATCAGCCGCTTCGATCACCATCGCGCCTTCGATCACTTCCAATTGTTTGCCGTCTATTTCGATGTTAACCATCGTTTATTTGCACCGTTTAAAGATCATATTTATATGTAACCGTTCTTTGTATGTAGCACCGAGAGTCATTTGTCGTTCTCTACGCGCGGCCTGCACCAACCATGCAGGCTTTGTGATCAATATGGTATTGAAATTCATCTCTGAATTTTTTCACAAAACTGCTTACTGGCATTGCCGCCGCATCACCGAGCGCACAAATAGTACGGCCTTGAATTTTATCTGCGACATCCAATAGCAAATCCAAATCTTCCTGTTTGCCCTGGCCATGTTCAATACGGTGTACCACCCGTGACAGCCAACCGGTTCCTTCCCGGCAAGGTGTGCATTGACCACAGGATTCTTCATAATAAAAATGCGAGATACGGCTCAATGCGCGTACCATGCAGGTGGTCTCGTCCATAATAATGACAGAACCTGCACCCAGCATTGAACCTGCTTTGGCAATAGAGTCATAATCCATAGTCATGTCCATCACTTCTTCAGGGGTCAATACTGGTGTTGATGATCCCCCTGGAATCACCGCTTTGAGTGTATTACCGCCACGAACACCACCGGCCATTTCCAGCAATTCCTGGAACGGTGTTCCCATGGGCACTTCAAAGTTTCCGGGGTTATTCACATGGCCGCTGACGCTGAAAAGTTTTGAGCCACCGTTATTGGGCTTACCAATATCGAGGAACCATTGCCCGCCATTTTCCAGAATCAAAGGCACGGATGCCAATGTTTCCGTGTTATTGATTGTTGTGGGTCTGCCATATAGGCCAAAACTCGCTGGAAATGGAGGTTTAAACCGAGGCTGCCCTTTTTTTCCTTCGATGGATTCCAGCAAGGCGGTTTCTTCACCACAGATATAAGCACCGCCACCCAGGTGAGTATGCAAATCAAAATCCACACCGGAACCCATAATATTTTTACCTAGCAAGCCCACAGCATAAGCGTCATCTATAGCTTGCTGAAAACGCTCATAAGGTTCCCAAAATTCGCCACGAATATAGTTATAACCGGCGGTCGCACCAATGCTGTAACCGGCAATGGCCATACCTTCAACCAGCGCATGCGGGTTAAACCGCAAAATATCCCGGTCTTTACAGGTGCCCGGCTCACCCTCGTCAGAATTACAAACAATATACTTTTGTCCGGGCGTATTGCGTGGCATAAAGCTCCACTTTAGGCCCGTAGGAAAACCTGCACCACCACGACCACGCAAGGCGGAAGTTTTTAATTCAGCAATAATATCTTCCGGCGAGGTTTTCTCTGCCAGAATTTTTTTCCACACTTTATAGCCACCTTCACTCTGGTAGGTTCCCAGCGTCCAAGGTTTATCCAAGTGCAGATTTTTAAAACAGACTTCATTGGCCATTGCGTTCAGTTTCCCGGTTAATCCAGGTTATCCAGAATTTTATCAATTGTTTCGGGGGTCAGGTGCTCAAAATATTGCTTATCAATTTGCAACATGGGCGCACCAACACAAGCCCCCAGACACTCAACTTCTTTTAAGGTAATACGGCCATCTGCGGTTGTTTCGCCCAGACCAATACCCAGGCGTTTTTTGAAATGGGCAACCACCTCATCCGAGCCGCACAGCATGCAGGAAATATTCGTACAGACACAAATCTTATGCTGACCAACGGGTGTTAATTCATACATGGAATAAAACGTGGCAACTTCATAAGCCGAAACACGCGGCATATCGAGATAATCTGCCACAGCATCCATTAGCTCGGTGGTGAGATAACCACCATTGGCTTCCTGGGCAATACGCAATGCTGCCATCACCGCAGATTGTTTTTGTTCAACGGGGTATTTTGCAACCCATTTATCAATTTCAGCGAGAGACTCTGTAGAAAGCACATTGTCACCTTGATTCATTACGGCTGCCATTAACGATCCACCTCACCAAATACGATATCCTGTGTGCCGATGATCGCCACCACATCTGCCAGCATATGGCCCTGGGTCATTTCATTCAGTGCAGAAATATGTGCAAAACCCGGCGCACGAATTTTTAGACGGTAGGGTTTGTTGGAGCCATCAGAAACAAGATATACACCAAACTCACCTTTAGGGTGTTCCACCGCACTGTACACTTCACCTTCTGGCAAGGCGTAACCTTCGGTGAATAACTTGAAATGGTGAATCAATGATTCCATATCGCCTTTCATATGTTCACGATCAGGCGGCGTTAATTTGTGGTTATCCAACATAACCGGGCCGGGGTTTTCACGCAGCCACTTGATACACTGTTTAACAATATTGTTTGACTGGCGCATTTCTTCGATACGTACCAGATAACGGTCATAACTGTCCCCCGTCAAACCCACCGGAATATCAAAATCCAGTTTGTCGTAAACGGCATACGGCTGTTTTTTACGGAGATCCCATTCGATACCGGAGCCACGCAACATTGGCCCGGTAAAACCCAGTTGCAGGGCACGTTCGGGGCTCACCACACCAATATCAACCGTGCGCTGTTTCCAAATACGGTTATCGGTTAACAGGATTTCATATTCATCCACACAATTAGGAAAACGCTGGACAAAGTCTTCAATAAAGTCGAGCAAACTACCTTGACGATTACTATTTTTGACATCAACTTCTTTCTGGCTATGCCATTTTGATGCTTCGTATTGTGGCATATGCTCTGGTAGATCACGGTACACGCCGCCCGGACGATAATAAGCCGCGTGCATACGCGCACCGGACACTGCTTCGTATATATCCATCAAGTCTTCGCGTTCACGAAAAGCATAGAGGAAAATCGTCATCGCACCGATATCCAGCGCATGTGCACCTAACCACATCAAGTGATTCAAAATACGTGTAATTTCATCAAACATGACACGAATATATTGCGCACGTTCCGGTGCTTCAACGCCCAGCATTTTTTCCAGTGCCAGCACATAACCATGCTCATTACACATCATGGAAACGTAATCGAGGCGATCCATATAAGGAATGTTTTGATTATACGGCTTGGATTCCGCCAGTTTTTCGGTGGCACGGTGCAACAAGCCGATATGCGGATCGGCACGTTCAATGGTTTCACCATCCATTTCCAAAACCAAGCGCAATACACCATGCGCTGATGGGTGTTGGGGGCCAAAATTCAGGGTGTAATTTTTAATTTCAGGCATTGTGATTGCCACCTTGATTGCCACCTTGATTGCCATTCAGATGATCTGTTTGATCATCACGAATCACCTTAGGCACTAGAGTACGTGGTGTGATACTGACGGGCTCATAGACAACTCGACGTTTTTCTGCGTCGTAGCGCATTTCAACATTACCAATCAAGGGGAAGTCTTTACGGAAAGGATGCCCAATGAAACCGTAATCCGTCAGCAATCGGCGTAAATCCGGGTGACCTGAAAACATAACACCGTAAAGATCAAAAGCTTCTCGCTCAAACCAGTCGGCCCCTGTCCAGATAGACACAACAGAATCAATAATGGGTTCATCTTCACCCAGGTAAACTTTGAGGCGCAGGCGAACATTATGTGTAATAGACAGCAGGTGGTACACCACAGCAAAGCGACGCGCGTTCCCATCTGCACTAGGAGTTACTTCACGACCATCAACACCTCGGCTGAAACCACTGCCGGTTGCGCCTGTGGTCTCCCACTCGGATTGACCAAAAGTGAGATAATCCACGGCACAAAGATCCGAAAGTTGCGCAAATGCAAAATCCGCTTCATCACGTAAAGCAGTACACGTTGCCAGAACCTCGCTAGCGGCAATTTCAGCAGTCACTTCAGAAAAAGCAACATCAACGGAAATTGCACGACCAAAACGGTCTTGCAAGCGCGCAACAAGTTTATCGGCTGCATCACTCATCAACAAAAATATCCCTCACCCTCTCCACTTATTTTAACTTCCACAAACACGCATTTCTTAACTGCGCACATCCCTCAATTAGCTCTGACTTCGAGCACTAACGGGCAATGGTGTTTGTGCGTTTTATTTTATTCTGTAACTGTATGATGCCGTATAACAGCGCTTCCGCTGTGGGTGGACAACCCGGCACATAAATGTCCACCGGCACAATGCGATCACAACCCCGCACCACCGAATAGGAATAGTGATAATAACCACCACCATTGGCACAGGATCCCATGGAAATAACCCAGCGAGGCTCAGACATCTGGTCATAAACTTTACGCAACGCGGGTGCCATTTTATTCACCAGTGTACCCGCCACAATCATCACATCGGATTGACGGGGGCTGGGACGGAAAAGGATACCAAAGCGGTCAAGATCATACCGTGCAGCACCCGCGTGCATCATTTCCACCGCGCAACATGCCAGACCAAACGTCATCGGCCACAAAGAGCCTGTGCGCGCCCAGTTGATAAGCTTGTCAGCAGAGGTAGTAACCACCCCTTTCTCAAGTATGCCTTCTAATCCCATTCCATTGCTCCTTTTTTCCACTCGTAGGCAAAGCCCACAACCAGAATCGCCAGGAAGACGAACATCACCCAAAAGCCATACACACCCAGTTCTTCCAGCACCACAGCCCAGGGGAACATGAAAGCAATTTCCAGATCGAAAATAATAAACAGAATTGCCACAAGATAAAAACGCACATCAAACTTCATGCGCGAATCCTCGAAGGCTTCAAAGCCACATTCATAGGGTGATAGCTTGGCATCATCAGGACGCTGTGGTCCCAGCATATAAGCCATAGCGATTGGCGCAATGCCAAAAATCAACCCCAGCAACAAGAACACCAGTATTGGTACATAATTTTCAAGCATGAAGATTTGAATCCCGCCCGCAGAATATTATTATTTTTGTAGTTATGTTTGTATTGTTGTTAACCACGCAAACCCCCGCTCGCTTCTGTAAAAAGACATACCTTCTAACCATAGAAAAGATACCTCGAACGATCCGGCACAAATCGTTGACGCGAACCACTGAGTCTAGGCTAGTTCAAAAGAGCTTGTCAAGGCTGGATGTTTTAACAATAACCCATAGGAATCAATGCGTTATTTGCGCTGATATTGCACCAAAGTCGGGCAAGCCCGAGTACAGGCAGTTGGTTACCTGCCATAAAATGGTGCCGATGGCCGGAGTCGAACCGGCACGGCTTACGCCACTACCCCCTCAAGATAGCGTGTCTACCAATTCCACCACATCGGCAATGTTTTTTTACGCAAGCCAGCTCTATGAATGTCATTCAGACACCATAACTGCGCACAATCAAATATGAAGAAAATTATGGGCTCTCAGGGATATCACTACTACCACCGGGTTTTCCTTCTCCGGAGTCAGGGATAACCGGTGCATCGCTGTTATTGTCGATGGCTGGCGATGCATCATGAGTCATCGGAGCATCGGTATTCTGCTCCATAAGACTGGTCGGTGCATCCACCGTCCGAAACATATAGGCCATGGACAGGCTGGTCAGAAAAAAGATGGTTGCCAAAATCGCGGTAGAACGTGAAAGAAAGTTGCTCGCGCCCTGTGCACCAAATACTGAGCCAGACGCTCCGCCTGCGGCTCCTGCACCAAAGGCTGCACCTGCATCGGCTCCCTTTCCGTGTTGGATCAACACCATAACGACAATGGCTATGGCCACTAAAATATGTACTGCCAATAATGCTGTTTGCATAGTCTTTCTGCTCTATATTCTTGAAATAAAAAATAACGGATATTGTTTGCTTATCGGCATTTCAATATTCGGAGACGCATTAGCCTGCACGACAGATTGCCAGAAAACCTTCCGCATCCAATGATGCGCCACCAATCAATCCACCATCAATATCTGTCATCGCAAATAATTCGGCTGCGTTGTCAGGTTTCACACTGCCACCATAAAGGATCTGTACTTTTTCTGCGACACCCGCATCTTTTTCGGCCACGCGCTGACGAATAAAGGCATGTACATCTTGCGCCTGTTGCGGTGAGGCCGTCTTACCAGTACCAATCGCCCAAACTGGTTCGTAAGCAATAATACCCTCGCCAATGGCGGCAATGCCCACTTTGTCAATCACTGCATCCAACTGACGGGCCACCACAGACTCTGTATCACCCGCCTCGCGCTCTTCCAGTAGTTCACCAACACACAACAGCGGAACCAGACCAGCCGTCCGGGCTGCACTGTATTTTTGTGCGACCGTTTCATCGCTCTCACCATAAAGGGCGCGCCGCTCAGAATGCCCGACAATTACATATTCACATTGGTGATCCAGCAGCATGTCGGCGGAAATTTCGCCAGTAAACGCGCCGGATTTTTCCTGGCTCAAGTTTTGTCCACCCCAGGAAATGTCACTACCCTCAAGTAAACCAGCAGCCTGTGGGATGTAAATAGCGGGTGGACACACCACCACTTTGCTATTGACACCCTCTGCAACACCGGCCTTGATGCCTGCCAGCAATTGCTGGTTAGCCTCCAGTGAACCATTCATTTTCCAGTTGCCCGCTACCAGGGTTTGACGCATATATTTTATTTCCTTTTTTACTTTTTTGCTAACGCTACCACAATCACACCGTAGCGACAGACAGGCCATCACAGCCGAAAATCAGGGCGCAAATCTTAACCGTACAGCAGTTAAAAAACAATGGCCGCCTGACAGAGCAGGCAAGGGTTATTACGCACAATATCCCAGAATGTACAAAACATGGGTTGTGTCACTATATTCGCCCCATTATCGAGAAAGATACAGGCTAACTCGAAAGCGCCTTTTTGACCACCAAAGCCAGATTCTGTGCCAATTGTGTCACCTGTGCTGCATCCTCACCTTCCACCATTACACGCACCAACGGTTCGGTACCGGATGGGCGCAGCAACACCCTGCCCCGACTGCCCAGTTCATCTTCTGCCGCACGCACTGCCTGCTGAATACTGTCTGAGCCTTCAATATCCACTTTACCGCTGACCCGTACATTTTCCATACGCTGGGGAAATTTTCTCATGCCGGATTTCAGTTTGTGTAAGCTCAACCCGCTGCGGCTCACCGCGCACAAGATTTGCAAAGCTGCGACAATACCGTCGCCAGTTGAGGTGCGATCCAGGCAAATAATATGTCCGGAGGACTCTCCCCCCAGGCTCCAGTTACCCTGGCTGAGCAATTCCATGACATAACGATCACCGACTTTCGCACGTTTAAAATCGATACCATCCCGCTGCAATGCCACTTCCAACCCGAGGTTACTCATCAGGGTTCCGACCACAGCCCCCTGCAAACAACCTTCGTTCAGTCGTGAGCGGGCGATGATGTACAGCAGTTCATCACCATCGACAATTTCACCCTTGTGGTCAACCATAATAAGGCGATCACCATCACCATCCAGTGCAATGCCCAAATCAGCACTATGCTTCAATACGGTGCGTTGCAATTCTGCCGGGTGGGTGGAACCCACTTCTTCATTGATATTCAGACCATCGGGATCAACACCAATAGCAATAACCTCAGCCCCCAGTTCAGACAGCACACTGGGGGCAATGTGATAGGTTGCACCATGCGCACAATCCACCACAATATTCATTCCCCGTAAACTTAAACCTGATGGCACCGTGCTTTTGCAAAATTCGATATAACGCCCTGCCGCATCCCTCATACGCTCAGCCTTACCCAGCTTTGCAGAGTCCACACATTGCATATCTTTTTCCATTTCGGCTTCAATAGCCAACTCAATCTCATCGGATAACTTTGTCCCCTGTGACGAAAAAAACTTGAGACCATTGTCCTGATACGGGTTATGCGATGCGCTGATCACAATGCCCGCATCCGCATGAAAGGTACGTGTCAGATAGGCAATTGCAGGTGTGGGCATGGGGCCTAACAAAAGACTGTCGATACCTGCGGCAGCCAGTCCTGCTTCCAGCGCGCTTTCAAACATATAACCGGAAATGCGGGTATCTTTGCCGATCAACACCTTGCCGGAATCACCTTGCGCAAGAACACGTCCAACCGCCCAACCCAGTTTCAGAATGAATGCCGGATTGATCACACCTTCACCAACGGTGCCGCGTATACCGTCTGTGCCAAAATATTTTTTATTCATCTTTCTCGTTTCCTTGCAGCAATAGATTGCTGGTCTCACTGATGCTGTTCATCGACTCTGTTAGCCCTTTGAAAAATGATCATCCAACTTATCTATTAGCTCTAGCCCGTTAGCAACATTACCGCGAGCAGCAAGAGCACGAAACCGTACTTCACTATCAAATTCTGCGAGAGCTTGAGTTGATAGTTCCTCAACCAATTTATTGATACTTATGTGTCGGTGTTGTGCTAACGCTTTTAAACGATTATGTTTGTCATCTGGCATTCTAATGGTCAAAGTTGCCATATTATTTACCTCGCAGTAATTTTTCGGGTTTTACAATACTCAAGTTTGGAAACTTCAGTTCAGCATTTCTTAAATCTCGAACATTATTCGTAATGATATGAGACGCATTACCGGCCAGAGCAAGTTCAATCAAAAAATTATCGCCTTCATCAGCAAGGTTGGGTCTCCACAAGTAATAAATAGGTACCCAATGACAAACTGAATAAAAAGCATTTAGCAACTCGTTGATTTCATTGCTAGTCAGTGGGCATAAGTTCAGGACTCGCTTTCTTTTGCTAACATCCTCATATTCAGCAAATAAGGTATTGCTAATTAAAGGGTTATATTTACCTTTCAGGCAGCGCCTCAATATTTCTCTGCTTGGTTCGCGAGAGCCTATTAAGGCACTAATCAGAATGCTAGTGTCGATTACAACAGTATCAGCCATGCATATAATGATAGCATATATGCCATCACATTCAAGAAAGGGGCTAACACCAGTTGCTACACAAGCCGGTGAGCAAAAACGTTACCTGCATGCGCAACCGCATGATAAATAACGACCGCATCCACTGTTGCGGCCACATCATGCGCGCGAATAATGCCCGCTCCGTATTGGCAACACAAGGTCGCCATGGCGATACTGCCTGCCAGACGTTCGTTTGCAGGCTTGTCCAGCAATGTACCAATACTGGACTTGCGGGATACCCCCATCAAAACGGGTTTGCCCAGCTCTGCAAATTCACGCAGATTTCTCACCAACTGCAAGTTGTCATTCACGGTTTTACCAAAACCAAATCCGGGATCAATTAACACGGCATCACCTGAAATACCCGCCGCTTCGCAACAGGCAATACGTTCCCGTAAAAATGACTTAACCGTTTGCACCACATCAATATATTCCGGTTTTTCCTGCATAGTGCGTGGTTCACCCAACATGTGCATCAAGCATACCGGCACACCGGTTTCACTTGCTGCTTCCAGCGCACCCGGTTCACGCAGCGCACGCACATCATTAATCATGCCTGCGCCCGCTTTCACAGCCTCACGCATCACCTCGGGTTTACTGGTGTCGATAGAAATAATGACCGCACATTCCTGATGAATAGACTCGATAACCGGGATAACTCGATCAAGCTCCTCCTGCACGGTCACCGCCACCGCACCAGGACGGGTTGATTCACCCCCCACGTCAATCATTACCGCACCATCCGCCACCATCTGTTGCGCCTGTTGCAATGCCTTGTCTGCGGACAAAAAAAGACCCCCGTCCGAAAAGGAATCGGGGGTCACATTAAGAATACCCATGACTCTGGGTCGGGAAAGATCCAGAAGCTTACCGTTACATTCCAGCGAGCCTGACATCCCGAACAAGTTTAATTAATGTTCGCCTGCCGGGCCACCAATCGTGCTGTCATTAGGCTTTTCCTTGCCCTCACCCTCGTTACTATCACTCTCGCCACTGTCACCCTCATTATTGTCGGCCTTGGCGCTAGTATTCGTCGGCTTGTTATCATCACTGTCCTCGTCTTCCCAGTCAGCAGGTGGACGCGGGGGTTTGCCAGCCATAATATCCCCGATTTGTTCCTGATCAATGGTTTCATACTTCATCAGGGCATCAGCCATTTTGTCCAGTATATTTCGCTTATCAACTAAAACCTTTTCTGCACGCTTGTAATTTTTATCGATGATCACACGAATTTCTTCATCGATAATATGAGCGGTCTCATCAGAAACATGTTTGTTTTGCGCGACGGAATGCCCAAGGAAAACTTCACCCTCTTCTTCCATATAAGTCAATGGCCCCAGCTTTTCAGAAAGCCCCCACTTGGTTACCATGTTGCGCGCAATTTCCGTAGCACGCTGAATATCGTTGGAAGCACCCGTGGTCACCGAATCCGGGCCAAAAACCTGTTCTTCAGCAATACGTCCACCAAACATGCTGGCAATCTGGCTTTCCAGTCGTTCCTTACTGTAGCTGTAACGATCCCCTTCAGGCAGAAACATGGTGACGCCCAAAGCGCGCCCACGAGGAATGATCGTCACCTTATACACCGGGTCATGCGAAGGCACACTCAAACCTACAATGGCATGCCCTGCTTCATGATAAGCCGTCAGTCTTTTTTCCGCTTCATCCATCACCATGGACTTGCGTTCAGCACCCATCATGATTTTGTCTTTGGCTTTCTCAAAGTTACCCATGGAAACCAGCTTGTTATTAGCGCGTGCCGCAAACAATGCGGCTTCATTGACCAAGTTCGCCAGATCGGCACCAGAAAATCCAGGGGTGCCACGCGCGATAATACCGGGCTTCACATCATCAGAAATCGGTACTTTACGCATATGCACTTTGAGAATCTGCTCACGCCCACGGACATCAGGCAGGCCAACCACCACCTGACGGTCGAAACGACCGGGGCGCAGTAAGGCCGGGTCCAGCACATCAGGACGGTTAGTGGCAGCAATAACAATCACGCCTTCGTTGCCTTCAAAGCCATCCATTTCCACCAGTAACTGATTGAGGGTCTGCTCACGTTCGTCGTGTCCACCCCCCAGGCCCGCGCCACGGTGACGGCCCACCGCATCAATTTCATCAATAAAGATAATGCAAGGCGCATGTTTTTTAGCTTGCTCAAACATATCGCGCACACGGGATGCACCCACGCCCACAAACATTTCCACAAAGTCCGAGCCGGAAATGGTAAAAAACGGTACCTTGGCTTCACCGGCAATGGCCTTGGCCAGCAGCGTTTTACCCGTACCGGGCGAGCCCACCAGCAAGACACCACTCGGAATTTTTCCGCCCAGTTTCTGAAATTTGCCGGGATCGCTGAGGAATTCCACCAGCTCAGCCACTTCTTCCTTGGCCTCTTCCACACCGGCCACATCCGCAAAGCTCACTTTTACCTGATCTTCGCCCAGCAAACGCGCTTTGCTTTTGCCAAAGGACATGGCACCACGACCACCGCCACCGCCCTGCATCTGGCGCATGAAGAAAATCCACACAGCAATCAGTAACAACATGGGGAACCAGGAAATGAAGATCTGCATCAACATGCCCTGCTGCTCCGGCGGCTTGGCGTTGATGATCACACCATTATTCAGCAGATCGGCAATCAGACCAGGATCATCAGGACTGTACGTGGTAAAACGCTCGCCATTCGCGGTTAAGCCGCGGATGGTACGACCGGCAATTTCCACTTTGGAAACGGAGCCCTGTTTTACCGCTGTCACAAACTCCGAATAATCCATCGGTTTGGCTGAAGTCGGCTTTGGCCCAAAATTGTTAAATACCGACACCAAAACAACGGCGATAACAACCCATAAAACAAGGTTTTTTGCTAAATCACTCAAGTGGATAACCTCAATATGTCCGTGTTACGCGCGAGCACGACAACGGCTTTCGCACGTCCGCACGTCTTAAAAATTAGTTTGTACCCTAAACAGCGCCGGATTTCAAACTCCAGAGCCACCCTTCCATACCCCATCTTAACACCTGGCCTTATGCCTTAAAACCTCGTGCCAAGATGTACACTTCCCGCGATTTAGGCCGCGATGCCTTTGGTTTGCGTATTACCACCTTGCCAAACGATTTGCGTAACGCCAGCAAATAAGGATCAAACCCCTCACCCTGAAATACCTTGGTGAGAAAATCTCCACCGGGTTTCAGTGTGCTCTGAGCAAAATCCAGAGCCAATTCAGCAAGATACATTGCCCTTGGCTGATCAACCGCACGCATCCCACTAATGTTGGGGGCAATATCTGACATTACAAGGTCTACCGAGCGTCCATTTAACGTCGTCACCAACTGATCATGCATATCCTGTTCCGTAAAATCACCCTCAAGCATCGTCACTCCGGAAAGCGGCTCCATGGGCAGAATATCCATGGCAATAACAACACCCTTGCCACCAACGATAGGTGCAGCAATCTGCGACCAGCCCCCAGGAGCCGCCCCCAGATCAACCACCACCTGCCCTGGTCGAAGCATACGGTCCTTTTCCTGGATTTCCAGCAATTTGAACACCGCCCGCGAGCGATAACCCGCCTTCTGTGCCTCTTTGACATAATGGTCATTAAAATGACGCCGCAACCAATTCTGGCTGCT
>Ga0256839_1001846_pt1 | contig 24887 bp, 22 predicted proteins | sample 354166metaG_FD_185968 | JGI IMG/M metagenome (GOLD analysis project Ga0256839, IMG submission 185968) | Hydrothermal vent microbial communities from Mid Atlantic Ridge, Atlantic Ocean - 354-166 | ecosystem: Environmental > Aquatic > Marine > Hydrothermal vents | place: Atlantic Ocean: Mid... | reverse complement strand
AATCATATTCTCAAGCACCATGCGGCAGACATTGAACGGCTCTATGCCGGTCATTGATTAACCGGATATTTCCCGGAAGTTGCACTTCCATATCGCAACGGGTACATTGAACATAATAAAATATCGATTTACCGATTCGCCACTCTTCCCTAGCGGGCTATCTAAATTAGTAATTTTTCCGCAAGAGCAAGGGGGTTCCGCGCGCAGAACCGCTGTATATAGAGGAATCGAACGCGTAGTCGGTGCCGCTATCACGGAAAAAGAGCTTTTTTAGAGGTGCCTTGGAGACCAACAGCCGATCATGTTTGCGTCCAGGGAAGAAAAAAACTCCTAGGGGGGGTTAAAAAGCAAGCTTTCTGTCCGATAACCCGATCATCCAGAGGCGGGTTTGGTGACAATCATTAAAAGGGCACATCTAAAAATAGTGGTTTTCTCACGAGAACAAGGAACCCCCGCGTATAGAGCCAGTGCATAAGGAATGCAAGGGAGTTCGAGCACAGAGCTGATGCCACTATCGCGGAAAAAATGTTTTTTTAGAGGTGCCCTAAAGCTATCCCTCCTTTTTGTTAACCCATGCACAGTTGGAGGCTCCCCTGTGACAGACAAGAAAAACCGCGCTGCAAGCGCGGATACAGCCAGCAACACCAGATATTAAAAGGGAGAACGTATATGACAATGCAAGTTGAACCACCACTGATGGAACATCTGCTGAACATGGCACCGGTTGGAATCGTGTTGCTGGATGCCGGGGGCAGAATCTCTTCAGTTAACTCCACCCTGCTGGATTTCCTCGGCATCAAGGCCAATGTTCTGCTGGGGAAAAGCAAAGGAGAGCTTTCCGAGCCTCAGCTGCAGCTTCTGTTTGAGCAACAGCAAACCATTTTTGTGCCTGCCACCAGCAATCAACAGGAGCGCTGGCTGCGGTGTGACTGTCACCGCCTGGACAGCAACTGGGAAATTCACTATTACACCGATATTACCCGCCAGCACCGGCTGGAGGGTGAACAGCGCAGAATGGAAGAGGCTCTGCGTGAGCACTCCTCTACAGATGCCGCTACCGGCCTTTTCAACCGCCGTGGTCTGCTTAGCCGCCTGGAACCCCAGGTTTCCCGTTGCAGACGCTACAATACCCGTATGTCGGTAGTAATGATTAAACTCCTGCGCACCCAGGGCAAACAGCCTCTGGAAGAAAATGACTTGCCAACAGTCGCCCGGTTGATCAAGGATCAAGCGCGGTGGGCAGATACCGTTGCCCGGATGGATGATGATGAGTTAATTATGGTATTACCGGAAACTTCCAGTCAGGGGGCTTGCGAACTGGCTGAGCGACTGGTCAGGCAGATACAGGAGCTTCCCGCCACAAAAAATGTGGAGAAAGAGTTCAGCGCTGCTTTTGGGGTAACAGCTTGGCGTACGGGAGATGACACCAATACAATGCTGACCCGGGTTGCCGATGCGATGGAAAAGGCTCGTGCCGCTGGTGGCAACTACGTTGCGATGGCCTGAAGCAAAAACGGAGAAAGAAATGGTGGCCAGGGACAGAATCGAACTGCCGACACGAGGATTTTCAGTCCACTGCTCTACCGACTGAGCTACCTGGCCAAAGACTGAGTATTAAAACGGGAGATGGTGGGAGTGTCAAGTAGCTATCGAATTATATAACTCGATCAGCCTGTCATTCAGTTTGTCCATGTCAAACTCCTCCTCAACCTTTTTCCGCCCGGCCCGACCCATTTCCGGCCATCTATCAGGACAGTCGATTAGTTTGGCAAGACATTCTGCAAGCACATCAGCATCTCTCTCCGGAGCAAGATAACCTGACACACCATCGTCAACCAGCTCCGGAATACCGCTATGAAATGTGCTGACAACCGGGATCCCCATCGCCATCGCCTCTTTGACGACATTGGGAATACCCTCCTGTTCACCATTGGCGGCAGTAACACTGGGAGCAAGAAGTATATGTGTATCATCCATGAACTGCGCCAGATCCTTGTGATCCTTCCAGCCAAGCAGTTGAATATGATTTCCCATATCCAACTCATCGATCAATCGTGCCAGCTCTCCACGCAATACACCGTCTCCAGCTATCTTGTAACAGATCGATTTGCCCGCTTGTACCAGTTGTGCCACGGCCTGTATGCCATATGCTACCCCTTTCATTTCAACCAGGCGAGCTACGGTAAGAATTTTTACCGGCTCATCTCTTTTCAAGACACGAGGCTGATACCGGAATCTCTCGCAGTTAATACCGGAATGTAACACGTCTATCTTTTTTTCATCACAACCACGGTCGACGAGTCGTTGTTTCAAACTTCTGCTGACAGGTAAGAACAGATCCCCTTTATTGAACAGTTCATCGTAAAATCCTGGTGCGCTGGTTACATGCTGGGTGATATCATGGCCACGAAATGATGTTAGATGCCTGGCCGGCAACAGCCCTGTCTCTCTTAATGCTATCAGCCGTCTGCCTAATGTCCCATACTGGCAGTGTACGATATCGTACGGCCCATCTTCCAACTGTTTGAATGCAATAACCAGTTGCGCCAGCTTCGGTAATAAGGCTGAGGATTTTGGTGATAACAGAATCCGTACTGTTTTTTTCCACATCGCCGGACGTGCAAACGCCATGTTGCCAGACAATAACCGTGTCAAATAGAACAGACGCGCCAAGACCGATTCCGGGATATCACTCAAATAGAACACCTTGTCCAGCAACCCGTACTCCATGATCTCCGGGTGTACTACGTCAGCAGAACGTCGGCCTCTTGCATAGACATCAACCTCATGTCCGCAATCGATAAGACCCACAATCTGATTCACAATAAATGTTTCAGATAGAACAGGAAATGCGTCAACAAAAAAAGCTATTCTCATAAAATCACGGACTCAAACTACCGACAGGAAATATAGTATTTTTTACTGAACGGAAAAATGGTCTTATCTCTTTTTGAAAAATAAATGGAAACAGAGGTTCGGCATAGTCAAACTTTTTTGCGACAAAAAAACAGGATTTTATGCGCGAAACCAGGGTTGGTATCGATCTGGCGCGACCATAGTTCATACGGCAAAAAAAACGCTTTCCCTCAAACCTTATCAGATCTTCATCATCAGACAGCCCACATATAATATCCAGTAGCTCCAGACTGTCTTCACACCAGTCATGGATTCTTGCCGCTGACCCCATGTTTCCATCATGGGAGCGAAACCCTGCTTTCACCTCTTTTATATCCACTCTACCTAAACGAGCGGCAACTTTTAATTCTGCCCCAACGTCCTGGAAAAGATTATGCCGAGAGTGAAAACCACCAACCTCTTTCAGTGCGGTGGTGTTGATTAATGTACTACACAGATAAAAGGTTGTTTCATTTCTGAACCAGGCTCTTAAAAGCTCGGTGAAAGAGAGTCCTTCAGCCCGGTTGAGTCGCTCAAATTTCACTTCACCGACTTCATTTATCATGCGTGTTCCAGTTCTTATAATCCCGATATCTCTTCTGTCTTGTGCTGCATCCATACAGGTTTCAATGAAATCGGGATCTATCTGATCATCGTCCAGAAAGAGCAAAAAATAGGTTCCTTTGGCCTGCTGAAGACAAAAGTTGAAATTATTGTTTGCCCCTATGTTTTTTTCCTGTCTGAAGTATCGAATTCTCTGGTCACCAAACTGTTTGACGACAAATTCTGTATTATCTGTAGAACAGTTATCTGAAATGATTATTTCTATATTTGAATAAGTTTGTTGAAGGGCCGCTCGAATGGCTTCTTCGAGAAAAAGTTCTGCCCGGTTGTAGGTTGGGATAGCGATGGTTATCAGTGGGCGAACAGTATCATTTGTCATTTATGTTTGTCCGGAAAGTTTTGTTAAAATTAAGATTATTTATCTGTTGTACTTCTGTGCTTAATCACTCGGGCGGGGTTTCCAACAGCTACGGTATTGGCGGGAATATCTTTTGTCACCACCGAACCGGCACCAATCACAGCTCCATTTCCAATTACAACTCCACTCAAAACCGTGACACCTGTTCCCAGCCAGACATCATCTCCAATAACTATTGGTCCTCTGGATTGTAATGGCTGTTCATGAACAGGCTCTGTAGATTTCATGCCGTGATCATAGGAATAAAGTGCACAATTGGCAGCAATCATGACATGACGGCCAATTTGAACAGACTCCAGATAGGCATTTATCTGGCATCTTGGATGGATACTTGAGTTATCACCTATCTCTACACTGCCGCCACTGCCTGTCTCGATAATGACATCGCGATAGATACGAACATTGTCACCAATCCGGACCGATTTTCCCCCTCTGTTCTGATATATCAGGCAACGATCATCAATAAACAATCTGGATCCACTATACAGCTGTGAGTGATGAATCACTGCTGCCACTGAAATATATCCGCAACTACGAAGTCCCGCCAAGTACTCTCTGGAGTAGTGGGGAGGAGCTGGCAATACAGCAAGGCGAGTTGCCATTTTTCCCAAAACTGTCTGGCCGGAAAATCGCATCCAGAAACGGCTCCATCTTTTTGATAGGTAACTTGGTGCTGCCGTTGATGTGCTTAAATTACGTTGTCCCTTTTTCATTTTTATTTATTGTATCAATAACTTCTTTGCCGAGGATCTGTTTGCGTACCAACATTTTTCCGAAAAACAGCCAATAATTGATTTTATCACTGAAAGAGAGCAGCGACAGGGCGTTGCTTAAATACCTTTCGGGTATTTCGCCCGGAATTCCGGTACCCGCCATTCTGCTTCGTAACATCTGTTTCAACGTATTGAGTATCCGCCACTTCAGCCGTGCCCTGAGCTTGTGCTGCTGTGGATCCGTTGATTTCAGATGGTTTTCAAAAAGTAATAACTGGCTGAAATAAGTCCGCAGACTGTTTTTTGTCAGCGATGAATGACCGCGCCGGTAAAAAGAAACTACTTCCGGAATATATACTATCGGCCCCAGCCGTCCCAGCCGGGCAAAAAAATCCTTGTCTTCGGCGGCATAACGATACTGTTGATCAAACCAGCCGATTTTTTCTCCGTCGGCTCTGCGAAAAAGTGTGGTATGTGGAACAGCCGGCACATAAGGCCACAGTACCGCCTCATCGCCCTGCTTAAACAGAACATTCTCCTTTGCACCGAGGCTGTTTTCGGGCAACCAGCGCTGGCCGGTCAGTTTTCCCTGATCATCTATAATTGACAGATCCCCCACCGAAAATACTGCCTGTGGATTTTCTTGTAACGCTGTCAGCAGCAGATTTATCCGTTCCGGGGGAATCAAATCGTCATCATCCAGAAAGGCAATATATTCACCCTTGGCTAACCGGCAAGCATTGGTGCGGGCAGCTGCGATTCCCTGGTTTTTCTGGCGATAATAGCGGATTTTATCACCGTATGAAGCCATTAATTCAGCCGTTTCATCTTCCGATCCATCATCGAGCACAACTATTTCAACAGGCCTGTAGGTCTGAGCAAATGCGGACTCCATGGTTTGGGGCAGCAGCTGCGCCCGATTGTAGCAACAGATAATTAGTGAAACGAGAGGCTTGTCCACACGGTTTATTGTTATTCAGGGCAGGGAAGCGATCCCGCCAGAAGGCCTATTGGGTATCTCTAAAAATAGTGATTTTTTCGCGAGATCAAGGAATTTCAGTGCGCATAACCGCTGTGTATAAGAAATACATGATGATTCGAAAACGGAGCTTATGCCACGATCGCAGAATAAGTACATTTTTAGAGGTGCCCTGTTGCCATTCAACTACCGATTCAGTTACTTGCCAATACAAAAACCTGAAAATATCCTGTCCAGAAGATCTTCGCTGCAGAACGTTCCCGTTATTTCTCCCAGAGCTTGCTGGACCTGTCGCAGATCATCTGCCAGCAGTTCACCGGCCTGATGTTGTGTCAGTTGACGCTGACCGCTTTCCAGACAGGTTGCTGCCCTGTTCAGGGCATCAAGATGACGGCGACGGGCCATGAATGTCCCTTCATTCACGTTTTGGAACCCCACACTCTGCTTCAGGTGATTGCGCAGCAGCTCAATGCCTGCTCCGGTCCGGGCCGACAGAGTTATTTCCTTGCCAAACCGGCCATCTTTTATCCCTGGCTGGCTTCCGGTCAGATCAATCTTGTTTCTAATCACTGTAATCGGCACTCTTTCCGGTAGCTTGACCATGATATCCTGCTGCTGTTCAGCAGTATCGAATTGATCATCTACTACCAGTAACAGCTGATCCCCTTTTTCTATCTCATTCCAGGCCCGGCGTATTCCCTCCTGTTCCACCGGATCACTACTTTCCCTCAATCCTGCAGTATCGATGATATGAACAGGCATTCCATCTATATTTATCTGCTCCCTCAGAATGTCGCGGGTGGTACCGGGAATGGTGGTAACAATAGCACTATCCTTTCTGGACAGCATGTTCAACAAGCTTGATTTTCCCGCATTCGGCCTGCCGGCAATTACCACTTGCATCCCTTCGTGCAGCAGACAACCCTGGCGGGTATTTTCCAGCAGTAGCTGCAACTGTCTGGTTATTTCTCCCAGCTCTCTGGTTATCTGTTTATCGGCCAGAAAATCTATCTCCTCTTCGGGAAAGTCGATTGCAGCCTCTATGTAGGTACGTAACCTGATAACCCGTTCCACCAGATCATAAATTTCTCTGGAAAACTCCCCCTGCAACGAGTGCATGGCGGATCGCGCCGCTCCTTCGCTGCTGCTGGCGATAAGATCCGCTATCGCTTCGGCCTGTACCAGATCCATTTTTCCATTGAGAAATGCCCGTTCAGAAAACTCTCCGGGACGGGCGGGACGGGCACCGACAGCCAATACTTGCTTCAGTATCAGATCCATCACCACAGGTCCGCCGTGACCCTGCAGTTCCAGCACATCTTCTCCGGTAAAAGAGTGAGGCTTGGGGAAAAAAAGGGCTATCCCGCTATCTATCACACTACCACCGCTATCCAGGAAAGGAAGGTAGTCTGCCCGGCGGGGTACGACTTGCTTGCCAAGCATTTGCCGGGATATTTTTTTTGTTCCTGGACCGGATACACGAACTATCCCGACACCACCTGTACCGGCTGGCGTCGCCAGTGCGGCGATAGTATCACGCTCGGTAACCGGGGTCTTTCTCAGTTCGATTTCTCCATCTTGTGGGTTATATACCATTGCTGGGCAATGGAGAGAATATTATTCACTACCCAGTACAATACTAGTCCCGCCGGGAAAAACAGGAAAAATACGGTAAACACAATAGGCAGATACATCATTATTTTTGCCTGTAGCGGATCCGGTGGCTGGGGATTAAGCTTGTACTGGGCAAACATGCTGGCACCCATAATGAGCGGCAGTACGAAATAGGGATCCTTAATGGAGAGATCCTGAATCCAACCGATCCAGGGTGCCTGACGCAACTCGACACTCTCCAGCAGTACCCAGTAAAGAGCTATGAATACCGGAATTTGTACAAGAATAGGAAGACAACCACCCAGGGGATTGATTTTCTCTTTTTTATAGAGATCCATCATTGCCCGCTGATAACCTTCCTTGTCATCGGCATAACGCTCCTTGATACTTTTCAGGCGTGGCGCCAGCTTGCGCATACTGGCCATGGATCGATAACTGGCCGCTGACAGGGGGAAAAAAATCAGCTTGATAATAATTGTCAGGAAAATAATAGCCCACCCCCAGTTGCCAACCAGGCCGTGTATCTTGTCCAGCAACCAGAAAAGCGGGTTGGCCAGAATGGTCAGGTAACCATAGTCAACAGTCAGTTCCAGATGGGGAGCCAGTGATTCGAGAACAGTATTCAGTTTTGGGCCGGCATAGACCGTAAAGCCAAACTCATCCCGGGCGCCAGCTGCTACAATTCTGGGGGTTTTGCTGACCATTCCCAATACATAGCGGGAACCATCCACCCGTTTGCTGTAGAAATGATTGATCTCTTCCTGATCCGGTATCGTCGCCACCAGAAAATAGTGCTGGATCATCGCCTCCCAGCCACCTTTCATATCCCGATTGACCGGTGTCTCCACCATGTCATCAAATCCTATTTTTTCATAACGCAACTCTTCATTGGTATTCGGATCAATACCGGAAATAACGCCACCCGTATAGGTATGCATCATGAAAATATTCCTGTTCTCCACAGGAGGTATCCGTTGCAACTGCTGATATAGATGTCCACGCCACTCTTTTCCGGTAGCATTTTTTACTTCGTAACGGACATCAAACGCGTAACTGCCGCGCCTGAAAAGGAAGATTTTGCTGACCTGCAAACCGTCTTCACTGTTCCACTCCAGGCGAACTTCCAGTTCATCCTGACCCTGCTGCAGTTCAAATTCATTGCGAGCCGCACTGAATAGCACATGATGATCAACAGCCTGCCCCTGCTTATCGCCCGGTAACAGCCCGCTTTGTAAGACAAAAAGCTGCCCGTCCGAATCAGACATCAATCGCAATGGGACATCAGGCTGTTCAATTGACACTGGATAAGCAGGCAGATCAACCCGGCGAAGATCGCCGCCAACAGTATCAATTTCCAGATCCAGCACGTCAGTGCGCACTCTGATCCGTTCTCCTGATTTAAGCGTTTCCCGGGCCTGTGCGGCAGGTGTCTCCACTGACGGAACTGTGGGTACTGCTCCTGACGGTTGATTGTTTTTCCCTGTCTGCTGCGCTGGTACAGCAGCTTCAGGACGGGGGCCATAGTCCTGCTGCCAGGCTTGCCAGATCAGCATCAGCACAAAGGCCAATGCCACCCACAGGATCATCTTTTGTGTTTCCATCAGTTACTTTTTGTTCTCCGGAACGGGATCAATGCCACCCTCATGCCAGGGATGGCAACGTGCCAACCTGCGAAAACTCATCCAGCTGCCTTTCAAAACGCCAAAGCGCAATATTGCTGTGCGGGCATAGGCTGAACAACTGGGGTAAAAACGGCAATTACTCCCCAGCCAGGGACTAATCACCAACCGATAGCCATCTATGAGCAAAACAACTATTTTGCGCATTGACGGCCCAGCTTGCTCCAGTGCCTTTGCAGAGAGCGACAAAGTTCTTTGTTATCTTTTTCAGCTACACCGCGCCGGGCCAGAACCACGAGATCCAGTGCTGGCATGACAGCCTGGTGCCGTCTGAAACTTTCCCGGACTATTCTCTTTATACGATTCCGCACCACAGCCGATTTAACCTGCTTTTTGGCTATTGCCAACCCCAGCCGGGGATGTGCCGAATGATTATCTATTGCCAACACGGTAAAATTTTCATCTGTGCTTTTGTGAGCTCTGGAAAATACCCGTTTGAACTCCGCCGGCCTGAGCAGCCGCAAACCGCGACCGAATCGCTCTTGACCACCCAAAATATCAGGCTGACAGTCGTTTGCGTCCTTTGGCGCGCCGGGCATTCAGGATCTTTCGACCGCTTCGGGTTTTCATTCGGGCGCGAAAACCGTGGTTTCGCTTACGCTTCAGATTGCTGGGCTGGAATGTTCTCTTCATGGTTATTTCCGTTCAAATTCGTGGATGACAGTGCTAAGACACCAAAAAACAAGAAAAAGTAACGCTCCAGTATACCTGATGTCAACTATCTATGGCCATTAACAAAATACTTCCATGGAAAAACAACAGCTTGTAAAAGATCCTTATCCCGGGTATCTCCGCACATACAACCGCATGGGTAATTGGCGGGAATCATTGCGAATGGGGAAATTCATGGGGATCCGGGTACAAAGAGGCGGAATTCAGCCTTTAATGCCGATGGAAAATCTCGTTGGTACTACAACTACCCAAGCGACAATAGCGACATCCGCAAAAGAACTTGCTTTCATGGGTGTGGATAACTTATGCATTAGGGTATAATCTCCAACAGCATCCTTATACCGTCCGGTGGTTCCTCATACAATACTCGGGGAAACACCAAAATACCCAACAGAATTAACGGCCCATGCCTACTCCTCTCTGGAACAAATGCCTGGATCACCTGGAAACAGAGCTTGGTACACAGCAGTTCAACACGTGGATTCGCCCTCTTCAGGTAATTGAGGACAGCGAAACTCTGCATCTGCTGGCTCCCAATCAATATGTCCTTGAGTGGGTTAATGATCAGTTGCTTGAAAAGATACAGCATCTGCTCTATCAACTTGCGGATGGTTCGGCTGCTCCAGTTGTTACCGTCCGTATAGGCGCCAACAGGGAACAGGAACCCTCTGATACGGCAATTTCCAAACCAGCAGCCAGAGAGGACCGGACGAAAGAGGTTCCACCTCTCAAACAGAGCCGCCTGAACAGAAACTTTACCTTTGCCAATTTTATTGGCGGAAAATCCAACCAGATGGCTAGGGCAGCCGCTACCCAGGTGGCGGAAAATGTGGGTGCTGCGTATAACCCCCTCTTCATCTACGGCGGCGTAGGGCTGGGGAAAACCCATCTGATGCATGCTATCGGAAATCTGATTCTCGAACATACTCCACACTCCCGGGTAATTTACCTTCACTCGGAAGGTTTTGTCGCCGAGATGATCAAGGCCTTACAGCACAACAGAATCAATGATTTTAAACGATTCTACCGCACGGTGGACGCCTTGCTCATTGATGATATTCAGTTTTTTGCCGGAAAAGAACGATCACAGGAAGAGTTTTTTCATACGTTCAATGCGCTGTTTGAAGGGCAGCAACAGATAATTCTTACCTGTGATCGTTATCCCAAGGAACTGGATGGACTGGAAGAGAGGCTCAAATCCCGATTCGGCTGGGGGCTTACCGTGGCTATCGAACCGCCCGAGTTGGAAACACGCGTAGCCATACTGATAAGCAAGGCTGAACAGTTTGGCGCCGACATACCTTACGAAGTCGCTTTTTTTATTGCCAAACGCATCCGTTCCAATGTCCGAGAGCTGGAAGGGGCACTGCGACGGGTAATTGCTCACGCCAGATTTATCGGCAAACCCATCAATATGGGATTCGCGAAAGAGGCCTTGAAAGATCTACTGGCACTGCAGGCCAAACAGGTAACCATAGAAAACATACAGAAAACGGTTGCCGGTTATTACAAGATCCGTGTCGCTGATCTGCACTCCAAGCGCCGCACACGTTCCATAACCCGCCCGAGGCAGATTGCCATGGCACTTGCCAAGGAGCTATCCAACTATAGTCTGCCGGAGATAGGCGATGCTTTCGGTGGCCGTGATCACACCACCGTCATTCACGCCTGCCGAAAGATAAAGGAGTTGCGAAATTCGGATACGTTGATCGAAGAGGACTACCAAAACCTGTTGAGAACGTTAACAACATGATTGGGATATCCTGTGGATAATTTAAAATGTATCGTCGCAGTCAAAAACAGTCACAGCTTATCCACAAGCTTTCCGTAACATGGACACCCCTTTTGCAAACAGGGATATCAAATATAACAGGATGATTTTATTAAAAATAATACACTTATCAACAAATATCCGGTTTGCTTATTATTACAATAATGAAAGATATATTATCTAATATAACAGGACATCCGCATGAAATTTACAATTCGACAGGATCAACTTGTTTATCCACTGCAGATGGTAGGAGGTATCGTAGAGAAACGGCATGCTACCCCGATACTGTCAAACATCCTGATACGTGTTACCCCCCAACAGCTGTCAATAACGGGCACTGATCTCGAAGTTGAAATGATAACGCATATCAATATCAATAACGGTGAACCAGGTGAAACAACTCTGCCCGCACGGAAGATGATTGATATCTGTCGGGCTTTACCTGCTGAAGCGGATATAGAAGTGTATGCTAACGAAGGACGGGCAACCATCCGATCCGGAAAAAGCCGTTTTACTTTATCTACTTTGCCCAGCAGTGAATTTCCGGAGTTAAATCAGGCCGCCGACTCTTTTGAGTTTTCCTTGGGCCAGTGCGAACTCAAACAACTTATTGACAATACATCTTTTTCCATGGCACAGCAGGATGTCAGATATTTTCTCAATGGTATCTGTATGGAGATAGGTGAAGGATCCCTGCGTACCGTCGCAACGGATGGTCACCGGCTGGCATTGTGTTCTCTTCCGTTCAAACAAACCGTTGACGAAGAATATCAAATAATCATTCCGCGCAAGGCTATTATTGAATTGTCCCGTTTACTTTGTGAACAGGGTGATTCCGTTACTGTTCAGATAGGAAGCAATCATGTTAAATTTCTGTTTCCTTCGCAGGTTTTTTCAGCGAAACTGATTGACGGTCAATTTCCCGATTATCAACGGGTAATCCCGGTTAACAATAGTAACAAGCTGACTGCGGATCGCACCGATTTTCTTCAAGCGTTAAGGAGAGTATCTATTCTTTCCAATGAAAAACATCGCAGCATTCGATTAAATTTCAGTGAAAACCGACTACGGATCCTAGCTCATAACCAGGAACAGGAGGAGGCTGAAGAGGAGTTACAGGTTCAATACCACGGTGAGGATCTGGAGATCGGTTTTAATGTCACCTATCTGCTTGATGCACTTCAGGCAGTTCATGAGCAGGAGGTAACGATTCTCTTTGGTGATTCAAACAGCAGTTGCCTTATTGGCTGTACAGGCGGCCAGACAGAAAGTAGTTACGTTGTTATGCCAATGCGACTGTGATTTTTACACCTGTTTTTTTCAGTTCATGAGTATAGTACGGATAGATGTAGTTAATGTCCGTAACATCCGGAAAGCCTCGATTTGTCCTTCTGAAAAGATTAACCTGTTTTGGGGTGCTAACGGTAGCGGAAAAAGTTCTTTTCTGGAGGCTATCTATCTGCTTGCATCAGGAAAGTCTTTTCGTACCCATCAGATCCAGAAAGTTCTGACTTTCGGGGCCGAAACCTTGATTGTCTTTGCCGAGTGTAGAACCAGGCATGACCACCCTGTTTCCCTTGGGATAGAGAGAGGCAATGGAATCACCCGTCTCCGAGTGAACGGTAACAGAGCCTCAGCAGTATCCAGACTGGCCCAACAGCTTCCAGTTCAGGTTATCAATCCTGACAGCCATCATCTTATAGAACAGGGTCCTCGTTACAGGCGGCACTTTATCGACTGGGGTATGTTCCACGTGGAACATGGTTTTTTCCCTATCTGGAGTAGATTCAATCTGGCACTTCGTCAACGCAACGCTGCACTTCGCAAAGGGGCAGAAGAGTGTGAAATAACTGTGTGGCATAACGAAATGTCAGATTGTGCCCGCAGAATTTCAGAATTCAGGAATGCTTACATTTGTGAATTGGTTCCCTTGGCTAGACAAATAACAAATGAGTTTTTGGGAGAGACGGAACTGGATATTCGGTTTATCCCCGGCTGGAAAATAGACGAACCGTATGACAGGCACCTGGATCGAGCATTAAAACTGGATAGAAACAAGGGATATACCAGGCATGGACCACATCGTGCTGATTTAAGCATCTCAATAGGTGGAGTTTCCGCAAAAGATTGCCTCTCCAGAGGAGAGCAAAAGATGCTTGCTATAGCGTTACGCTTGTCTCAAATAGAGCTGTTAAGAAAAAAAAACGGCCTAAATTGCGTGCTGTTGGTAGATGATTTGCCATCGGAGCTGGATAGTGAGCGCAGATCAAAATTGATTGACCGTGTGGTCGATCTCAATTGTCAGGTTTTTATAACGGCGACAGAAAGAGAACTACTGTCGAATAAAATGGATCTAATCGACAAGGTGTTCCACGTGGAACACGGAGATATCAAAGAGATGATATAATAAACCAAGGTATTCTTTAATGGATGGTGCACATTCCGGGCACTTCTTAACGAGTACCGGGCAGTATTATAAGTGGAGTTATTAATGAACCAGGAAACTTACGATTCCTCAAATATCAAAGTGCTAAAGGGTCTGGATGCGGTACGTAAACGCCCAGGTATGTATATTGGTGATACGGATGATGGTACCGGTCTGCATCATATGGTATTTGAGGTGGTTGATAACTCCATCGACGAAGCGCTGGCTGGGCACTGCTCGTCCGTCGAAGTAACCATCCATAGCGACGGCTCTGTATCCGTGAAAGATGACGGGAGGGGAATACCTGTCGATATCCATGAGGAGGAGGGGCGTTCAGCTGCTGAGGTAATACTGACGGTACTCCATGCCGGTGGAAAATTTGACAGCAATTCTTACAAGGTATCCGGTGGATTGCATGGTGTCGGTGTTTCGGTGGTAAATGCTCTTTCCGAGAGTCTGCAACTAACTATTCGGCGGGGTGGCAAGATATATCGCCAGGAGTATCGAATGGGTGAGCCACAGGCGCCGCTGACCGCGGTGGGTGACACCGGCGAGAGCGGAACGGAAATTCGTTTCAAGCCCAGCAAGGATGTTTTCAGCGATACTGAATATCACTATGACATCCTTGCCAAGCGATTGAGAGAACTATCCTTTTTGAACTCCGGTGTGCGTATTGTTTTGACCGATGAGCGCAGCCAGGAACAGAATGTGTTTGAGTATCATGGTGGTATTCAGGCTTTTGTGGAACACCTTAATCGAAAGAAAACCCCCCTGCATGAAACTGTTATCCACTTTACCGCGGAGCGAAACGATATTGTTGTAGAGGCGGCGCTACAATGGAATGATTCCTATCAGGAAAATATCTACTGTTACACCAATAATATTCCGCAACGGGATGGTGGAACCCATCTGGCAGGTTTTCGTAGTGCGCTCACCCGTACTATAAACCAGTACATCGAGCGGGAAGGAATAGCCAAGAAAGCCAAGGTATCCACTGGCGGTGATGATGCCAGGGAGGGGTTGACAGCAGTGCTGTCTGTTAAAGTGCCGGATCCAAAGTTTTCCTCTCAAACCAAGGAGAAACTGGTCTCTTCCGAGGTGAAAGGGGTAGTAGAGGCCTGTCTGGCTGAAAAACTTCAGGAGTTTCTCGTTGAAAATCCATCTGAAGCGAGTGGTATTGCGGCAAAGGTGGTAGAAGCTGCCAGGGCACGCGAGGCAGCCCGCAAGGCGCGGGAGATGACACGGCGCAAGGGTGCGCTGGATATTGCTGGATTGCCTGGCAAGCTGGCAGATTGTCAGGAAAAGGATCCGGCGCTGTCAGAGCTTTTTCTGGTGGAGGGTGACTCTGCTGGCGGTTCCGCCAAGCAGGGGCGTGATCGCCGTTTCCAGGCGATTCTTCCCTTGAAAGGAAAAATTCTGAATGTAGAAAAGGCCCGATTCGATAAAATGCTCTCTTCGGCGGAGGTGGGAACACTGATTACCGCACTGGGCTGCGGTATTGGCAGAGAGGAGTATAACCCCGATAAGTTGCGTTATCATCGCATTATTATCATGACAGATGCTGATGTAGACGGCTCCCACATCCGTACCCTGCTGCTTACCTTTTTCTATCGGCAGATGTCCGAACTGGTCGAACGTGGCCATATCTATATTGCTCAACCTCCGTTGTACAAGGTGAAGAAAGGGAAACAGGAGCGCTATGTGAAGGATGACGCGGAACTGAATGATTACCTGCTGCAGAGCGCCTTGGATAACGCCCATCTTCATGTGAGCAGCGATGCTCCAGCTATCAGTGGCAGTTCACTGGAGAGTCTGGCCCGGGACTATATATTGGTGAAGTCGGCTATCAGTAGGCTGTCTGGACGGTTTAGTGCAGATATACTGGACAAACTGATCTATGTAAAGGCTATGTCAGTGGATGACCTGCGTGACAAAAATAAATTGCTGGCATGGGGAAAGGAGCTGGAGAGTCTGTTGAACAGTGATAACAGCGGAAGTGCCCGATATAGCTTTACTGTAGAAAGGGACGATCAGGGAGACCAATATCGAGTCAGGGCAACAGTTACCCGGCATGGGGTGGAAACCAGTTATCTTTACGATGCTTTATTTTTTAATTCATCCGAATATTCGAGTATTAAGAAATTAAATTACGTTCTGGACGGATTGCTTGAAGAAGGGGCTTTTGTACAGCGAGGCGAGAGAAAGCAGCCGGTGTTCAACTTCGAACAGGCGATGGAGTGGTTAATGCAGCAGGCAAAACGGGGTCAGGATATTCAACGTTATAAAGGGCTGGGAGAGATGAATCCGGACCAGTTGTGGGAAACAACCATGGATCCGGAAACACGCCGGATGTTGCAGGTTCGTATTGAAGATGCAATAGCGGCAGATGAAATATTTACTACCTTGATGGGAGATCAGGTTGAACCGCGCCGGGATTTCATCGAGAGTAACGCGCTGTCGGTAACCAATCTGGATGTTTGATTTTTCTTAATTCTATTGATTTTAAATGTTTTTTAAACAATCCAGGTAGGTCTTGTCGTCTGGCGCAGCACCTTCCTTTTGTGCTTTCCATAATACATTGGCGAGGCACTCCATCATCCGGTGTTCTACGTGATGCGCATCATTATGTTTGGCCATCAGTGCCTGATAGATTCCGTTGATTCCGGCGGGCTGTCTGCTGTCCAGTTGCTCGCGGATAGCCAGATGCATCGACAGGTGGAGAAAGGGGTTGCTCTCTCCCAACTCGGCGAGAAAATCCTTTTCCAGTGCCATCTCCTCATTTTCCAGCAGCAGGTGGTATTCAGGGTGTAGCGACACAATGCTACCGATCTGCTGCTCCAGTGGTTGCAAGGCCTCGTTGCTGCGATATTTTTTCCACGCCTGGCAGTAGAAGCGGCGCAGCTGGTTTCTATCTTGGGTGAATAACATTCAATCAAGACTCTTTTGCTTGTATTCGCACAGATCTTCTATGATACAGGCGTTGCAGCGGGGCTTCCGCGCAGTGCAGACATAGCGGCCGTGCAGAATAAGCCAGTGATGGGCGTCCAATTTGAACTCCTCCGGAACAAATTTCAGCAGCTTTTTTTCCACTTCGTATACAGTTTTTCCTGGCGCCAGACCGGTTCGGTTGGAAACCCGGAAAATATGGGTGTCCACGGCAATAGTCGGCTGACCGAAAGCGGTATTGAGTATCACGTTAGCTGTTTTCCGACCCACGCCGGGAAGAGCCTCCAGCGCCTCCCGGTCAGTCGGTACCTCGCTATTGTGTTTCTCCACTAAAATCCGGCAAGTGGTAATGATGTTTTTTGCCTTACTGTTATAAAGACCGATAGTTTTGATCTGCTCTTTAAGGCCATCTTCACCCAAAGCCAGTATGCCCCGAGGTGTGCTGGCTTGATTGAACAGTTTTTCGGTAGCCTTGTTTACACCTTTGTCGGTTGCTTGGGCGGAGAGAATAACCGCTATCAGCAGCTCAAAAGGGGTTTTGTATTGCAGCTCGGTGGTTGGTTGTGGATTTTCGGCCTGCAGCCGTTCAAAAATCTCTCGCCGTTTTCGAGGGTTCATCAGGAGTGCGCTGCTGTTGCAGCGGGCTGTGCAATGCGTTCGCTTTTTCTGCGTTTTTCACTACGGGCTTCGAAATAGTTCTTGAGAGCGATTAGCAAGCCCAAACCAATAAAGGCGCCTGGCGGCAGGATAGCCAGCAAAAATCCCCGATAATCATCTATCAGGGTAACGGTCAGAATACTGGCCCAGTCGCCAAACATGAGGTGAGCATCGGCAAACAGAGTCCCGGAACCGATTGCTTCGCGCATTGCGCCCAGAACAATCAATACTGCCATAAAGCCTACTCCCATGGCCAGTGCGTCGATGACGGAGGGCAGGGGAGGATTTTTCACCGCAAAGCTTTCGGCGCGTCCGAGTATGGCGCAGTTGGTCACGATCAACGGAATGAATATCCCCAGGATGTTGAACAGCTCGTGGAACCAGGCGTTCATTGCAAGCTCGATGGCGGTTACCAGTGAAGCGATTATCATTACAAAGGCTGGCAGCCGAATCTCGGTTCGGACAATGTTTCTGATCAGGGATACGATCAGGCTGGAAGCGACTAGCACCAGTGTGGTTGCTATGCCGAGCCCCAGCCCGTTGATGGTGGTGTTGGTGACTGCAAGCAGCGGGCAGAGGCCGAGGATCTGGACCAGGGCAACATTGTTGGACCAGAGGCCGCTGCGGGTAATATCAGCATATTGGTGGTCACTCATGTTTAATCTCCACAGGAGTTGTTTCGCGAACAAAGATTGCCTCCCGGTGCCGGGAAAAGTATTTCAGGGTTTTATAAACGGCTTTGACCACCGCCCTTGGTGTAATGGTAGCACCAGTAAACTGATCGAACACACCACCGTCCCGTTTTACCGCCCAGTTCCGCTCGTCCGGGTTGTCCAGGCTGCGTCCGGTAAAGCTGTATATCCAGTCGGAGCGCTGTTCGTCTATGGCATCCCCAAGCCCCGGTGTTTCACGATGTGACACCACTCGCACTCCGGCGAGGGTTCCATCATGGTTGACAGCCACCAACAGGTTGATTGCTCCATTGTATCCATCCGGAGCAACAACGAAAAAGACGGCAGCCTCGGGCCTGCCCATCAGGCGGGCTCGATAGACAGTAACCGGATACCTGCGCGGGGCTAGTTCGGGGTCTATTATCCGGATGGTATCACTGACCATGTCATTGTCATACCGTGAGGGTGGAACAAGGGCATTCAATCGCTTGAGCAGCGCTTCCCGGTGGTTTGCGGCAATCCGCTCAGCCGTCATTTCATGTGTAACAGCGACCAGGGTAGCACCAATCAGTCCGAACAGGGCAAGCAGGATAGCGCTGATCAGAATCTTTTTAAGCATCTTTGTCCCCATGACCGAATACCCGGGGTTTGGTGTAGTGGTCAATGGTGGGTGCGGCCATGTTCATCAACAGCACGGCAAAGGCAACGCCATCCGGAAAGCCTCCCCAGCTACGAATAACATAGATAAGGATACCGATGCCAGCTCCGTACCACAGCCTGCCGGTATTGGAGGTCGCTGCTGTTACCGGATCAGTGGCGATGAAAAATGCTCCCAGGATTGCTGCGCCGCTGAACAGATGAAACAGTGGTGACGGACTGTGTTCCGGATCCAGCAGAAAAAACAGCGAAGAGATGGCAAGCAGGCTGCCGAGCAGGGAAACGGGAATGTGCCAGTTGATTATTCGCCGGTAAATCATCCACAATCCACCGGCCAGCAGGAGCAGATTAATCCACACCCAGCCCTTGCCTCCCATAAAACCAAATACCGGTTGGGCCGCCATGATCCCGCTGGTGGTCTGGCCAAGACCCAGCTGGGTTTTCATCACATCCAGCGGAGTGGCGGAGGTCAAGGCATCGATGGTGAGATTGGTGGGGAGTGTGCCGGAAAAAATGTAGTTCAAAGTGGCACGGAAATCCAGAGTGTGCTCGGCAAGTTGGGCCGGGAGTGACCAGAGCGTCAGCTCTCGCGGGAAGGAGACCAGCAGAACCACATACCCGATCATGGCCGGGTTGAATGGATTGAAACCAAGTCCGCCGTACAGATGTTTGGCAACAATAATGGCGAAGGCTACACCAATGGTTGTCAGCCACCAGGGGGCGAGTGGTGGTAGCGCGAACACCAGCAACAGGGCGGTGAGTATGGCACTGCCATCCGTAATGGTTGGCAATAGAGGGCGGCTACGCAGCGTCAACATGGCCGCTTCGCAAACCAGCGCCACCCCAACAGCCAGCAGGATATTGATAATTACGCCCCAGCCAAACAGCCAGGCATAAGCAGCAGCGGCGGGCAGCAGTGCCAGAATTACCCTGAACATCATCCCCTGGGTGCTGTAAGGGGGTTGATGAATATGGGGTGAACTGAGAGCTTTTTTAAACATCGTCGGACGGTGCTCCCTGTTTGCCGGCCTTTGCCCGCTCTACAGCGGCCTGGATGGCGGCCCTCTTGTTTTCATCTGTGGTACCCGGTTTTTTGCGGGCGTGACGGGTGGCGCGTTCGGCTTTTTCACGAGCGAGGCGCTGTTCCCGGCGCTCATGACGTTCGCGGGCAATATCAGCCTTGCGTTTCTGCTCCTGCTGGCTGCGGATTTCGCTTTTTGCAAACCGGTAGTAGTGTACCAGCGGGATATTGCTGGGGCAGACATAGGCGCAGCATCCGCACTCAATGCAGTCGAACAGATCATATTCCTGGATCTTGTCAAAATCCTTGGCCCGGGCATGCCAGTACATCTGCTGCGGCAACAGAGATACCGGGCAGGCATCGGCACAGTTGCCACAGCGGATGCAGGGCTGGACAGCGGGATGCTGTTCCATCTCGCCGTGACTTACGGTCAGCAGGCAGTTGCCGGTCTTGATCAGGGGTACCTTGTGGTTTGCCAGGGCGATCCCCATCATCGGACCGCCCATGATCACCTCCTGGAGAACATTAAAGTTGGTTCTACAGGCGCTTAGCAGCTCCATTACCGGGGTGCCGATGAGAGCTTCAAGATTGCGCGGCTCAGCCACAGCACCGCCGGTGATGGTGACAATGCGCGACAGCAGGGGTTCTCCATGTTCCACAGCACGGTAGACAGCGGCTGCGGTGGCCACGTTATGACATACCACGCCAATCTGAACAGGCAGACCGCCGCTGGGAACCTCCTGTCCGGTTACTACCTTGATAAGCTGTTTTTCGCCCCCGGCCGGATAACGGGCCGGTATCATTACGATTTCAATATTGTCGGCGTCAGATTCAATCCGTTGCAGTGCTTTCTGCAAGGAGTGAGCGGCCTCGGGTTTGTTGTCTTCTATGGCAATGAGGCAGTGTTGCGCCTGGACAGCACGGCGTATGATCAGCAGCCCGCGCAGAATCTCATCGGCCTGCTCACGCATCAGCATATCGTCACAGGTGATATAGGGCTCGCACTCCGCCCCGTTGAGAATCAGGGTCTTAATGGTTTTGCCAGGATTGAGTTTGATAAAGGCGGGAAAACCGGCCCCACCCAGCCCGACAATACCTGCCTGGCGGATTGTCTCCCGGATATCGGCTGGCTCCAGTTGCCGGTAGTCGGTCTGCTGCTCCCGTTCAACCCATAAATCCCTGCCGTCCGTCTCAATGGTGATACAGGGGGCAGACAATCCGGAAGGGTGTGGAACTGCATGCTCATCAATGGCCACAACAGTCCCCGAACTGCTGGCATGTAGCGGGGCGCTGACAAATCCCCCCGGTCTGGCAATTATCTGCCCCTTCAGTACCTTGTCTCCCACGGCAACCACCGGCTCGGCGGGTGCGCCAAGATGCTGGGACAGCGGCAGGATCAGTCGTTTTGGCAGCGGCGCAGGTTCAACCGGCCGGATGGTGGACTCCTGCTTGTGTCCGGGCAGTTCAACTCCGCCATGAAAAGACCAGAGCTTCATGGCGAATCTCCGTTTTCCGTTTTGGGTAACGGCCACTTCCAATGGGTTATATCCTCCTCGACAGGAACCATGCTGATTACATCTACCGGACAGGGTTCGACGCACAGCTCACACCCCGTGCACTCTTCCGCGATGACTGTATGCATCTGCTTGGGCGCCCCGAGAATGGCATCCACCGGGCAGGCCTTGATGCACAGGGTACAGCCGATGCAGTCAGACTCATCAATGAAGGCCACCATGGGTGGTTTCTCTTCACCGCGTTCGGGGTCAAGCGGCTTGGGTTCCCGGCCCAGCAGGTCAGCCAGCGACTGAATAACCTGCTCTCCCCCGGGCGGGCATCGATTGATATCAGCTTCCCCGGAGGCGATGGCTTCAGCGTACGGGCGGCAACCGGGATAGCCACACTGACCGCACTGGGTTTGTGGCAAGAGATCGTCGATCTGATCGACAACCGGATCACCTTCCACCTTGAAGCGTATCGAAGAGTAACCCAGCAGCAGCCCGAAAACGAGTGCCAGCAGAGTAAGGGCCAGTGCCGCACTCAGCATAATCCGGTTCTAACCCTTTACCAGCCCGGAAAAACCGATAAAGGCCAAGGACATAAGGCCTGCGGTAATCAGGGCGATGGCGGGGCCGCGAAAAGCCGTGGGGACATCCGATACCTCAATGCGCTCCCGCATGGCGGCAAACATCACCAGTACCAGCGAGAAACCGGCGGCGGCTCCGAATCCATACAGGGCTGACTGCACAAAGTTGTGGTCAGCCTGTACATTGAGCAGGGCGACACCAAGCACTGCACAGTTGGTGGTGATTAGCGGCAGAAAGATTCCCAGCACCCGGTACAGGAGAGGACTGGTTTTGTGTACCACCATCTCGGTAAACTGAACCACCACAGCGATTACCAGGATAAAGGCGATAGTGCGCAGGTATTCTATTCCCAGCGGAGATAGTAAGTACTCATTAACCAAGTAGCTGCAGATGGAAGAGAGCGTCAGTACAAAGGTTGTCGCCAGACCCATGCCGATGGCTGTCTCCAGTTTTTTGGATACCCCCAGAAACGGGCACAGGCCAAGAAATTTCACCAGGACAAAATTGTTGACCAGGATAGTGCTGATGAGGATTAGCGCGTACTCTGTCATAGGGTGAATGATACCAGATTGTTTTTGTCAGGTATCACTTTGGCGGCGGTAGAAGGCCGGCCAATTCATTTTTTTAAACAGCGGCTCCTGGTAATTGAGAGATATCACCAGATTACGAGTTATTTAACCCGCATCCCTGGCTGGGCACCTTCGTCAGGGGAGAGCAGAAACAGCTCCTTGCCCCCCGGTCCAGCAGCAAGCACCATTCCTTCCGACAGCCCGAAGCGCATTTTGCGCGGGGCAAGATTGGCAACCATTACCGTGAGACGTCCCTCCAGCTGCTCAGGTGTATAGGCGGATTTGATGCCGGCAAACACGTTGCGGGTTTCCCCCCCCAGATCGAGCGTAAGCTGCAACAGCTTGTCTGCCCCCTCCACATGTGCGGCCTTGATGATTCTGGCGATACGCAGATCCAGTTTGGCAAAGTCACTGAACTGAATCTGTTCTGCTACAGGTTCCCTGGCAACAGCATCCTGGGGCGTCTTTCCGGCTGTCTGTTTGGCGTGTTCCAGGATGGCGTCAATGGAACTTTGCTCCACCCGGGTCAACAGGGGCCGAAACGGATTGATTTTCTGTCCCAGCAAGGGTTTTTGCACGGCCTTCCAGGTCAGCTCTCCGCCGTTGAGAAACTGCTCGGCATCGGCAGCCAGTCTGGGCAGTACCGGTTTTATCCAGGTAATGAGAACGCGGAACAGGTTGAGCCCCTGGGTGCAGACTGCCTGTACCTCTGCCTCGCGCCCGGCCTCCTTGATGGCCACCCATGGCTTTTTTTCATCGATGTACTGATTGGCGATATCGGCCAGCGCCATGATCTCGCGCATGGCGTGGCCATACTCCCGCTTTTCATACAGCGATGCAATCTCTTCGCCGGAGCGGACAAAGCTGGCATAAAGTTCATTATCAGGCAGGGTATCGGTCAGTTTTCCATTGAATCGTTTGCCGATGAAACCGGCACAGCGTGAGGCGATGTTAACCAGTTTGCCCACCAGATCGCTGTTGACCCGAGCCATGAAATCCTGCAGGTTGAGGTCGATATCATCTACCCCCGCCCCCAGTTTGGCAGCGAAGTAGTAGCGCAGGTACTCCGGATTGAGCTGCTCCAGATAGGTGCGTGCACGGATAAAGGTATTACGTGATTTGGACATCTTCTGTCCGTTGATGGTCAGAAAACCGTGACACCAGACCGCGGTGGGTTTGCGAAAACCGGCCCCCTCCAGCATCGCCGGCCAGAACAGAGTGTGAAAATAGGCGATATCCTTGCCGATAAAGTGGTACAGCTCGGTGCTGGTGTCCGCCTGTTTGCTCCAGTAGTCATCAAAGGCGATGCCGCTGCGATCGCAGTAGTTCCTGAAGCTGGCCATGTAACCGATGGGGGCATCCAGCCAGACGTAAAAATATTTGCCGGGGGCATCGGGGATTTCGAAACCCCAGTAGGGCGCGTCCCGTGAAATATCCCAATCCTGCAGCCCGGTCTGAAACCACTCGTCCAGCTTGTTGCTGATCTCGGGTTGCAGGTGGCCGCTGTGCACCCACTTTTTCAGCATCTTGCTGAAATCTCCCAGCTTGAAGAAGTAGTGCTCCGTCTCCCTCTCTACCGGTTTTGCGCCGGAGATAACAGATATGGCATTTTTCAGCTCGGTGGGAGTATAGGTTGCGCCACACACCTCGCATGAGTCGCCATACTGATCCGCAGCGCCACAGCGCGGGCACTCCCCTTTGATGAAACGATCCGGCAGAAACATCTCCGCTTCCGGATCATAGGCTTGGGTAATGGTACGCTGGGTGATGTGGCCGGCCTCGCGCAGGCGGTTGTAGATGAGGTGGGCATAGTAACGGTTCTCATCCGAGTGGGTGCTGTAGTAGTTATCGAAACCGATCAGAAAATCAGCAAAATCGGCCTGGTGTTCTGCGCTGATACGGGCGATCAGCTGCTCAGGAGTGATCCCCTCCTGCTGCGCCTTGAGCATGATGGGAGTTCCGTGGGCATCATCGGCGCAGACGTAGATACACTGGTGACCGCGCAGTTTCTGAAAACGGACCCAGATGTCAGTCTGAATGTACTCCACAAGATGACCCAGATGGATAGGGCCGTTGGCATAGGGCAGGGCGCTGGTAACAAGAATTTTTCGCATTGGATCGACAGACTCGTACAGATTATTCGTAACCGCCCAAGAGTAGCAACAAAGGGAGGGTTATGCCAGCATTCCTGCTACTGAGAGCGGAATCACTCTACAGTAGATCCACACTCGACTTTGTTACCTTTATTGCCTGATCTTCGTGAATCCAGCAAGCTGTTGATCTTGTCCCCGGTAAAGAGAGCGATGCCGCCCGGAAGGATGGAGAGATAAAGCAGCCTGGCGGGTCGGTTATTCAATTCCTGATACTGCGCAATTACCCCTTTCCTGGCGTGAAGAGAGAAACGCACATATTGAATGCAAGCTTTGGACAGTGCCCAGGGAGCGGAGAAAAACCAGCCCATATTGTTATTCAGTATTGCTTGCTGCCCGATCAATTTTCCTGGGGCGTTGTGTTCGGGGGAGACCGCTGTCAATTGCCCTACTTTCTGT
>Ga0256839_1001845_pt1 | contig 24903 bp, 20 predicted proteins | sample 354166metaG_FD_185968 | JGI IMG/M metagenome (GOLD analysis project Ga0256839, IMG submission 185968) | Hydrothermal vent microbial communities from Mid Atlantic Ridge, Atlantic Ocean - 354-166 | ecosystem: Environmental > Aquatic > Marine > Hydrothermal vents | place: Atlantic Ocean: Mid... | reverse complement strand
AGGCGCGGGCGGAGATCCTGCCGAGCGAGCGGGAATCGTTTGGTCCCGTCCTGGGCCGAAGCCTCGCGATGCGTCGGATCTTCGGCTTGCTCGAACGGATCGCTCCGACCGACGTGACGGTCTTGCTGGAAGGCGAGACGGGCGTCGGCAAGGATCTGGTGGCGCGGGCGATCCACGAGCAGTCGGGGCGTGCGGCCGGTCCCTTCATCGTGTTCGACTGCGGGGCCGTGGCGGCCTCGCTCATCGAGTCCGAGTTGTTCGGCCACGAAAAGGGCGCGTTCACCGGGGCGCACGCCCGCCACCGCGGGGCCTTCGAACTCGCCCACGGCGGTACCTTGTTCCTCGACGAGATCGGCGAGTTGCCGGCGGACCTCCAACCGAAGCTCCTGCGGGTGCTCGAAAACCGCACCTTCCGGCGTGTCGGCGGTACGGAACCCGTCGAGGTGGACGTGCGGGTCATCGCCGCCACCCACCGCGACCTCAAGGCGATGGTGCAGGCAGGCGAGTTCCGTGAAGACCTGTACTACCGGCTGGCCGTCGTGGACGTGACGATCCCCCCGCTTCGGGAGCGCCGCGACGACATCCCGCTGCTCATCGAGGCGTTCTCCCGCAAGCTTCCGCCCGGGATGTGGCGCCCGCCGGGGCCCGAGGCCCTGGCGCGCCTTCTGGGCTACGACTGGCCCGGCAACGTGCGGGAGCTTCGCAACGTGGTCGAGCGCAGCGCCTACGTCTCACCCGACGGCATGGTGGACCTCGTGACCGGCTCCACTTCCTCGCCGCCGCCCGACGGTGCGCTGCTTTTCGATCCGACCTTGACCTTTCGCGATCAGAAGGAACGGGCCATCGAGCGCTTTGAGGAGGCCTACCTGCGCTGGCTGCTGCAGCGCGCCGAGGGCAACATCTCCCGCGCCGCCCGTGACGCCGACATGGATCGCAAGTACCTGCACAAGCTGCTGCGGCGCTACGGCATCGACGCCAAGCAGTTCGCCCCGAGCCGCCGCCGCCGGACCCCGCACTGAGGGCCGGCACGCCGGTCGGGGCCTTCTCCGGCGGCCACGGCGGTACGTCCTCGCGCGCGGCGCCCGCCGGCCGTCCGGCCCCGCCGCCGGGGGCCTGCGGCCGGCCCCCCGCGCCCGCGAAGGGCGAGGCGGCCGCGCGTAGCCGGGGGCGCTTCCTCGACGGGGCCCGGCGGCGCGGGCGGCCCGCCGCCGGACCGTGGTGCGCCCCTCACCGACAGTGGGGGCCGTCGGATCGACGGGTGGCGGAGCGGACGCTAGGATCCGCCGCGTGCCGCGACCTGCGCACCTTGGCGGCCTGTGCCCGCGCCCCGGTCTCGCATGGCGGACCGGCGGACGCACCATCGACCTGCGACGGCCCCGGATCATGGGGATCGTCAACGTGACGCCGGACAGCTTCTTCGACGGCGGCAAGCTCGTGGCGCCGGGGGCCGACCGGCCCAACGTGGCGGTGGTGTTGCGCAAGGCCGAGGCGCTCGTGCGCGACGGGGCCGCGATCCTCGACGTGGGCGGGGAGTCCACCCGCCCCGGCGCCGAGCCCGTGCCCCCCGACCGCGAGGCCGCCCGGATCCTCCCCGTGATCGAGGCGCTCGTGCGGGCCTTCGACGTGCCCGTCAGCGTGGACACGCGGCACGCCGCCACGGCGCGGCGCGCCCTGGCGGCCGGGGCGGCGATCGTCAACGACGTAAGCGGTCTCGCGGACCCGGCCATGGCCGCCGTGGTGGCCGAAGCGGGCGCCGGGGTGGTGATCTCCCACCTGCGGGGCGAGCCCCGGACCATGCAGGCGACGATCCACTTCGAACGCCTCCTCGAGGAGGTGGCGGCCGAGCTTTCCGAAGCGGTGGCGCGCGCGCGGGCGGCCGGGGTGGCCGACGACGCCATCGTGGTCGACCCGGGGATCGGGTTCGGCAAGACGGCCCGGCAGAGCGCGGCGCTGGCGGCGGCCGGTGCCCACCTGGAGGCCGCCACCGGGCGGCCGGTTTTGGTCGGGGCGAGCCGCAAGCGATTCCTCGGGGCGCTGTCGGGGCTCGACCTCGACGCGCGCCTGGTGCCGAGCGTCGCCGCGGCGGTCGTCGCCGTCGCGGGCGGCGCCCGGATCGTGCGGGTCCACGACGTCGCCGCCACGAAGGCAGCCCTCGACGTGGCCTGCGGCATCGCCGAGGCCTTCGCGGCGGAGACGGCGGCGGGACCGCGGGAGCGGGCCGTACCGTGACGATCCCCGACGTCCTGCGCGCCCTTTCGTGGAAGGACGCCCTCGACTTCGTCCTGCTCTACATCGTGGCCTACGCCGCCCTGCGGCTCGTGCGAAGGACGCGCGCGCTGCCGGTGGCGCTTTCGCTGTTGCTCCTCGGCGCCCTGGCGGGCGTGGTGCGCTGGCTCGATCTCATCGGCACCGCGACCGTGCTGCGCTACTTCTTCGAGTCGTTCATCTTGATCCTCATCGTGGTGTTCCGGCAGGAGCTTCGGCGCGGGTTGTTGCTGCTCGGGCAGCGCTTGATGCCCACCGGGACCCGCGGCGCCGCCCCCGGCACGGCGCAGGAGATCGTCACCGCCGTCGATCGGCTCGTGCGCGGGCACATCGGTACGCTCGTCGTGTTGCAGGGGCGGATCGACGTGGTGGAACTGGCCAGCGATCCGGGACGTCCCGTGGACGCGCCGGTGCGGGCCGACCTCCTGGTGGCGCTGGCGATCCCCCACCCGGCGAACCTCTCACACGACGGCGCGACCGTCCTGTCCGGCGACCGGATCGTCCGCGCGGGCCTCGTGTGTCCGCTGACCCAGCGCACGGACCTCGCCCCGCAGTTCGGCACCCGGCACCGCGGCGCCCTGGGCCTGTCCGAGGACTCCGACGCCCTCGTGATCGCCGTCAGCGAGGAGCGCCGTGAGGTCCGCGTCGCCGAGCGCGGGGAATTCACCCCGCCGCTTTCGCTCGCCGAGCTCCACGATCGCGTCGAGGCCTTCCTCGGCCTCGGCGCCGCCGCCGCTTCCACCGGGACCGCGGCGCCCGAGGCCGGAACGCGCATGGAGGGGTCGTGAAGCCCGTGCGAGACGTCGCCGGCGCCCTGGGGCGCGCCGTCCGCTTCGTCGTGCTCGACGACTTCGCGACGAAAGTCCTGGCGTTCGTCGTGGCTGCCTTCTTGTTCGTGGCGGCGCGCAACGAGGTGGTGCGCATCGTGGAGGTCCCCGTGCGGGTGGTCCCCGACCCCACGCGGGTGCTACGGTCGGCGCTACCCGCCAAAGTCGAGGCGGTCGTGCGCGGGCCGTGGGGAGCCGTGGCCCGCCTCGAACGAAAGCCGCTACCCCCCCTGCGCCTTCGGTTGTCGGAGCTCGACCCGGGCCCGCTGGTGTTGGATCCCCGGGACGTCCCGCTGCCCGCGGACGTCACCGTCCAGCGCCTCGTGTACGAGCCCGTGGACCTGCGGTTCGAGCCGGTCGTCGAGCGGTCGGTGCCCATCGAGCCGAGGATCGTCGGGGTGCCCGCGAAGGGGACGCGTGTTTCGGAAACCCGCGTTTCGCCGGCGACGTGGTTCGTGCGCGGGGCGTCGTCGGAGATCGGGTCGATCGAGCACCTGTGGACCGAGCCCATCGACGTCGCGGGGGCACGTAAGAGCTTCCACGTGACCGTGGGCCTGGCCCCCCCGCCGGCCGACGTGGAGCTGCTGCGCGCGCGGCCCTCGGACCGGCCGCAGGTGGACGTGACCGTCCGGATCGATCCGGCCGCCGTGCGCCGGACCTTGACCCTTTCTCATCCGGCGGGGGGCACCGTCGAGGTGACCGTCACCGTGCCCCAGGATCTCGCGGCCGGGGGCGAGGACCTGGCGTCGTTGTTCGAGGTCCGCCCGCTGGAAGGGGGTGCGCCGGGGGCGGTGGAGGTCGTGCCGCGGCCCGAGCTGGCCGACGCGGTTCGGATCGTCCATGTGGTGCCGCACCCGGCGGCGGACCGACCGGCTGCGGGCCCGGAACGCGACGGGGTCGGGCGCCGGGGCCGGGCGCCGCAACCGGGCGATCCCTCGGCCGGACCCGCCGGACCATCGTCGCGCGAATAGGCCTGGCCCGGCCCGCCCGGCGACTCGCACCGCGCAGGATCGCTCCGTCGAGCTGGCCGAAGCCCGGCCCGCCCGACTACTCGCACCAGTGCAGAATCGCGCCGTCGAGTTGGCCGAAGCTTGGGCCCCCGAGCGGCCCCGTGCTCGTCGCCGACAGGAAGATCCCGTCGAGCGCGGTGGTGACCACGTCCGTGGCCCGATCGTCGTCGGAGGTGCCCGCCTGCCGGACCCAAAGCGTGTTGCCGTCGGCGTCGAAGCGCGCGGCGAAGACGTCCCAGCCGCCGAAGGCGGTCTGGGCGTCGAGGGCCTTGACGACGTGGCCGGCCACGACGACGCCCCCGTCCGGATGGAGGGAAAGGGCCGCCCCGTAGTCGTTGCTCGTGGTCCCCAGGCTCGCGGCCCACAAAAGGTCGCCGGAGGCGTCGAGCTTGGCGACGATGACGTCTCGGCCGCCGGCGCCCCCCGCTCCGAACAGGGGCCCGGAGCTCTGCGCCAGCAGGTACAGGTCGCCGGTCGCGTCCACCGCCACGTCCACCGCCGCGTCCCAGAAGGCCGTGCCGAACTGCCGCGTCCAGAGGGCCGGGCCGTTGGGTGGAAAGCGGGCGACGAACAGGTCCTGGTTGCCGGCCGGCGGATCGTCCGCCACCTGGCCGAGGGTGTCGCCCACCACCAGGATGTCGCCGTTGGGGGCCAGGGCGACGGCGCGCCCGAAGTCGGGCTCGGGGGAGTTGACCAGCCGGTTCCACTGCAACTCGCCCGCGAGGTCGAACACGGCCACGAAGGCCGCGCTGCGGGTGACGTCCTGCATGTCCCCCAGGTCGTCGTGCAGGTCGCCGACCACGACGACCGCGCCCCCGGGGCGCGCGGCGACGTCCACGGCGCGATCCACGAAGGATGTGCCGAATTGCTCGCTCCACACCACCTCCCCGGTTTCGGGCGCCACGGCGAAGGCCACGGCGTCCGTCGCGCCCTTGAAGGGCGGGCCCATGAAGGCGCCGTCGGCTTCGGCCGCCACGAAGACCACGGCCGAATTCGGGTACCACGCAACGGCGTGGGCGACCTCGTCCGTGTCCGTACCGATCTGGACGGTCGTGGCCGGCAGGTAGGGCGGATCGTGCCCGACGAACAGGTCCGTCCCGCCCGCGTTGGTCTGGTCGGGAAGCGCGCCGTTCGTCCGTCCGACCAGGGCGAGATTGCCGCCGTCGAGCGCGGCGAGCCCCAGCACGGCGTCGTCGAGCGCCGTGCCGATCTGCTCCGAACCCTCGGCGCAGGCGCACACGCCGCCTTCGCACGCAGCGCTGCGGCAGTCGGTGTCCTGGTCGCAGGTCTTGCCGGTTTCGCACGGCAGGCAGTCGGGGCCCCCGCAGTCCACGTCGGTCTCGAAACCGTTGAGGACGTCATCGAAACAACCGCCGATGGAGACGTCGAAGTCGGTCACCGAGGTGCTCGTCGTCGAGGTGGTCGTCGTCGAGGTCGAGGTATTCGTCGTCGAGGTCGAGGTGGTCGTCGTGGTGCTGGTGCTCGTCGGACCCGCCGTGTCGGTGGCCGGCCCCGCGCTGGTGCCGGTCGTCGTGGGAACCTCGAACGAGCCGCGGCCGCACCCGGCACACGCCGCCAGCGCCGTCACGGCAAGAAACCCCTTGCGATGCCGTCGCACTCCTAGGGTGTACCACGCGGCCGGGTGGCGCGCCGCTCCTGGGGCAATTGGGACGCGGCGGCCACGGGCCGGCGGGGGCGGTGGGATTCGTGACGAACGGCCGCCGGCGGGGTAGAACCACGCCCGCCCATGTCACCTTCGCGCACGCTCTTCGGCACCGACGGGATCCGCGGGCGGGCGAACGTGCCCCCGATGACGCCGGAGACGGCGCTGCGCGTGGGGCTCGCCGTCGCCCGCCACTTCGGCCGCCACGGCAAGGTGATCGTCGGCAAGGACACGCGCCGGTCGAGCTACATGTTCGAGATGGCCGTGACGGCCGGCCTTTGCGGGATGGGGGCCGACGTGTTCCTCGTGGGCCCGTTGCCCACCCCGGGGATCGCCCACGTCACCCACAGCATGCGGGCCGACGCCGGGGTGGTGATCTCGGCCAGCCACAACCCCTACGAGGACAATGGGATCAAGCTCTTCGGGCACGACGGCTTCAAGCTCCCCGACGAGGACGAGCGCCGCCTGGAGGACCTGATGGCGGGTGGCGACCTCGACACCGTGCGGGCCCAGGGGGCCGAGGTGGGGCGCGCAAGGCGCATCGAGGACGCCCGCGGCCGCTACCTGGCCCACGTCAAGACGGCCTTCCCGGCCGATCTCGACCTGGAAGGGATCAAGGTGGTCGTGGACTGCGCGAACGGAGCCGGGTACTTCGTCGGACCGCTGGTGTTCGAGGAACTCGGCGCCACCGTGGTGGCCCTGGGCGTTGCACCCAATGGCGTCAACATCAACGACGGCTGCGGCGCGATCCACCCCGAGGCCATGCAACGGGCCGTGCGCGAGCACGGCGCCCACCTGGGGGTGGCCCTCGACGGGGACGGGGACCGGGCGATCTTTTGCGACGAGCGCGGCCGGCTGGTGGACGGCGACGCGGTGCTCGCCCTGTGCGCCCGTGATCTGGCCACGCGCGGGGAACTGCCGTCGAGGACGGTCGTGGGCACCGTCATGTCGAACATGGGGCTCGAGCGCAGCCTCGAAGAAGTGGGGATCGGGCTCGTGCGCACCCAGGTGGGGGACCGCTACGTGGTGGACGCCATGCGCAGCGGCGGGCACGTGCTCGGCGGCGAGCCGTCGGGCCACATCGTGTTCCTGCGCCACAGCACGACCGGGGACGGGCTCGTGGCCGCGCTGCACGTGCTGGGCGTCATGCGGCGCATGGAGCGGCCGCTGTCCGAGCTCGTCGGAGCGTTCGAGCCGTTCCCCCAGAAGACCGTGAGCGTACGCGTGCGAGAGAAGAAGCCCCTCGAAACCCTCGATGGTCTGCACCGGGCCACGCGGGCCGTCGAGCGATCCCTCGGAGCCGAGGGGAGGGTCCTCGTGCGATACTCGGGAACCGAACCGAAGATCCGTCTCATGGTGGAGGCAAGGGACGCCGCGCGGATCGAGCCCGCCCTGTCGCGGCTCGTGACCGCCGTGGCGGACGACCTCGACGTGGTGGAGGACGGATGAACGTGCGCGGGGTCGGGCTCGACGTCTGCCCCGTCGATCGCATGGCGCGGGCGATGGCGCGGCTCGGGGACCGCTTCCTACGGCGCGTCTTCCTGCCCGACGAGATCGCCTACGCGCGGGCGCGCGGGCGGCGGGCGGCCGAGTCCCTGGCCGCGCGGTTCGCCGCCAAGGAGGCCGTGCGCAAGGCGCTGGGGGCGCCGGCGGGGATCGGCTGGCACGACGTCGAGATCGTCGCAGCGGTGCCGGGGACGCGCGGGCCGACCGTGCGCCTTGCGGGCGTGGCGGCACGGGCGGCGCACGCACGCGGCGTGGCCGACGTGCTGATCAGCCTGACCCACACCGAGGAGACGGCCGCGGCCGTGGCCGTGGCCGTCGCCGCTTCGCCCGCCGCGTCCAGCGCGGGCGGAGCCGCGGCGCCTACGGGCGCTTGACAGCGCACAGGGGGCGGAACCGGCGGGTCACCGACGCCGAGTCCGTGCGACCGCTCGGCAGGGTGACCGCCTTGCCGCGGCCCTTCCAGTTCGCCGCCGTCCAGAAACGGCCGGAGGGCAGGCCCTCGACCTCGGCCAGGTCGGCGACCGCCGAAAGAGGCAGGAGCTTCCAGCCGGAAAGCCCCAGGTGTTTCTTTTCGTCGAGGCCCCGGCAGAAGGCCCGCGCCGCGTCGTGGGTCATGCGGGGCGGTCGCTGGGTGGAGACCAGGTACACGCCCACCCGGACCGTCCCCCGGGGTGCCGGGGTGGGCGTGGGCGGCTTCGCCGGCGTCGGCATCCCGCTGCCGGGTGGCGTCGTGTCGTCAGGGAGAAGGAGCGTGTCCTCGGGCGCATCGTCCAGGCCCGTCTCCCCGGGCGCCTCGCGTCGGCCCGGGCCGTTCGCCGTCGTTGCGGCCGGTTCCGTGGCGCCGCCGGTCGCGGCCGGCGTCAGCACCCCAGGCAAAGGGGACTCGTTCCCCGTCCCGGCGGCCGGCGCCGCACCCGTCGAGCCGAACGCCGGCGCGGGGAGCTGCGCCGCGAGGTCGTGCCCCCGGCCCCGGCGGTGCTGGCCCTTGCGGGCCGGGGTGCTCGAAGGCGTCGCGGCCGTCGCCTGCGCGTCGGTCCCGGTGGCTCGGTCCCCGGTCGCCGCGGTCGATACGGCGCCGCCTTCGCCGGTGGCGTCCGCCCCGCCCATCGCGGCGGCGACGACCGCCGCCATGCCCCCGAGTACGAGCACCACGCCGGCCAGGACCGCCCAGCGAGGGACCGTGCCCCCGCCGTCGGCCGAGGGGGCGCGCGGGACGGTGGGGTCCACCTCGCTTTGCGCCACCGTCGGCGCCGCCTCGGGCTCGACGTGCCCCGACGCGATCACCTCGGGCAGCGGGCCGGGCCGCGCGAACGGTTCGAGCGCCTTGCGCAGGGCCTGGGCCGAGGGGAAGCGGGCCTTCGGATCGCGCGAAAGGCAGCGTTCGACCACGCGGACGAGCCCGGCCGGGGCCCCGGGGGCGAGTTCGGACAGCGGCGGCGGATCCTCGCTGGCGATCTTGAGCAGGCTCGCCGCCATGGTCTCGCCCCGAAAGGCGTCCCGCCCCGCCAGCGCCCGGTACAAAATCGCCCCCATCGCCCACACGTCCGTGCGCGGATCCACGTTGCGGGCGCCGCGGACCTGCTCGGGAGCCATGTACTGCGGCGTACCCAAAAGGATCCCGTGGGCCGTCTCGGTCTCGCCCGTGCCGTCGAGGAACTTCGACACGCCGAAGTCCATGATCTTGACCACCGGCGGCGCCCCCTCCGGCGCGTGCAGAAAGAGGTTCTCCGGTTTCAGGTCACGGTGGACGATCCCCGCCCGATGCGCCGCTTCGAGCCCTTCGAGCGCCTGCCGGGCGATGGCGGCCGCCACGTCGGGCGCCAGGGTGCCGCCCCGTGCCAGGACCGCCGCCAGGCTCTGGCCCTGCAAGAGCTCCATGACGATGTATGGGCCGATGGGGCTTTGGCCCAGGTCCAGGATCTCGCAGATGTGCGGGTTGCCGATCCGGCCGGCCGCCCGGGCCTCGTTGCGGAAGCGGGCGAGCATCTCCTCGTCCTTGGCGATGTCGGGCCGGATCAGCTTGATCGCCACGTCGCGGTCCACCAGCTCGTTGCGCGCCAGGAACACCTCCGCCATCCCGCCCGTCCCGATCCGCGCGACGAGCCGGAACTTCCCGTCGAGCCGCCGACCCTCCAGGTCGAGCATGGCGTCCGTCTCGGGGCACTTGAGGACGTCCTCGGGGTGCGTTTTGCCGCAATGGGGGCAGGCAGGGGAGGGGGAACCCATGCAGCGGCAGGGTATCACCTGTCCTGCGCCCTGCGGCCCGGTCTCGGTGCGCGGCCGCGCGCTTTGCGTGGGGGACGCGGCCGCCGCGGGCGCGGTACCATCCGGCCTCGTGGAGACCCGGCCCGCTCCGTGCGACCTGTGGACGGCCGAGGAGGCCGCCGCCGCCGACCGCCACACCATGGGGCCGTGCGGGATCCCTTCGAGCGTGCTCATGGAGCGGGCCGCCCTGTGCGTGGCGCGGGTCGTGGCCGACCGGGCGCGGGCGGCGGGACTATCGGTCGTGGCGCTGGCCGGCCCGGGCAACAACGGTGGCGACGCCGTGGCCTGCGCGCGGATCCTCCACGGGTGGAACCTCGAGGCGACGGTCGTGCTCTCGACGGACGCGGACCGAGGGGCCCTGGCCGAGCAGGTCGCGTGGGCGCGGGCCGCCGGCGTTCCGGTGCTCGACGCCCGGGCGCCCCTGCCGGATGGGCCGGCGGTCTGGGTGGACGGCCTGCTCGGCACCGGCAGCCGCGGTGCGCCGCGGGGGGGCGTGGCGCGGCGGATCGCCCAGCTTCGTGCGCGCCGGGGGCCGGTCGTGGCCGTGGACGTCCCCTCGGGCGTGGACCCCACGACCGGCGCCGTCGCCGACCTACACGTGTCGGCCGACGTGACCGTCACGTTCGGCCGCAGCAAGCCCGGCCTGCACGTCACGCCGGGCCGGGCGTCGGCCGGCCGCGTGTACGTGGCGTCCATGGGGCTCGTGTCCGACCCGAGCACCCGCGGCGAGCACCGGCTCGTGGATCCCCGGGCCGTGGCCGCGTGGGTCGGCGGGTTGCCCGCCGGGCCGCACAAGGGCGCGCGGGGCCGGCTCGTGGTCGTCGGCGGCGGGCGTGGGACCCCGGGGGCGGCGGTCCTCGCCGGCGCGGCGGCGCTGCGGGCGGGGGCGGGGATCGTCGAGGTGGCCACGCCCAACGCGGGCGTCCGGGCGCAGCTCGTGGCGCACCGGCCCGAGCTCGTCGCGGCCTCGACGCTCGACCCGGCCGCCTTCGACCGGACCACCGCCGCCGTGGTGGGTCCGGGCCTGACCGATCCGGAGGGGGTCGCGGTGGCCGCGGTCTGGTGGTCCGAGGCCCCGGTGCCCGCCGTCTTCGACGCCAGCGCGCTCGCCCACCTGCCGGCGTCTCGCGGGCCGGCGTCCAGGATCGTCACCCCCCACCCGAAGGAGGCGGCGCGGATGCTGGCCGCCGCGCAGGCCGGTCCGGCGGGCGTGGCGTGGATCCAGGCCCATCGGATCGAGGCCGCGCGGCGGCTGTGCGAGGCGACCGGGGCGATCGTGGTCCTCAAGGGCGCCGGGACCGTGGTGGCCCACCCCGACGGACGGCTGGCGGTCGCCACGGAAGGCGGGCCGGCGCTGTCCACCGGCGGCACGGGGGACGTGCTCGCCGGTCTGGTGGGCGCCCTGCTCGCGCGCGGGCTCGACCCGTGGCGGGCCGCCTGCGCCGGCGTACACCTGCACGCGATCGCCGGATCTCGGGCGCGCCGCGACGTGGACGCCGAAGACGTCGGGGTGGTCGCGATGGACGTGGCCGAGGCGATCCCCGCCGCCCTCGCCGACCCGACCCGTGCCGAGCGCTATCCGGCCCTGCTCGAAGGGTAGCGCGGCCCGCTACGGTTGCGCGGCCGAGGCGGGGCCCGTCGCCAGCAGGGCCGCAAGCTGGCTGTCGAGGTCGCTGTCCTGCTCGAAGATGATCCCGTCGCGCCGCCAGACGAGCCGGCCGTGCGCGTCGAACAGGAACGACGCCGGGTACCCCGAAACATCGAGCACGGTCGTCACTTTCGCGGAGGGGTCGAGGATCACCGGGTACGACAGCCCGGCTCGCTCGACCATGCGCGCCACGGCGTCGCGGTCCCGGGCGCCGTCCACGGACACGCCGAGGACGACCAGGCCGCGGTCGCGGTAGGCCCGGTACACGCGCTCGAGGGTCGGCAGCTCCTTGCGGCATGGCCCGCACCAGGTCGCCCACACGTTGACGAGCACCGCCTTGGCGCCCAGGTCGGCCACGTGCAGGTACTCGCCTCCGAGCGTCTTGCCGAAGATCGGCGGGAAGGCGGCCTCGGCCGCGGCGGCCGGGCCCTTGTTCTTGCCCTCGCAGCCCGGGGCGGTCGAGGTCGCAAGCAGGGCCCCGATCAGCAGGGCGACGCGCGGCGTCTTCACGCCGGCTCCTTTCCGGCCGCACCGAGCACGTCTTCGATCCGTGCGGACCGGCCCACCAGGCGAGGAGTGCCGCCTTCGTCCACGTCGGTCCAGAAGACGAAGAAGCGCTGTCCGACCGCCGCCGCCACCGGGAACCCGCTGTCACGACCGGCGGTCGTCGTGCCCACGCGGCGTACCGGGCCCACCCCCTTTTCGGGGTGGACGGTCCGCGCGAGCACCTGGGCCCGTCCGGGGGCCGCCGCGTCCTTCGACAGGTACACCACGGCGAAGGTGGTGCCGCGCAGCGGCGTGATCGCGGCTCGTCCGAGGCTGCCGCTCGCCTGCACGACCACGGGCGGCTCGAAGTGGGCGCCCCCGTCCGTCGAGAACAGCACGTCCACCCGCCCGCCGTCCTTGCCGTCGAAGCGGGTCAGCGCCACGGTCGCGCCGGCGCGCGCCGCCTGGGGGCCGTTGACGGGGCAGCCGGCGATCGTCCAGCCACGGGGGGCGGGGACCGACGGCTCCGTGGCGTGGGTCGGGTCGCGGCCGGCCAGCCGCACCACCGCGATGTCGCGCACCTCGGCCGGGCTTCGGTCGCGGTAGGCCACGACGGCGGCGCCGGGCGTGGCGACGGCCGCGACCCGGCAGCACTCGCACGTGCGTGGGTCGAGGACGACGGGGGGATCGGCCGCGCCCGGGCGCACCGTCGTGGCGCGAACCGTGCCATCCTGGATCCACGCGATCCCCATCGCGGGTCCGGAGGCCGCCTCCGCCGCTCCGGCGGGCGGCGCGAACAGGGCCGGGAAGCCGAACTCCTCGGCGGTGCCGCGGTGGGGGGCGATGGGCTCGGACCAGGTGCCGTCCGGCCGCTGGAAGCTGGTTCGGATCTCGTAGGGCCGTACGAGGTACGCCGCAACCAGGGCGCCACCCGGGGTCGGCGCCACCCGGGGTACGTCGGCCCAGTTTGCGAGCAGATGCGGCCCCTCCACTACGGTTTGTGGCGGGTCCAGGCCGTCTTCGCGCAGGGCCGCGGCCGTAAGGGCCACCGTGCCGTCGGGGCGCCGTTCCAGCCACGAAAACCACGCCGGCGCCTTTGGGTCGTGGGGCAGGGCGATCGACGGGGCGAGACCCGCGTCCGCCGGGATCGATACCGGTGTGGTCGGTAGCGCATCGTCCGTGGCCGGCGCCTCCTTGATCTCGCCTCTCTCGGTTGGACTGGAGGGCGCGCCGGCGGCCGAGGGGGCGGGGTCGGCGCCCTTGCATGCCAGGAGCGCGCAAAGAAGGCCCAGGGAGCCGTGGTGGGGGCGCATGGCCGCAGGGTGGACGAGTGCGTGCGGCGGCGCAAGTCATCGCGGGGCGCCGATCAACCCACGGGCTCGGGGGGCACGCCGTCGAGGTAGTCGTTGAAGGCCGCGTCCTCGGCGTGGAGGACGCGGTAGGCATGGGCAGCGTTCTTGGCGCGAAAGAGCTGCTCGCGCAGCGTGGGGTCCCGGGCGAACGTCGAGGCCAGTGCGGACAGGACCTCGAGGTGCCGGTCTCGCGCATCGGGCGGGGTTGCCAGCAAGAAGACCGCGTGCACGGGCTCGCCATCCGGGGCCCCGAGGTCGAGGCCCTCCGGGCTGATCCCGAGGACACCGCGGATCCGCCGGCCGCTCGCCAACTCGCCGTGGGGGATCATGAGCCCGTGGCCCAGGAGGGTGGGGGCCTCGGCCTCGCGGGCCAGGACGCGCTGGAGGAACACCTCCTTCGACACCGGCAGATGATGGGTCCGGTCGAGGTGGTCCACGAGCCGAGCGATCACCTCGGTCGCATCACGGCCTTCGAGGGGCACCACGATGTGCTCTTCGGACAGGAAATCCAGCAGCCGCGGGCGGTTCTTGCCCGTTTCCCCCGTGCGGGCCAGGGCGATCTTCGTGGCGAACGGGCCCGCCAATTGGTTGATGGCCAGCGCTGCCAGGCCCACCGTGGCCACGGTATCGTGGATTGCGGCGAGGCGTGGATCTTCGAGTACCAGCAGAATGAGCCCCACCGCCACGCCGCCGTGGGGCCAAAACGCGAGCCCGAGGTAGCGTCGCAGCGGCCCGGGCATACGGGAAAGCGTCATCGCTCCGTAGGCGGCCGCCGCCTTGCCGGCGACGCGGGCAGCGACGAACACGAGCACCGGCCCGAGAAGTGGGGGCAACATCGCAAAGTCGAGGCGCATCCCTGCGAACGTGAAAAAACCGGCGAACAGGACGCCGCCGAAGGGCTGCAGGTACGCTTTCGTTGCACGAGCGGTGTAGTGCTGCATGTTACCCACGGCGACGCCGCAGAACGTACAAGAAAGGATGCTAGAAGCGCCGGTGAGCTCGGCGATCCCCCAACTTGCCACGATGGCCGTGACCATCGCCGGTCCCAGGAAGGCGGGGCCGATGATCGTGGAAAGACCCGCGAGCACCGCCAGGGCGACGCCGACTCCCACGGCCGCCGCCTTGCCCATCTCGGCGCCCACGCTGGCCAGGGCCGACGTCCATCCGGCCCCGGTGGCGTCGTGGAGGGTCGCCAGGACGAAGGCGAAGACCGCGACCGCCACCACGTCGATGAGGGGAACGGCAGCCAGCAAGGTCTTGGTGAAGACCCCGCGCGCGCGGGCCTCCTGGACGACGACCACCGTCGTGCCGGGGGCCCCGGCGACCGCGATGGCGCCGAGTACCCAGGCGACCGGCCAGTCCAGACGGGCGAAGACGTGCAGGGCCGCCGCCACGGCCGCGGGGGTCACGACGGCCTCGGCCAGCACCAGGAACGCGAGCCTCGACTCGGCGTTTCGCAGGGTTTTTCGCCGAAGAGCGGCGCCCACGGTGAAGGCGATGTAGCCCAGGACGAAGTCGGTAAACGGCGCAAAGCGGGCGAGGTCCTCACCCCCGAGGCCGGGGAGCGTGGCGGCCCGCAGCGCGAGCCCCGTGGCGATCCAGCCCGTCACGCGCGGCAGCCGTGCTCGAAACGCCAACTCGCCGCCCACGATGCCCGCGGCGAGGACCATGGCGAGACCGAACAGGGGTGGGGCGGCCGGCACGGGCGGACCCTAGCACTCGGATCCGATCAGAAACGAATGGCGAGGCGAGCGGCGGCGATGAGGTAGACCGGGAAGGCCTGGAGGTTGGAGGCGAAGGCGTGGTACCGCACGGTGACGCCCAGGGATGTGACGCGCCCGACGAGCCATTCGGCCGTGATCCCGGCGGCGGCCATGGCCGCGGGCCGCGGGATGCACACGCCCGCGGAGGAGCACGCAAGGCCCGGATCGCACAGGCCGCCCGGACTGCACGGCATGCCGCGCTGGCCGTTTCGCACGCCGGCCGGCGTGCGGATCCACGAAAGGCCGATCCCCACGTCGAGCACGGCCATCATGCGCGAGACGTCGAGGGCGTAGGCGAACCCCGCCGTGCCGCCGGCGACGGTCAGCGTGCCCGCACGTGCGGTCACCTCGACCTGGTCGTCGCTGCGGTCGAGGGCCTCGCGCAGGGGGTGGGCCGAGAACTGCCCGAACGTCCGCAGCCAGAGGTTGCGCCACAGGGGCAGATCCAGTTCGACGGCCGCGCCGCCGCCGTGGTGGTAGAACTCGGGCCGACCGGCCAGGCGGAGGACCGCCGCGGCGTACAGCGGCAGCACCGCGATCGACACGCGCCGGCGGGCGGCGGCCGCGTCGGCCAGGTCGCCGGCCAGGCGCCGGCGGGCGGTGGCGCGCGGCTGCGCGTTCGGGGCCGGCATGGGGGGGACCGTCTCGTACGGGTCGCCCGGGGGTCGGCCCTGGAGGGGGTGGTGGGCCGGGTCCGTCGTGGGTTCGCCCGGGGGTTGCGCCGCGGGTGCCGCGTGGCCGGGCACCGCGCCGAGGGCGAGGGCGAGGGCGATCGATGGCCCGGCCCGTCGCCCGGCGGTGCGTGACCGCGGTTCGACGCGCCACCGGGGGAGCATGCAGGCGGGATAGCACGGGCGGGGTGGGGTAGGGGGGCGGCCGAATCGGCGCATGACGCGCTGGGGGCCGCGGGGGGGCCGGGCGGTCGCCTGCGACGGTGCCCACGCCGTCGAGTTCCCGCCGGTCCGCCCGGCCCGCTCCGTCGCCCGAGGCGCGCGTCGCCTGTCCGGCGCGGGCGGTTTGGCGCCGAGGGGCTGTGGACAAGCGCCGACGGCGCGGGTATGCACCGCGTCCGTGGCCGACGAACCCACCGAACGCGGCGCCCCCGATCCCGGGGGGGAAGGCGGCGAGCTTCCCACGTGGAACCGGGCGCGGGTCAAGCGCAAGAAGCCGGGGGCCGGGGACGACGCCTTCCAGGCGGGCGCGCGGCAGGCGGGGCGGTTCGCCCGGCGCAAGGCACCGTTCGTGATCGGTGTGTTCGTGCTCGTCGCGGCGGCGGTGGCGGGGGGGATCTGGATGGTACGATCCGGACAGGAGGCGAACGCCGAGGCGACCCGTATGCTCGCGGCGGCGGCGGCGGTGGAGGCGCGAGGGGAGGTCGGGGACCCCGAGGCCCTGTGGGGCAAGGACCGGCCGCCACCCGTGCCAATTGCGAAGACCCCCGAGGCGCTCGACGAGCAGGTGGAACGAGCGCTCGCCGAACTGGAGAAGACGGCCCCCGAAAGCTCGGCGAACCTCGACGCCGCCCTCGTCCGGGGCGCTCGCGCCCTGCGCAAGGGGGACCCGGGCGCCGCCGCCCGGCAGTTCCAGCGGTTCCTCGACGGGGCGCCGGCCGACCACCCGCTACGCTTCCTCGCCCTCGAAGGGCTGGGAATCGCGAAGGAGGCCGCCGGTGACCTGGACGGGGCGCTGGCCGTGTTCGACGAACTGGCCGGGACGAAGGGGAGTTTCTACCGGGACCAGGCGCTGGCCCACAAAGGGCGGGTGCTCGAGTCCTTGGGCCGGACCAAGGAGGCCGTCGAGGTCTACCGGACCTACGCGACCGAGTTTCCGTTGTCGGAGCCGTCCCTCGCACTCGAGTTCGTCCAGGCGCGGCTCGCCGAACTGGACCCGGACTTCGTGGCGCCCGGGGGGGAGACGACCGGGGCGCCCGCAAGCGACGAGGGCGGATCCTAGGGGACGGCGTGCGGGGCGTTCGAGCCTTCTTCCGTTGGGTCCTCGCGGCGGCGGCGCCGGCGGCGGCCGCCTGCGTCGCGGGCGAGCGCCCGATCCTCGTCTATCCTGCGACCGACGCGGCAGCCCGGGCCGTGCTGCGGTTCGAGCGCGCGCTTCCCGTGACGCCGCCCGACCTGTTCGTCCTGCGCCCCGAGGAGCGCGCCGGGGTCGCCGTGGATCCGGGGCGGGGGCTCGTGTACGCGGCCGGGCGAGGCGCCCGGATTCTCGCCTTCGATGCCGAGGACGGCCAGGTCCGGTGGGAGATCGACCTGGGCTCGTCGGACGTGGGGAGCGTGCCGGTGGTCTCGCCCGATGGGCGCCGTCTGTTCGTGGGGACGGAGGACGGCGAACTGATCGCCGTGGATCTCGAGACCCGATCGGTGGTCTTTCGCTACCAGACGGAAGGGACGATCCGGGCACCCGCGCTGCTGTACGAGGACCTGGTGTTCTTCGCGAATTCCCACCAGGACGTGTTCGCGCTGGCCGCATCGGACGGGCGGTGGCGCTGGCAGTACGGCCGCGAGGTGGTGGCGGACGTCAACACCATCGAAGGGCGCGCCGGCCTCACGCTCGTGCCCCCCGCGACGCCGGACGCCGCGCCGGTCCTCTACACCTGTTTCGACGACGGAAAGGTCGTGGCCCTCGGGGGGCGGTCCGGCGAACCCCTGTGGATCACGACGGTCGCCCCCGCGACCGGCGGGCCGTTCGTCGATTGCGACGCGACGCCCCTGTACCTCCCCGAGGACGACCAGATCGTCGTGACCGGCCGCGCCACGGGCGTGTGGGCGCTCGGGGCGGCCGATGGTGTCACCGCATGGCGGTTTCCGGTCGAGGGGGCCGGCACGGTCACGCGAGGGCCGGGGGACGTGCTGTACGTGACCTCGTCCCTCGAAGGGATCTTCGCCGTGGAGAAGGGAGGCCGGCTGCGCTGGCGGCGGGCCGTCGATCCCGGGGTGGTCTCACCGGCCCTCGTGGTCGGCAGCACCGTGTTCGTGACGCACTCGGAGATCGGTCTTTTGGCCTACGACGGCGCGTCCGGCGAGACCCTCGCCGTCGTGCGCACGGGCAGCGGCATGTCGTCCGTACCCGTGTTCGATCCCGACCGGGGGCGCCTGTTCGCGCTCGCCAACCGCGGGAGCATCTACGTCTTTACGGTCCTGGACCGGCCCCCCGGGCCCCTCGGTTAGAGGGCCCGGGGACCGGCGGTCAGCCCGAAAGCCCCAGGTCCTTGCGCAGGCGCTCGACGTGCCCCTTGGCGCGCACGCCGTAGTAGGCGTGCTCGATTCGGCCGTCCGGGCCGACCACGAACGTACTGCGGATGACTCCCATCGTCTCGCGGCCGTAGAGCTTCTTCGGACCATATGCGCCGAACCGGCGGGCGATCTCGTGTCCCGGATCCGAAAGCAGCGGGAAGGCCAGGCCGTACTTGCCGCGGAACCGCTCGTGGGATGCAAGGGAGTCCGCGCTGACGCCCAGGACCAAGAGACCGGAGGACTCGAAGTCCGACAGGGCGTCATTGAAGTCCTTGGCCTCGATGGTGCAGCCCGGGGTGTCGTCCTTCGGGTAGAAATAGATCACGTACCGGCGGCCGCGGAGCTCTTCGCTGGCATAGCGCTTGCCGTCGTCGGCTTCGAGGTCGAAGGCCGGGACCGGATCGCCAGGCGCGAGACGGACCACCGGTGCCGTGCTGGGCGTACCTGCGACGTTCTTGGTCTTGCTCGCCGACTTCTTCTTGGCCGCGGTCTTCTTCTTGGCCGTGGTCTTCTTCTTGGCCGCGGTCTTCTTCTTGGCCGCGGCTTTCTTCTTGGCTGCGGATTTCTTCTTGGCTGCGGATTTCTTCTTGGCCGCGGTCTTCTTCTTGGCGGTGGTCTTCTTCTTGGCCGCGGTCTTCTTCTTGGCGGTGGTCTTCTTCCTGGTCGCGGTCTTCTTCTTGGCGGTGGTCTTCTTCTTGCGTGCGGTCGTTCGAGTCGTTGCCATGATGTCTGGACCCTCCGGCCGGATGGTAGCGAAAAGCCGCCGGCGGCGGTCACGCCCGGGACGCCGTCGCCCGGCCGGGGCGGTGAAGGCAGGGCCTCCTCGACGGGGGGGAATCGTGGCATGGGCGGGTTCGACCGCGCCGAGGGGACCACCTGCGCGAAAAAGGCGGCCGGTGACCGTGTTCGAGCGCGGTGGTCTTCGCCTTCCCCGCGACGCTCTTTACAAGCCTGCGCCCGGCCCGTTACCCTCGCGGGCGATCTGCCCCCCACACGAGGTCTACTCATGCGCGCGTGCCCCATCAAGCTCCGTTCGTGCTCCAAACTGGCGGGATCGCTGGCTCTGGCCGGGATCCTCGTGGGATGCGGCGGCGAGAAGAAGCCGTCGATCGCCGAGGCGCTCGCCACCGACGACCAGAAGCAGGCCGAGGCGCTCGGGATCAAGGGCAAGCCCAAACCGCGTCCCGAGGGCCTGCCGCCACCGACCGACGCCGAGTTCAAGGCATGGAACCGCAAGGACCCGGGGGGGGAGAAACACCTCTACAAGTGGGACAAGGCCCACGTGGACAAGATGATGCGGTACTGGGAGGAACTCCAGTGCTTCCAGGAGAAGATGAAGGAGGAGGGCGAAAAAGCCCTGGGGGCCGAGCCCGGATCGCCACAGTTCGAGCGTTGGGAGCAGTTCAAGCGTGGCTTCATCATGCATCTGGACCAGTGGCAAAAACGCCTGTTCGCCAACGAACCGCGGATCCTCGAAAAGTCCAAGCTCATCGGCCACATCCTGGAAGCGCACGAACTCGTCTCACACGGCTACCCCAAGGCCTACAACGCGGGTGACAAGACCGAGATCGAGAAGAACGACGCCCACTTTCTCATCGTGGACATGAAGGTCAAGAAGTACCTCAAGAACCTTGGCCTCGAAAAGAAGTTCCCCACGGTGGATCCGGACAAGCCCAAGTCCGTCAAACGCCACGAGAAGGTGTGCGAAAAGGCGATGAAGCCGCCGCCCAAGGGCCCGAAAAAGCGCCGTGGCCGCAAGTCTCCGATCTGAACGGCCATCCCGTACGTCGAGCCCCCCATCGCCAGCCTGGCGATGATCTCATTCCCCCGAAGCCTGCTGGCTTCAAGATGCCCCCGGGCATTTTGAAGCCGGGCTCCTTGCGGGCGCCGTGCCTTCCCTTCCTGGCTTGGGGCCGGATCGATGCACGGCCGCCGCGGGGCGGGTGTAACGCCGGCGCCTTGCAATCGTTCGTTGACGGCCCGCGGGGCGAGCCGGTAGAAACAGCCGTTCCGAACGCGCGGCGGCCTGCGACCGCGCAGAAAGAGGCGCCCCATGAGTCGAGCACAACAGCCGAACGCCGCATGGACCCCCCCGCCCGAGGGCAGCGTGCTCGGGCATCCGCGCGCACTGTGGATGCTGTTCGGCGCCGAGTTCTGGGAGCGTTTCTCCTACTACGGGATGCGCGCGATCCTCGGTCCCTACGTGGCCATGGCGTTCTTTTCGCACCTGGGCGCCGAGGCCAACGCGCAGGCGAGCCTTACGTACGGCGGCTACACCTCCATGGTCTACATGACCGGGATCGCGGGGGGCTACGTCGCCGACCGGATCCTGGGCTATCAGCGCTCGATCCTACTCGGCGGTGCGCTCATGTCGGCCGGGCTGTTCTTCTTGCTCGCACCGAGCCTGTCCATGTTCCTCGTGGGGCTGGGCTTGCTCGTGGTGGGCAACGGGCTGTTCAAGCCGAACATCTCCACGATGGTCGGTCAGTTGTACGCCCCCGGCGACGTGCGCCGCGACTCGGGCTTTACGATCTTCTACATGGGGATCAACGCGGGGGCGTTCTTCGCTCCCATCGTGTGCGGCACCATCGTCGGCGCCACCTTCGGGTTCAAGTGGGGCTTCTTCGCTGCGGCCGTGGGAATGGTGTTCGGGCTGACGGTCTTCCAATTGCTGCGTGGTTGGCTCGGGCATATCGGTAAGCCACCTGCGGGCCGTGAAGGACTCGGGCCCGTGGCGGCCGTGCTCGCGGCCTCGCTCGTACTGCTGGCGCCAGTGTACGTCCTGTTGAGCAAGAACGAGGTCCTCGGCTACCTGCTCATCGCGATGATGGTGGGGCTCGTCGTCTACTTCGTCGGCAGCGGCATCGCGCGCAAGGACAAGGTGCAGCTCGAGCGCTACATCGCGATGATGATCCTGTTCGCCGCGAACATCATCTTCTGGTCGCTGTTCGAACAGGCCGGCTCGTCCCTCAACTTCTTCGCGCGGGACTTCGTCAACCTCGATCTCGGCCTGTTCGAGATCAACTTCACGATCTTCCAGTCGGTCAATCCCATCTTCATCCTGGCCCTTGCGCCGGTGTTCGCCAAATTGTGGCCGGCCCTCGACCGCGCCGGGCTCAACCCCTCGATTCCGCGCAAATTCGCGCTCGGGTTGCTCGGGGTGGCCGTCGGCTTCTACGTGCTGGTCTTCGCCATCGAGCACATGCAAGACGGCGCGGGCAAGGTGCCGGCCGTCATGCTGGCGCTTTGCTACCTCATCCACACCATGGGCGAGCTCTGCCTTTCGCCCATCGGCCTTTCGATGGTCACGAAGCTCGCGCGCCCCAGTGAGGTGGGCCTGGCGATGGGAGGATGGTTCCTGTCGGTGGCGATGGCGAACTTCGTCGCCGGTCGCATCGCCGCCATCGCGACGGCCGGCGGCGGGGGGCACGGCGCCGCTGCCGCCTCCTCCATCGCGGGGTACAGCGCCGTATTCTGGCAGCTCGTGGTCTTCGGCGGGGTCGCCGCGGGGTTGTTCTTCCTGGCGGCGCCGTTCGTCAACCGCCTGATGCACGGGGTCAAGTAGCGCGGGCGCCGACCGTCGTCTGCTAGGGTTTCGTAGCGATGACCCACGCCGCGCCATCGCCGGATCAGATTCTGCAGGAGTTGTCCAACGATCTCATGTCGCCCTACTGCCCGGGGCGGACGATCGCGAGTTGCCCCTCCCAGCAGGCCCGCAAGCTCGAAGACCACATCCTCGCCGAGGCGAAGGCGGGCAGGTCGCGGGACGAGATCGAGCAGGCGCTCGTCGCCCGATTCGGCCCGCAGATCGTGGGGTACCGCGGCGATGCCATGGTGCTTTGGGGGCCGGTGGTGGTGGGCCTTTTGGCCCTGTTGTTGCTCGCCTGGGCGGCTCGGCGCTGGGTCCGGGGGCGAAGCCGGGCGGACGAGGCCGGGCGCGAGGCCGACCGCTCGCCCGAGCCCCTCGACGACGAGCAGCGCCGACGGCTGGAGGACGCTCTCGACGAGATCGACGCCTTTTGAGGCAGTGGTAGGGGCCGAGGCCGGGTTGCGGCGGCCGCGCGGACCTGCCCGTATTGCCCCGGACGGCGCCTTCGGGTAGGAATCGGGGCGTGCTTCAGGTCGTTGTCCATGAAAAAGGGGGCCGCACCCAGCGGTTCAACTTCGAAGGCGACAGCTTCAGCGTCGGCCGGGACGAGGACAACGATCTCGTCCTCGACCGTCCCAACGTCAGCAAGCATCACCTGCGCTTGCGGCGCAGGCAGGGGAAGATCGAGGTCCTCGATCTTTCGAGCACGAATGGGACCTACGTCAACGGGCGGATCGTCGCACCGAACGATCCCCGTGTGGTCCAGCGGTCGGACCGGATCTACCTCGGGGATTTCATCCTTATGCTGGAAGGCGACGACCCCGCGATCCGGCCGCTTTCCCGCGGGGCGATCAAGGTTTCCGACGACGCGGGGGGTGATCGCGTGCAGGCGATCGCCGAGCCGCCGGATGCGCCGCTGCTTTCCGGTCCCGAGGACTCGGTCATCACCTCGGCGGCCAAGGTGGCTTCGGCGGGGGTGGAGAGCACGTACCTCGACCGGCTGGCCGACCGCATCATCAAGACGATGCTGGAGAACATCGGCGCCCTCGACCCGACGCGGGGGGAAAGCCTGACGGAGGAGCGAGAGGCGGAGGCCCGTCGCATGGTGGTGGGGCTCATCGAACGCATGCAGGAGCTCGGTGAGCTCGAAGATGGTGTGGACGTCGCGGCGCTGCGCGACCGGATCCTACGAGAGTTGCTGGAGACCGGTCCGCTGGGTCCATTGCTGGTGGACGACGACGTGATGGAGATCCAGGTGGTCGGCGGCGGTTACCTTCGTGTCTTGCGACAGGGGGCGAAGGCCCCCGCGCTGACCCAGGCTCGCTTCAGCGGCGGGCGAGCGTTGGCGCTGGCCATCCGCCGGCTGGCCAAGGCCTGGGGCTTTTGGAGCGAGGGGGCGCAGGTGCTTGAAGGCAAGGTGGACGGCGGTTTCTACATGTACGCTCTACTGCCGCCATCCCACGCCAACGAGCCGGTGCTGAGCCTGCGGCGGACGAAGACCGATGCGAGCACCCTCGAGACGCTGGTGCAGGAAGGGGTGCTCAGCCAGGACATGCGGGAGGTGCTGCGGGCGGCGGCCACGGGGCGTCGCCGGGTGCTGATCTGCGCGTCCGGGGGGACGAACCTGGATCGCTTCATGAGTGCGGTGGTCGGGGAGATCCCGGAGAACTTGCGGGTGGCGTGCATCAGCGACACGGGCCGGCTCGGGGCCGGTCGCAAGGGATGGGTGCAACTGCGCCGGATGAGTGACCCGGCCGACGGCGTGGGGTTGTCCGACGCCCTCGGGGTCGTCCTGCGCGGCGGCGTGGATCTGGTGGTGTCGCAGCGGTGCCGGCACGAGGATGCGGCGGCGGTGCTCGACGCCATCGCCGGCGCGGCGGGTGGGGCCATCGTGTCGATGTGGGGGATCGATTCGGCGCACGCCATGTGGCGCCTCGCGGGGCTCTCCACCGTGGCGGCCGGTGCGATCCAGAATCTTACGGTTTCGCTTGCGCGGTCGCTGGACCTGCTGGTCCGCCTGGCAAACGGCGTCTCGGGGGAGCCAATGCAGGTGGTCGAAATCGTCGAACCTCGGGTGACGGGCAGCGACGAGATCGTGCACATGCCCATCTTCCGGGCGATCCGTGGGCCCGATGGCACCACCTCGTTCCAACCCACCGGGACCGTCCCGTCCTTCGTGCAGGACCTCGGGGACCTGGGGATCACGCTCCCGCCGCGTCTTTTCAAGGCATGAGCCGCCGACGTCGCGGCATCGAGCGGTTGCTCGACCGGATCGAAGATCGCCTGGTGGATGCGCCGCCGGGCCTGCACTGGGCGGGGGACCCGGCCCCGCCCGACGCGGTGTCGGCCCTCGCCCTCGACCCGGACGACGCGTCTTTTTTTCGGCGCTGGAACGGCCTGCGGATTGCGAACGAGGATGTCGTGATCCACGCGGTCGAGGCCGTCGAGGCTGCCACCGCCGCCGCCGCCGCCGAGGAGGGACGGCTGCGATCCGGCGACCGGGTGGTCGGCGAGCAAGGGCGGGATCTCCTGGTGCTGCCTGCCGACCCGTGGGAGGAAGGGGCGGGGCTGTCGCTGGTGGAGGAGACCGGGGAGCGCTGGCCCGAGGCCACGAATCTGGCCCGGTTCGTGCTGGGGTCGCTCGCGGTCGCGGCGGTCCTGTACGACGAGGAGGGAGAGTTTCGCGAGGGCGTCGTGGACGAGGACGGTACGCTGGCCGCCTCCGTCGAGCGCAAGCTGTTGCGCCGCCGGCTGGACTTCGACCCCCACGCCCCGGCACCCCGATACCGGCTTGCGCGTTCGCTGCAGCGGGCCGGCGAGCTTCGGGCCGCCGCAGCGGAGCTCGGGCGCGTCGTCGAACTCGCGCCGATGTTTGCGTGGGGACACCTGGCGCGCGGCGAGGTGCTCGAAGCCCAGGGGCACGTTCGGGAGGCCCTCGGCTGCTACGAGGCGGCGTCCGAGCGGTTCGACGATCCGGACGTTTCGGCCCACGCCCTCGCGTGCGCCGCCTTCGCCGCCTCCTTGGCGGGCGACGAAGCCCGCCGGGCGGATCTGGCCGGACGGGTCTTGCGGGTGCGGCCGGAGTTCGCCGCCCAGACCGAGGCGGCCGCGCAGCACGAGCTCGCCCGGGGGCACCGGTCGGCCGCCCGGCGGATGGTTCAGTTGGGCCGAGCCGTCTCACCACGCCAGATCTCCCTGCTCGACCTCGAGCGCCGCCTGCGCGAATAGCTGCGGGCCCGAGCGGCGGGTGGATCGTGCTCCGGTCCGGATCGGCAGAGCACGGG
>Ga0256839_1001844_pt1 | contig 24906 bp, 18 predicted proteins | sample 354166metaG_FD_185968 | JGI IMG/M metagenome (GOLD analysis project Ga0256839, IMG submission 185968) | Hydrothermal vent microbial communities from Mid Atlantic Ridge, Atlantic Ocean - 354-166 | ecosystem: Environmental > Aquatic > Marine > Hydrothermal vents | place: Atlantic Ocean: Mid... | reverse complement strand
CGTTTCGAGCCTGGTCGCGACGATCGGCATCGTGGCCTTTTGCCTCCTGTTCTTTCGGTCGCTGCGCAAATCGATCATCGCGCTGACGCCCCTCGGCCTCGGAGTGATCTGGACCCTCGGCGCGGTCTACCTCATCTACGGCCAGTTGAACCTCATCACGTCGAGCTTCGTGGCCGTGTTACTCGGCCTCGGGATCGACTTTGCGGTGCATCTGGTGTCCCGCGCGAACGAGGGCGTGCGGGCGGGCCTCGACGCACCGGATGCGGCACGCATGGCGGTGGCCACGACCGGGCCGGGGATCGGCGTGGGCGCCTTCGTGACGGCCGTCGCTTTCCTGACGACCCGGACGACGGAATTTACGGCCTACGGGGAGCTTGGGGTCATCACGGCGGTCGGGTTGTTGCTCATCTTCCTGGCCACGCTCTTCGTGGTGCCGCCGCTGTTCGTGTGGTTGCGCGCGGGCAGTCGCGCGGCGCCGGAGCTTTGGGGGCTTTCGCATCTTACGGGCGCGGTGCGAAAGGCGCCCGGGATCTGGCTGGCCGCGGGACTCGCTGCGGGCGTGGCGGGGATCGTCGCGTTCCCGCGCATCGACTTCAACTCCAACTATTTTCGTTTCCTTCCGGACGATGCCGAAAGCGCCCGGGGCCTTCGCACCCTGGAGGGCGACCCGATCCTGTCGCCCATTACGGCGAATCTCGTGGCGGAGGACTTCGAGGAGGCTCGCGCCCTGGCCGAGCGTGCCCGCGCCCTCGAGGTCGTCGGTGGCGTGCAATCCCCGTCGGACTTCGTGCCGCCGCTCGACGACGCGGGGCGCAAGGCGCTCGCGGCCGACCTTGCCGCGCTCGGTGGGCCGGATCCACTGCGGTTTCGTCCCAGCGATCCGGATGCGCTGGCCCGGGCCGTCGCGGGGCTTATCGACGCCGTGGACGAGGTCCGTTTCGCCCTCAAGTCGGCGGGACGCCCGACGGCGGGTGCCGAGGCGTTGTCGAAGGCGCTCGGGAGCCTGCGGGCGACGCTCGACCGGGCCGGCTCCGATCCGGCGATCGTCGAACGCCTGCGCCGAAGCGAGGCCCTGCTGGCCGAGGTGGCGGGGCGTGCCCATCGGGCCCTGGCCGAGGTCGTGGCGCACGGAGGGTATGGCCCCTACGTGGTCCCTGAACGCTTCCGGCGTCGGTTCGTGGCGAAGGACGGGCGCGCGTACGCGGTCTACGTCACCCCCCGCGGCGACATCTGGGACCGTGCGGTGGGGCGGGCCTTCGCCACGGCGATGGCGCAACTCGACGAGGACGCCGCCGGCCTGGGGATGAATCGTTACGTCCACGAGGAGATGATCGTAGGCGGCTTTCGCCGGGCTGCGGCGCTCGCGGCGGGGCTCATCTTCTTGTCCCTGGTTCTGGATTTTCGTGGCCTGTCCGCCGCCGCTTTGGCCATGGTGCCCACGATCCTCGGCTGGGCCTGGATGCTCGGGGTCATGGCGGTCGCGGGGCTTCCGTTCGACCCGGCGAACATCGTGAGTCTGCCGCTCGTGCTCGGGATCGGCGTGGCCTACGGCGTGCACATGGTCCATCGGGCGCGGGGCGAGGCCGCCGCCGGCACGCCGGTTTCTCTCGACCCCATCGTGCGCGGCACGGGCGGGGCCGTCGTGGTCGCGGCCCTCACCACGATGGTCGGGTTCGGATCCCTCGTCGTGGTGGACTACGGCGCCATGAAGTCCTTCGGCACCGTGATGGTGCTCGGGATCGCCGGTTGCCTGATCGCCGCGCTCGTGGTCCTGCCGGCCACCCTCGTGATCCTCCGGCGCGCGAAATGAGCGGACGCCGCGTGCCGTGGGGCGAACGCGGCGTCCGGGGGGGCCGGGCGGCGGGCGCGTCGATCAGTCCGGGGCCTTGAGGACGCTCGTCTTCGTGGGGGGCGGCGTCTTGGGAGCCGGACGCGCCGTCACGTCGGTGGGGCGCCCCTGCGAGTTGTCGCCCGCCGCGCGATTCGTGACGTCCTTCAGGTTTTCGGGCTCGTCGGGGGCCGGACGGTTCGTCAGGGTCGTGCCGCCCTGGCCTGCGCGCGCCGGTCCGTCCTCGGGGGCTCGATCCGGCGGGGGCGCTTGGTTGCCGCCGCCCCCGCCCGATGCCCCGTTGCCCTTCGGGAGGGCCTTCTTCTTGGGCCCGGTCTTCTTGGGGGGCTTGGCGGGCTTGCCCGTCCGCTTGCCGGAAGGTGAAGTCGAGGTCTTCGAGCCGGCGCTGGCCTGGAACGAGAACGAGCAGGCCGACGGCGAGAGGAGCAGGACGGCGCAGGAAAGGGACAGAAACGTTCGTCGCATGGTGGTGACCCTTCGGTTGGTACCACGAGTTGGACGCCGCCCGCTCCCACGGATTCACCGGTGGGGGTTGCATTTGCGCAATGCGCGCAGGTTTGGCGCGAAGGAAAGGGTCGATCTCGCCCCGTGCGCCCCGGCCGCCGGCGGCTGGACGGGCACCGGCCGCATGGGCTAAAAGGTAGCCCATCCGGGCTACCGGGCGCCGAAGGGCAGTTCGAGATGACGAAGCATCGCAACGACGAACAACGTAAGGAGCAGATCTGTCGGGCGGCCGCACGCTGTTTCGTGCAGCGGGGATTCGCGGCCACGCGCCTATTGGACATCGCCCGCGAGGCGGGGATGTCGAAAGGCGGGATCTATTTCCACTTTCGTGCCAAAGAGGACCTCGTGCCCGAGCTGCTGGCGCGAGGCGCGACCCGATTCGAGGCGAGGGTCGGACGTGAGGTCGAGGCAGGGGTTTCCGTCGCGGACGTGCTGGCTCGCGCCGTGCGAGCGCACCTGTGCGGGATCGACGAAGATGGTTGTGGCACGGCTTCGCTGGCGATGGCGCTGCTGTCGCTCGCCTCATACTCGGAGTCGTGTCGCAGCGCCCTCGTGCAGTACGAGCGGCGTCACCGGGGGGTATATCGCGCCATCTGCGAGCGGGGCATCCGGGCGGGGCTTTTCCGCCGCGCCCGTGCCGACGAACTCGCCGAGGTGGCCATGAGCACCGCGCACGGCGCGGCGATGACCGCCTTGCTGTCCGGGACGCGGATCGACGCGGCCGCGGCCGCAAAGGTCGGGCGGCGCGTGGTGGCCTTCGTCGCCTCCGGGGACGGGGGGGCACGCCGTACCGGCAAGATCCCGCCCCAGGACGGAACGGCCTCCACCGTCGAGTTCGCGCGCTAGGAGGGGCCCGCCGACGTCGAGGGCGGGTGGGCGAACCGGGCGCCGAGCCGCCCCACGACCCCGTCGATGGCCTCGCCCGGTGGGCCCTGCTCGTACCTGGACCAGGCCAGCGACGCATCGTCCGGCAACAGCTCGAGCAGGGTCGCGAGGACGGCGGCGCCGCTCGAAGGCACCGCACGCTTGCGCAGGACGCTCGAACGGCCGTGCCCCAGGGCCTCGACGGTTCGCAGGTCCTCCCGGCGTACGCGTCCGGCGGGGAGATCGTTGCCGAAGGCCGGCCCCACGTGGGACAGGGCGGCGCTGGCCCAGTACAGCGTGCGGCCGCGCGACAGCACGGCGTCGAGGGTGCCGAGGAGGGCGTCCGCGGCGTCGCTGCGTTCCAGCGCCGCGCGGCTGACCAGGACCGGCACGATGGGTGGCGGCTCGGGGGCATACAGCCAGGCGAGGTACGTGGCGGCCAACTCGACGGTATCCGCGCGCCGGTGCCGCAGCGCCTCCCGGGTGAGGACCGGCCGTGCCCGTTCGAGGCGCGCCGCGGCGTCGCGGTCGAGGGGGACGGAGCCGAGCGCCGTGCCGTAGTCCTTCGGGCACAGGGAGAAGGGCTCGTGGCCCGGCATCGGGTCCGTGCCCAGGATCACGACCCGGTCGAGGTCCTCGGCGCGGGGCAGGTCGCGGCACGTCGCGTCGAGCAGCGCCGCCGCGGCGTCCGGGGCGCCTGGGGGCGTCACGAGGGCGCACACCGTCGAATCCGCACTCGTGCGTGGCACCGTCGGCGGCAGCACGCGCGACAGCAACCGAGCCGTCGCCTCGGGCTTGGCGGGCAACAGGCGCTCCGGCGCGACGGCCGGGCGGACGGGGGCGGCGTCGAAGGCGGCCACGAGGCGGGCACTGCGGTCGGCGAAGGCCGCGTCGTCCAGGCAGCCGGCCTCCGAAAGGTCCCGGGCGAAGGCCGCCAGTTCCTCGAGGGGCGGGGCCGGCTGTCCGGCCAGCAGAAGCGACTGGCGGACCTGGGTGAGGGTGCGCGTGCCGTCGAACCGGTCGAGGATCGGTTCGGCCGCGGCGTCCACCCGCACGTCGTCCGAAAGGCCGAGTGGATCGTACAGGACGATGTGCTCGCCGTCGGCGGTCCGCTCCCGGATGCGGTGGACTTTGCGAAGTCGAGGGCGCTCCATGACAATGCGGTCCGTGGTCCCGATCCTCCCGTGGGCGATCGTCGCGGCCGCGCCGCAGCCCGTCCGCGTGGGCGTCGTCGCGCTCGAGGGTAGGGGGACGGCCGCGGCGCGGCAAGGCGCCGCCGACGTGGCCGCGGCGCTCTCGGTGGCCGGCTTCGAGGTCGTCTCCGACGCCTGGCGGCAGGCGCGGCGAGCGCTGCCGTTTCGCGTGACCGAGGCCGACCGCGCGGCGTACGAGGCCGTATACCGCCGGTTGGACGAAGCGGCGCAACGGCTGCGCCGCGGCGAGGTGGCGCAGGCTCGGACGATCCTCGCGGGGATCCACGAGCAGCTCGACCGCCGCCCATCCCTGCCCGACGCCGCGGTGCTTCGGGTGGAGGCGCTGTGGCTGGAGGCGTTCGCGGCGGAGCTTGCGGGGCAGGCCGAGGTGCGCGATGCCCTCCTCGAGGCGGCGGCCGCCCTTGCGCCGAGGAACCGCCCGTCCGCCAGGCGCTTCCCGCCCCCGTTCGTCGCGCGCGCCCAGGCGGTGGGCGCGGGGCGGGACCTGGCCCCCCCGGCCTGGGCGATCGATCTCGAGGCCGCCGTGGAGATCGACGGCACGTTCGGGCGCAGGCCGATCGCGCCGGGGGTGCACCACGTGATCGTGCGATGGCCCGGCGCGCCTGCCGTCGCCGCGTGGATCGATCGCGATGCGCCCTATGAACCCGTCCGCCCGAAGGACGCACTCGGCGATGCGCCGGCGTTCGTCCCGCAGGACCTTCGCATCGTGTGCGAGGTCACCGCCGTGGCGTCCGTCTACGGCGTGCGCGTGGAAGGGCGGCTTACGGGGGTCGAGGTGTTCGACTGCGCCGCCGGCCGGTTTCGCCGCCCGTTCGTCGGTCCGCGCGAGACGTTGCCCCGGACGGTCGTCCGCCTGGCCTCCGCGCCGCTGCTCGGCGCCCGATCGAAGATCGCGGGCGCGCCGAAGCTGGCGAGCCTCGTCCCCCCGGCGCCCGTCGTCCGGTCGCAGGCACCGCCGGCTGACCGGCCCCTGCGCCCCGGGCCGGCGCGCTGGAAGGTGGCGATCGCGGTGGTGGGGGCCGTCGTGGCCGTGGGGCTCGTCGTGGGGCTCGCTGTCGGACTGACCCGAGCCCCCGCGCGGCGGATCGTCGTCGAAGGGGACGGGTTCCGCACGGGGACCGTCCGTCCACTGCCGCGCGCAGGGGCGTGGTAGGGGCCGGCCGTGGGGCACCCGCCCGAGGCATCGGGCCTCGACGGAGGGCGCCTACTGGCAGGGTGTCGTGAAGAACGGCATGGGCGCCGACACCGGGGGCTCGACGTCGCCCGTCCACCAGTTGGGCGGCTGCAGGCCATAGTCGCCCTCGTGCCCGAACACGGTGGTGCGCCAGCGGGGTGGACACGAACTGGCGAACTCCTTGGCCGGGATGAGCCACATGTACGCGCCCCCGATGAGCACCAGGCGCGCGGAGGTCGGCACCGGGGTGGCGGTGGTGCCGTCGGCATCCGTGGCCTCCAGGGACCAGGAACCCTGCCCGTCGTGCTTGGCCACGTACCACCGATCGGCGCCCGTGAAAAAATCGTTTGGGAAGGCCGGATCCGGCACCCAGCCCGTCCCCGGATCGCCGTCGCCGTCGAACACCGCGGAGATCTCCTGCAGGATGCCGGGGGCGGCGGACCCGATGTCGCCCTTCGTCGCGCCCGCCACGACGATCAGGTCCTCGTCCGCGGGCAGCGGCGGTGGCGGATCCCCCTGAGAACACACCACCATGGTATCGTCCGGCAAGGAACCGCATTCGGTGAAGATCTCCGGGGGTTGGGGAACCTGGGGAAGGATGAATGCGGCCGCGGTCGCGAGCTGCCCCCACGCCTCCGGTGCGGGCGGGGTCTGGACAGCGTCGCTCGAGTGCGGAATCGGCGTGTCGTCCGGCTCCTCGAAGGCGTCACAGAGCGGCAGTTTTCCATCTTCCAGGAGGAGTGACAAAAGGTACCCCACGCCCGCGAGCGACTGGTAGAGTAACCCTTGCTCGTCGCGCATGTAGGAACCGGGCTCTCCCTCGCAGAACGAGTTGTCCGCGCCGCCGGTGCCCGCCGCAGTGGTCGTTTCGGTCGTGGTCGTCCCCGTCGTCGCGCCTGTACTGCCGCCGTCCCCATCATCTTCATACGTGTCGCACCCACCGGCGGCAAGGCCCGTGCACAGTGAGAGAAACACGCAGGCCGTGGGCATGGCAGGGAACTTCGTTCGCATGTCCAACCAAGACGCACTCGGGCGGGATTCAATTGCATCGTCCCCGGATTCGCTGGATATTCCCCTCGGACGACGAATTTTGGATCGACGTACGGACCCGAACGTCTTGGGTGTACGCCATGCGACGATCCTGTCTTCACGCCCCCTTCTTCCTCTGTTTCGTTGCCTTCTCCGCCTGCCAGGGCGACGACGAGGGCGGCATGTCCGCCTCCGGATCGTCCAGCGTCACGGCCGGCTCGACGTCGGCCGGATCCAGCGCCACGGGCACGAGTTCTACCAGTACCAGCGCTTCTTCGAGCGGCGGGACGAGCGCGGGAACGGGCGCCAGCGCCGGGTCCACTGGAGGCGGCGGCACCGCGGGGACCACGGGCGGCGGCGGCCTGGACGTCCCCCAGACGGTGGAGATGATGTCGGGTCCCGGTGGGACGGTCCTGTCGGCGCATCTGTGCCAAAATCTCGGATTCGGAGGCGAGGCGATCGCCTGGTCCCTCTCCCCCGGCGGCCTGTCCGTCTGCCCGGGCGGAGAACCCTATGTCTCCTTTTCGTTGGACACCATGTCCATGGAGCGTTCCCTGTGGGCCGGTACGGTCCTCACGCCCAACTTCGATGGCCCCCCGGTCTCCTTCGAGACCACCACGCACGGCACGATCACCTTCGACATGGCGGCCATGCGGGACGTCGTCACGCCGTTGCCGGAGGCCGTCACGATCACCGTCACCACCACGGACGGCGGTTCCATCGACTTCCAGTTCTCGGGGGCCCAGGTCACCGTGAGCGCCTTTACGCCCCCTTGAGGCGTGCGCCGGCCCCAGGACCGTCCCTCGACGCGGAATGCGTCCCTTCGAGCCGTGGAATCTTTCCGTCGCCTGGCGTCGATCAGCGCGTCGCCGCGAGCCAGCGGTCGATTCTCGTCAGGACCTCGGCATACACCTTCGGCTGGCGGGCGAACCTCGCTCGGGCCGCCTTGGCGAGGGTCTGTGCGCGCGCCGGCTCGAGCCCCAGCACATCCAAGGTCCGCGCCAGCTCGAACTCCGTGGTCGCCAGCGCCGGGCCGGGGACCTGCGTCGCCCGCCGCAGCGCCAGGGCGCGCTCCAGCGCCGTCCGCCCCTCGGACGCCCGTCCCATGGGACGAAGCGCCGCGCCCAGGTTCGTCAGGGGGTACGCCAGCGTGGGGTGCTCCGGGCCCAAATGTCGCTCGAACAGGGCCAGGGCGCGCTCCAGGGCGGGGATCGATGCCTCGTACTGCCCAAGCCGCGTGAGCATGTCCCCGAGATTGTTGTAGCTGTATCCCAGGTGTAGGTGCTCGGGGCCCAGCACCCGGGTTCGGATCGCCAGGGCGCGCCGGGTGTGGGCCAGGCCGCTTTCAACCGCGCCGCGCCGCACCTCCAGGGTCCCGAGCCCCTCCAGGATCGAGGCCACCAGCGGGTGTTCGTCACCGACCGAATCCTTTGCCACGGAGAGCGCACGCTCCAGCGCCTCCCGAGCGCCGGTCTCGTCGCCCCGGCGCAGGCGCACCATGCCCAGCTCGCGCAGCACGGGTGCAAGGGACGGGTGTGCGCCACCGCGCGCGCCTTCGAGCACGGCCAATGCCTCGTCGTAGGCCGCCTCCGCCCGCCCATAGTCCCCCTGCTGGTAGTACACGCGCCCAATGGCAGCCTGCGCCTCGCCGAGCCGCGGGTGGCGGTCGCCGAAGGCCTGGTGCCAGATCGCACGGGCCTCCACCGCGGCCGCCAGCGCTCCGTCCAGATCCCCGCGTGCCAACTCCAGGCGGGCGCGCGAGGCCAGGACCTCCGCCACCCGTGGATGGCCCGCTCCAAAGGCCCTCGACGTGAAGGTCCGGGCCTGCGCCAGCAGGCGGGCGGCGGTCTCGTGATCCCCACGCAGTCGAAGTGCGTCTCCAAGCTCCAGCGTCATCGCGGCCCGTGTCCCCGGCGCCAGCTCCAACGCCTCGGCCTGCTCCAGCCCACGCTGGAGATTTTGCACGGCGTCGTCGTAGCGAGCGGCCAGCAGGTCCACGTGGGCCCGGGCCCGCGCAAGGGCCACCTCCCGCGCCGGCGTCAGGCCCACCCGCCGCGTCGCCGCAGCGGCACGTTCCGCGTACAGTTCGGCGCGCGCCAACCGCCCGCCCTGGGTCGCGGCGAGCCGCGCCAGGGTGATCCACAGGTCGGCTGCGAGTTCGTCGTGCCGCGACGCCTCGGCCGCCGTCACCGCGTCCCGCAATGTGTGCTCGGCCTGGGCGGCGAGCCCGAGATCCGCCTGCGCAGATCCCAGCTCCGCCCCCGCCTCGGCGCGTACGGGCTCGTAGGCGTGCGCGGCCTCGCTCCCGAGCAGGGAGGCGGACAACGCGATCGCCGCCGCGGCCTTTCCGGCGCGCCGCCGTGCAGCAGCCTCGGCCAGCCGCGACCGGGTGGCGTCGATCTCGTCCGCCCAGCCCGGCGGCGGTGGCGCCGGGCCCGCCCTCGCCACGAGTTCTTGGGCGGCGCATGGTGCCGGATCGGGGATCGCGTCCACGAGCGCCTCCACCCGCGCCACGACGTCGGGGTCGGGGGCTTCGAGCTGCCCCACCGCCGCAGCCAGGGCACCGAGACGGGCGTCCAGACAGGCGAGGCGGAGGGCCAAGATGCCATTGGACGGTACGTTGCGCTCCGGGGGCACCCCGCATGCCTGGCTGTACGCCCCACGCCAACGCGCACTGTAGGCGTCCAGGGCGGCCACGGCGCGATCTGCCGCCTGCTCCGCGTAGGGAGCCGGCACCGACGCCAGGGTCGCCCGCAGCGTCTTGCGCCGGTTCGGGCTCCATACCGCGGCGAGTCTGTCCTCCGGCGAGGCACACAACCCCACCGGTCCCGGCGCCCGCGCCCGCGTGACCAGGGCTCCACCCACCAGAAAGAGCAGCCCTGCCGCCGCGAGCCGGGCCCGGGGGCGCGCATACCATGGCCGCGCCCCGAGGGCGCGCAGCAGTTCACCCATCGAGCCGTACCGATCCGCAGGATCCGCCGCGAGCCCGCGCTTGAGCGCCCGTCGAGCCCGACGAGGGATCTCCGGCGCGTTCGGAAGCACCCCGGCCTCGATCGCCGAAAGGCGCGCCTCCGCGGAGGCGCGCTCGAAGGGGCGATGGCCCGTGAGGCACTCCCACAGGGCGACGCAGTAGGCGAATTGATCCGCCGCCGGCGTCGCCCGGGCGCCTTGGAGCAGTTCCGGCGCCATGTAGGCCGGTGACCCCACCACCGCCCCCGTCCGGGTGACGGAGCCCGACCGGGCTCGTGCGGTGTCGGCCCCGGTGGCTTCGGGCTCTCCTGGTTGCACCACGAGCCCGAAGTCCGCCACGCGGACGCACCCGTCCCGCCGCACCAGCACGTTGTCCGGCTTGAAGTCCCGGTGTACCAGCCCGGCCTCGTGGGCCGCCTCCAACCCACGCCCCGCACGCTCGAAAACCTCCAGGATCTCCCCCGTCGTCCGCTTGCGTCGGGTGCACCACTGTCGCAGGGTTCCTCCGTCCACGAACTCCACCGCGAGATACCCCTCGTCGCCACACACGCCCGCGTCGAACACGGGCAGGACGTTGGGGTGGACCAGGCGCGCAAGGGCCCGTCCCTCACGGATCCAGCGTGCGCGAGCACGCTCGGCGCCGGAGCCCGACGCCAGCGGCACCAGCTTCAAGGCGACCTTGCGGTCCAGTCGGGGATCGTAGGCTGCATAGACCACGGCGGTCGCGCCGGCCCCCACGCGCTCCATCAGGACGAAGCGTCCCACCCGTTGCGCAACGTCGGAGGCGGAACCGAACAAGGCGGCCTCCACCTTGGCCCGCGTCCTCGCCAGTTCGTGCCCGTCGGGGATCATCCGCGCCCCCAGGGGGCCGTGGCCCGGACCCGTCGCCACGGGGCCTATCCCTCGCCGACGGCGCTCTCCGCCGCCATGTAAGAGCGCAACGATGCGACCCAGCGATCCAGGTCGTCGCTCGTGGAGCGGGCGGCGCCTGCGGTGGCCGCCAGGCGCTCCACCTGGGCTCGGAGCGCGGCGCGGGCCCGCCGCAAGCGGGTGCGAGCCGTGCCCTCGGGGACCCCCAGAACGCGCGCGATCTCGGCGCCCGACAGCGACTCCCAGTAGAAAAGCTCCAGGGCGATCTGGTCGTCGAGCGGGATCCGCCGCAGGGCGCGGAGCAGAAGACGTTGCTCCTGGCGGCGCGCGATCACCTCGCAGGGACGTTCCCCCAGGTCTTCTACGGACACGTCGCCCACGGCCCCCACGACCCGATCCGTCTTCCGGCGCCGAAACATACTGTACAGCTCGTTGCGGGCGATGCGAAACAGGTAGGCCCGAACGCTCGCGTCGTTCTCGATACGGTCCCGCGACTCCACCAGGGACAAGAACACGCGCTGGATGAGGTCATCCAGTTCGCCCGCGACCTTGCTTCGAAAGAAGGCGTACATGGCCTCGACGTACCGATCCACCAGCGCGCGCCCCGATTGCGCATCACCCGCGCGCCACGCCCTCAACAGATCGGCGTCGGTTGGCACATGGAGAGGTTAGACGCGGGGGAGGCGGAAGGCAAGCGGTCCGCCACCCGTGGACAGCGGCGCTGGAGACACACGAAACGAGAACAGAGCCGTCGGACCACCCTTTGATGTGTGTCGGGCATTTGCGTCCTATTGTATGTTATGTGAGCGCTCTTTCGGTGGTGGCGCATCGATCGCCGCCCGCTCCTGCTCATCTCCCTTCGATGGAACGCCGCGTCGGAGTGGGGCGGGGTGGTCCACGGGCTCTCAATCTACGAGCCGGAAGGGCGTCTCTTCGCGGGCGGCTCGGTCCCGTTCCTCACCTCGCCCGCCCGGGGGAGTGTGACCACGAAGTGCGTCCACCCCTCCTCGACGTCCACGTGAATCGCCCCATCGTGGTCGAGGACGATCTGGCGTACCACCGCCAGCCCGATACCCGTCCCTTCGTCGGAAGGTTTCGTGGTGAAGAACGGCTCGAAGATGCGCTCGCGGAGGTCCTCCGGGATCCCGGGGCCGTTGTCGGCCACCCGCAGGTGCACGTGCGCGGGCCCGATCTCGAAGCGGACGGACACCTGGGGATCGTCGCTTTCGCGCGCGGCATCGGCGGCGTTCTTGAGGAGGTTCATGACGACCTGCATGATCTCTGCGGCGCGCACCTCGACCGTGTCGGTTCCGGGCACCGGCGGTTGGATGCCAAGGCGCACCCCATGGCGCCGCATCATGGGCGCCACCAGGCGCGCGGCGTCCTCGACGAGGTCGGCCAGAGCCTGGCGCTCGGCGGGGGCGTCTTCACGGTGGTCCCGGGACATGCGGCGAAGGCCGCGCAGGACCTGGGCCATGTGCCGGGTGGCCAGGCGAAGATCCGCCAGATCCTCGTCCGCGACTTCGGGGGGCGTGCGGTGGATGAGGCCCAACGAGACGTTTTCCACCACCTGAAGGTCGTTGCCGAGCTCGTGGGCGACGAAGGCGGCCAGCGTCCCCATCGAGCGCAGCCGCGAGGCGTGGACGGCCACCTGCCGGTGCTTGCGCAACTCCTCGTGGGCTCGGCGCAGCCGCTGGGCGTTGTCGACGAACAGGTGGCCGAAGTAGACGCAAAAGCCCGAGTACATCGCGAAGAACCCCATGCCGTTCAAGAACGGAGCGTCGTAGGCGCCGACGACGAGCAGGAAGTCGTTCGTGAGCGTCGCAAAATACAAGATGGTCCCCACCGCGATGGGGGTCAGCGAAGGGCGGTTCTGCTCGCGGCGCGCGAGCAACAAGAGGACGGCGGAGACATACAGGACGGCCAGGGCGCCGAGGAAGAACACCAGGCCGGCCGGGCCCGGTTCGATCACCCGAAAGCGAAGGCTCCGGGGGAGGTCCACGACGGCGCGGACCACCCAGCCGAGGTCCAGCGCGGCGTCGGCGAGGACCAGCAGACTCGCGGTGACGGCGAGGACGGCGACCGGTCCTGCCGCCCCGGACCCGACGAGGCGGCGGGTAGAGACCGGGACGTGGCGGCTCAAGTACCAGATGCCCCACACGATGGCGGGGGTCGGGGCCAGGGACAGCCGGGCCCAGCGCAGCGCTTGCTCGGGGTCCGTGGCGCACAGAAAGGCCACGGCCCCCGCCAGGTACCCGAAGGCTCCGATGCCGACGAGCGCCAGCGTCCCCCAAACGGCCAGGCGTCGGGTGGCCGCTGCCATCGCCGTCGCCAGCACCGCGAGCGAAAGGCTCGCGCCCGCCGCCGTGGCGAACGTCGCGACGCGCCACGGCGCGAAAGGATCGGCATCGGAAAGACCCATCGTCGTTCCGTGAGATGGTGGCACGAACGCGGCATCTCGGGGCGGCCGGCGGGCCGAATCGATCCGGCCCCCCGATCCCGACGGGGGCGGTTCGGAGTCGTTGGTGGTGCCGACGGGCGAAACTGCCCGTACACGTCGAACCGGCCCGGTGCCCTGGCGCGGGTGCAACCGTTCGACGGGGGGACGTACGCGTGCTCTGCCGCCGGTGCACCGGCGGGCCGGCCGCCGCCGGCGCGCCTATCGCAGGGGCTGCTCGCGCTCGACCGCGACGGAAAGGCGCCAAAGGCCCAAGAACATGCCCGTGCCGGCCAGCATCCGGACCGCGGCGGTCGAGGCGGCGCTTCCGTCGCCCGAAAGCCCCGCGAAGGCGCCGGCCAGCGCAGCCGCCCCGCCGAGGAGCACGAGGGCCACGGCCCCGGCCGAAAACAGCCCCCGCCGCGAAAGGACGTCCATGAAGGCCCGGAACGCCAGGCGTGGATGGTAGCGGTCCGCCGCCCGGCAGGCCCGCACGCGCGTCACGTCGAAGGCGTGGACGCACAGGCCATAGGCGACGGCGAGGCTCGCTGCGGAGATCCAGGCAGGCGCCGGCCCGGCCGCGAGGAACACCAGGCCCAGGAAGACCACCCGAAGCACGGCGTGGTAGAGGCTCTGGACGAGCACGGGGGCGAGCGCACCCGTGACGGCGCCGCCGAAACCGCCGCGGCCTTCGAGACGCGCCACGAGGCCGCCGGTCAGCACGAGCATCGCGAGCGCCGCCAGCAGGCCGCCTGCGGCCGCCGGCCCCGCGATCGCCAGGCCCACGGAAGGGTGGGCGGCCAGCAACTCGACCAGGTAGGCGAGGTCGTGTCCGTCCCGAAGCACGTCGAACGGCCCCATGGCGGCGCGGGCGCTCATCGTGGCCACCTGGCGGGCGAGCAGGCCCGGCGCGAGGCCGGCCACCAGGACCAGCGCGACGAGGTCGGGGGCGCGGACGATCCGTCGCAGGGCGTTCATGGTGCGACCCCCACGGTCACGAGGACGGCCAGGGCCTCGGCGATGCGACCGGCGAACGCGGGGATCGCTTGCGGCGCATCGTCCCGCCGGGCGTAGCGCGTGTTGTCGAGGCGGTTCGGTTCGAGCAAAATCGCGTGGTCCGGGTCGATGGCGGCGTAGCGCACGCGCTTGCCGGGGAACCGCAGGACCTTCGACCGGTCCCGCCCGTCCCACCACACCGTCGTGGCTGAATCGTCGGCGAAGGCCACCAGGATCGGCACGGGCAGCCGGAACGATCCGGGCCGGGTCATCACGACGACCCCCTCGACGCGCTCGTCGGGCAGATCGAACACGGCGGTGTCGAAGTCGTCCGGTAGCGGGGTCTCTTCCAACGCGCCGCTTTCGTCGCGGTGGTAGCCCGCCTCGCCCATGCGGCGCCTGTTTTCCACGCGCCGGAGTCGAAAGTCCGGGAAGCCGCTTCCGTATCGCATCTGGTCGAAGAAGTCGGCGAGGTCCAGCCGCAGCGGCGCCTCGGAACCGTCCGCGTTGCGCACCGGCGGGTGCGCGCCGAGCGTGTCCACGAAGGCGCGCTCGAGGTCGTCTCCCGTCGGGTGGGCGAAGCGGGCGCGCTCGGCGTAGGCGGCCATGGCCCGGCGAAAGGCCCCATCGCCCACGAGCCGCCGCAGCGTGAGCATCGCCGCCGAGGTCTTGCTGTAGGTGACCGCGCCGTAGTCCCCGACGTCGGCCGAGAAGAAGGAGGCCGGTTGATCGAGGGGCGAGACGGGCAGGTCGCCCCGGCGCCCGAGGGACAGCCGGACGAAGGCGTCGATGGGCAGGCGGTGCCCGAACAGCCGGACGATCCAGTCGTCCTCCGTGCCCCGGCCGTAGGCGTCCTCGTAGGCCAAGAGGTCGGCCATGGTGTTGAGGCCCTCGTCCACCCAGGCCTGCTCGTGCTCGTTCGACGCGAACAGCCCCTGGAAGTACTGGTGTCCGAACTCGTGCACCGTCGTGAACGTCCCGGCGACCCGCTCGTCGAGGACGAAGCGCCGGACCAGCGCGGGGATCTGCGGGCGGCTGCTCGTGGTGTACAGGGTCGGGTACTCCATGCCACCCGCACCCTGGGCGCCCGGCGGCGGGTGGACGATCGTGATCGTGGACCAGGGGTACGGGCCGTAGCGGTCCTCGAAGCTGCGAAGTGCGAGGATCTGGGCCTCGAGGTGCGCCGGTGCCTCTTCGAGCCGGTCCTTGGGCAAGAGCTGCCGGATCCGGATGCCCTCGTAGGATCCCTCGTGTTCGGCGAAGTCGGCATACGCCGTCCAGGCGAAGTCGTGCACCATCGAGGCGCGGACCGAAAGCCGCTTGCGTTCGCCGTCCGTGCTTTCGGCCACCCGCACGCCGGTGTGTCCCACGACCATCTCGGCCGGCACGTCCAAGGTGACCTCGTAGTCCCCGAAGTCGGCGTAGAACTCGTCGTGGACCGTAAAGACGTGGGCCTTCCACCCGCCGGCCTCCTCCAGCACGGCGATCTTGGGAAACCACTGGGCCACCATGAAGAAGTCGTCGGCGTAGCCCGTGCGCGCGAACACGCGGGGAAGCTTCGTCTCGAAGGTGTAGCGCAGCTCGATGGTCCGTCCCGGCTCGACGGGGGACGGCAGCGACACCAGCAGGAGGGTCGGATCGGTGTCTTCACGGTAGGTGAGGGGCCGGCCGGCTTCGCCGTCCCACAGCTCCATCGTGCGCACGTCCACGTAGCCCCAGTCGAGTTCGTCGCCCGGCCCGATGCCGCGGTGGCTGCCGCCCGACGAGCGCATCCATGCCGTGTCCTCGGCGCGAAATGCATTCATATACAGGTGGAAGGGAAGCGCCTGCACGGCGCGACCGGTCGTGTTCTTCCACCGCAGCGTCGCGCCGGCGAGCACCGTCTTCGTCTCTGGATCGAGCTTTGCTTCGATCCAGTAGCTTGCGACCTTGCGTTCGAGGGGGACCACGCCGCGAGCCTCGGGCGGCCGGAGTGGATTGGTGGGTGCCTCGGGGGGGGGCTTCGCCGCGGCCGGCGCGGCGATCGTACAAAGCACCGGCGCGGCACAGAGCCACGGCAGGCGCCGGGCGCCGGAGGATCGAAGACTCGACATTACCGTGTCCGCGTACCACCATGGGGGCCGTCCATGCAACGACGAGGTCTCGACGAAGACGCGCTGGCGGCGCTGGCGCAGACACTCGGCGCCGTGCTCGAAGGGGGTGAAGTCCTCTTCCTGGAAGGGCCTCTCGGTGCCGGCAAGACGACCTTCGTGCGCGCCCTGGGCGCCGCGCTCGGACTCGACGCCCCGGGGCGCGTGTGCTCGCCCACGTTCACCGTGTGCATGGTGCACGAAGGGCGCGTCCCCCTGATGCACGTGGATCTGTACCGCCTGGGCGAGGCCGGGCCCATGGGCGCGGCGTCGGCGGCCTTCGAGGCCCTCGACCTGGAGGCCGTGGCCGAGACGCTGTCGCGCCCGCCGGTCGTGGCGGTGGAGTGGCCCGAGTACTTCGACGACCCCCTCGCCGATCGGCTGGAGGTCCGGCTCGCCTACGAGGGCCCGGATCGCCGGCGGATCGAAGCCCGGGCCGTCGGGCCGGTCGCCGCGGCGCGCCTTGCGGCCTGGCGCGCGCGCGCGGCGCCGCCTTCCGGTTCGGACGGAGCCCCGGGGTCCGGGGACGCCGTTCACGGCTCGTCGAGCGGGACCTCCTCGATCTGCCAGCGCTCGAAGACCGCCGGGGGGTGATCGATCTCGGTGAGGAAGCGGCTCGGGCGCAGGATCCGGTGGGGGCCGTCACGCCCCTCTTCGAGGGTGGGAAAGCACAGGTACAGCTCGTCCTTGGCGCGCGTGGCCGCCACGTAGAATAGCCGTCGCTCCTCCTCCAGGGCCTCGCGCGTGCGCAGGGCGGGGCGGCCGGGGAAGCGCCCGTCCACCAGCCACAGCACGAACACCGCGCGCCACTCGAGCCCCTTGGCCTGGTGGATCGAACTGAGCACCAGCTTGTCGTCCGGATCGTGGGCGGCCGTGGCGACCTCGGCGCCCACCCCCGACACGAGCGCGACCTGGGCCAGAAACTCCGCGGCCGACCCCGTGTCCGAGGCGAAGGCCGCCAGGTGCTCGAGATCCTCGGCGCGCTGGTCCGGGTTCGCGAAGGCCGTACGGGCGTACGCCGCGTAGTGCCCTTCGACCACCGTGCGGATCGCCGTCCCCGGGTCGCGCCGGCTCGGGTCGCACAGCCGTTCCCACAGGTCGGCAAAGGCCAGCAGCGAGCCGCGGCCGGGCTCGCGGAGCTTGCGGGCGTGTGCGCGTGCCGCCGCCGCCGCGTGGGCCGGTGTGTCGGGGCGGCGCGCGATCGTCTCGGCGAGCCGCTCGGCCGTGCGCGCGCCGATGCCGGGCCAAAGGCGCAGCAACCGCGTCCAGGCCAGGACGTCGGCGGGGTTTTCGCGGGCGCGCAGGAACGACACCACGTCCTTGACGTGCGCCTGCTCGAAGAAGCGCGCCCCGCTGCGCACGTAGAACGGTACGTTGCGCCGGCCGAGCTCCACCTGCAGCTCGAGGCTGTGGTTGTGGTTGCGGTACAGCACCGCCATGTCCCGCAGCGGCACCTGCAGGTCCTGGTGGATCTCCAGCAGGCGTTGGGCCACGAACTCCGCCTGCTGGTACACGTCCCGCAGGGGGATCACCGCCGGCGTCATCCCGGGGCCCCGAACGGCGCGCAGGTCCTTGCGGTGCTGGTCCTCGTTGCGCCGCAGGCTGCGGTTCGCCAGCGCGAGGATCTGCGGCGTGGACCGGTAGTTGGTCGTAAGCTCCAGGATGCGAGCGTCTGGGTGCCGGCGCGGAAAGTCGCGGATCATCGAGAAGTCGGCCCCGCGAAAGCCATAGATCGACTGCGCGTCGTCTCCGACGCAGGTCAGGCTCCCGCACCCTTCGGCCATGTGGTCGCACAACGCTCCCTGCAGCGTGTTGACGTCCTGGTACTCGTCCACCAGCACGTGGTCCACGGCGGCGCGCAGTTCCGCGGCCGCGTCCGCGTGCGCCGGGTCGGTCAGCAGCTCGCGCCACAGCACCAGCAGGTCGTCGAAGTCGCACACGGACAGCGCGCGCTTGCGTTCGTCGTAGCGCGCCAGCACCGCTTCGATGCGCGGCAGCTCCCCCAGGAGGTTCGGCATCCGCTCGGCGACGACCTGGTCGAGGGACCGCCGGGTGCCGGCGACCAGACCCGCAAGCGCCACGAGCGCCCGCGGCTGCGGCAGCCGGCGGGTCGCCTTCTCCGCCTTGGCCACCTCCGAAAGCGCCGCCCCCATCAGCGTGACGGCGTCGTCCCGGTCGAGGATCCCGAAGGTGGGCAAGCGGCCCAGGCGCTCGGCGTAGCGACGCACGATGCGGTGGCCCACGTGGTGGAAGGTTCCGGCCAGGCAGGCCCGCATGGTCACGCCCGCCAGGGCCTCGACCCGCCGCAGCATCTCCGACGCCGCGCGGTTCGTGAAGGTCACGAGCATGATCCGCTCCGGCGGACATCCCGACGCCACCAGGCGGGCCACGCGGTAGGTCAGGGCGCGCGTCTTGCCGGTGCCCGCCCCGGCCAGGACGAGCAGCGGGCCGGGCGGGGCCTCCACCATGGCGCGCTGCTCGGGGTTGAGGTCCCGGGCCAGGTCGAGGCCGCGGGCCCGCGGGCGCTCGGTCTTGAGACGGTAGGTGGCCACGGGACGATCTCAGCGAAACGACCGTTCCAGGAAGTCGTGCACGACCCGCTCCATGTAGATACGGTCCTCCAGCCTGCGCGGCATGTGGCGCTCGGACGGGAACAGCAGGTCGTCGAAGGGGGTCTTGGCGTCGATGAGCCGCTGCATCAGGCGCGCGGTGTGTCTAAAGTGAACGTTCTCGTCGATCATCCCGTGGACCAGCAGCAACGCGCCGCGGATCGACCCGGCGTGCTCCAGGACCGAGCTTCGGCGGTAGCCCTCCGGGTTCTCGGACGGCAGCCCCATGTAACGCTCGGTGTAGTGCGTATCGTACCCGTCCCAGCTCGTCACGGGTGCGCCCGCGACGGCCGCGGTGAAGACCTCCGGCGCCTTCGCCAGCGCCATGGCTGCCATGTACCCGCCGTAGCTCCAGCCGTAGATCGCCGCGGTCTCGCCGGCAACGAGGCCCTGCTCGGCCAGGTGTCGCACCGTGTGGGCCTGGTCGCGCACCTCGAGGTCGCCCATGTTCCCGCGAATCGCCCCCTCGAAGGACAGCCCCCGCCGGGCCGATCCGCGGTTGTCCACCACGAGGACCGCAAACCCCCGCGCGCGCAGGCGTTGGGCCCGCAGATCCGCCGTCATGTCCCAGGCGTTGCGCACGCGCTGCACGTGGGGCCCGCCGTAGACGCTGACCACGGTGGGGTAGGGCGGCGGGCCGTCGGGCCGATAATGGGCCGCGTAGAGGGTCGTGCCGTCCGGCGCGGGGATCTCGAGGAACTGGGGCGGGACGAGGGAGAACCGCTCGACGCGCGGGTCGGGCTCGTCGAACAGCGTGGCCACCACCGCGCCATCGGAAAGACGCCGCAGGGTGGTCACGGGCGGGCGGTCGATGGCGCTGTGGGTGTCCACGAAGGTCTCGAAACGGTGCCGATCGACGACGACGGTGTGGGTGCCCGACTCGGGGGTCAACCGGCGCATCGGGCCGCCGTCGAGGGGTACGGCGAACAGGTGCCGCTGGCGCGGGTCGCCCTCGTTGCCCGTGACGTAGGCGACGCCGCGCGCCTCGTCCACGGCGGCCAGGCCGTCCACGACCCACGGCCCCTTCGTAAGCTGCCGGATCGTGGTGCCGTCGGCCTCGAGCAGGTACAGGTGCATGAACCCGTCGCGCTCGGCGCCCCACAGGAAGCGCCCGGCGTGCGGGCCGCGCTCGATGGCGTGGAACAGGTGGTGCAGGTTGATCCACACCTCGCTCGTCTCCTGCCACAGGCGGCGGGCGCGTCCGGTGGTCGGATCGAGTTCGAGGACGTCGAGCCGGTCCTGGCGCCGCGTCTCGACCTCGGCGAGCAGGCGCCCGTTCGGCAGGGGGTGGACGCGGGCGAGGTAGGTGTCCTGCGTACCGTCCGGGCGCGTGGCGACGCCGTCGAGGCGCAAGTCCATCTCGACGGGCCGACCGCCGCCGGCCGGCACGACGAACAGGCGCACCCGCGCGTTCGGGCCGCCGGCGAAGGGGTAGCGGTGGACCTCCTCCTCGGGCCGGTCCGCCGCGGGGTGAGGGATCCGGTAGGGCGGGATCGCCGCCTCGTCCACCTCCGTGTAGGCCAGGTACGATCCGTCGTGGGACCACCAGAAGCCGTGGTGACGGTCCATCTCCTCCTGGGCCACGTACTCGGCCAGGCCGAAGGTGACGCCGCGGGCCCGCGCACCGTCGGTCAGTCGTTTCGGTTCGCCCTCGAAGGTGTCGGCGACCCACAGCTCGTCGTCGAGGACGAAGGCGATCCGGGTGCCGTCCGGCGAGAGCTGTGGGTCCTGAATCGGACCGAAGTCGGGGGCGAACCGGCGCGTCAGGGGACCGTCGCCCCGGGCGACGTAGACGGCCCCGGCCACGGGTACGAGCAGTATGTCCGCGTGGCGGGCGAAGGTGTAGCGGGTGATCCCCCGGCCGCGCTCGCGCATCCGCTCGCGGCGAAGCTGCTCCTCGGGGGGCAGGTCCTCGTCGCGCACCGTCACGGGCGGCAGGGCGCGCGGCGTGGTCGTGCCGGTGGCCGGATCGAACGCGAACAGGCGGCGCTCGAGGCCCCGGTCGGGATCGTGTAGATAGAGGATCCGACCGCTGTCGGGGGCGAACGAAAAGTGGACCGGCACGGCCAGGCCGGGCCGGGGGTGGGCGACGACGTCTTCGAAGGGGATCATGGGCGGGGTGTGGTGGGTGCCCGTGACCGGTCGCTCGTCCGCGTCGGGGCGGCCGGCTCGATCCGCGGCCGGTGAGCAGGCGAGCGTCCCGGCGACGACGAGCGCAAGGGGGCGCATGACGCCGAACCATAGCCGACGCGGCGCCCGGGGGGCGGGACCGGCTGCCCCGGTGGCTTGAAGGCCCGCGCGGCCTCGTGCATGGTGGGCGCCATGAGCGACGGCACGACCCTGGAGGCGCTCCTGTGCGGCCCCGAACGCCGCGCCGACACGTTGGCCGCGTGCGAGGCGCTGCTCGACAAGGAGGTGCAGGCGAAGACGGGGCTTTCGGGGATGGCCGTGCGGTCGGCGTTCAAGGTGGTGCGGGCCCTGCGGCCGGGGATCGTGCGGGACCTCCTCGATGCGCTGGTGCCCGAGTTCTGCCGTGCCCTCGAGCCGACCTTCGCCGAGGCCCGGTCCGAAGGGGGGACCGTCGCTCAGGCCTTCGGCGAGCGCCTGCGGGCCCGCCCCGACGAGGTGGCCGAGGCGCTGCTGTCCGTCACGGACGCCCGGGCCGAACGCGCCAAGAACAAGGTCCTGCGCAAGACCTACGCACGCCTGCGGCCCGGCGCGAAGGAGCACGTCGTGGCCGCGGTGCCGAACCTCTCGCGCACCCTCGAAGACCTGCTGGCCGGCGCCTGAGGCCGCCGCGCGGACCGTCCCGCCGCCGCCGGGTCGGCGATCGATCCGCGCCCGCGGCCCCGGTGGGCGGGTGCTTTGCGGGCGCGGCGTCTTGGCACCGGGGGGCGGGTACCGAGGGAGGCACGGACGCGAAGGGACGGCCCGACCGCCGGGGCACGCCGGGGCAGGCGCACCACCCGGCCGTCCGCGTGGCGGCGGTTTGCTACGGTGGCCGTGTGCCGCGTCTTCGAAGCGCCCTGCTGTGGATCGCCGTGTGCCTGGTCGCGGCGTGCGCGGGGCGGGGGCTGTGGACGGACCTCGGCAGCGTGGCCGAGGGGACTCCGACGGCGGGCCGACTGCGGCGACCGGCGACGGTCCCGGTGCGGGGGGACGGCCTGGTGGTTCCGCCGCGCTGGCGCGCGCGCGGGCTGCGGTACGGGTCGGACGAACTGGTGGGCGCGATCGCCCGCGCGGCGGCCAAGGTCCGTGCCGCCCATCCGGGAGCCGTGCTCGGGGTGGCGGATCTGAGCCCCACGCGGGGCAGCGCCCGGCCCTTCCACCGCAGCCACCAGGGCGGGCGCGACGCCGATCTCTTGTTTTACACGCTCGACGCACGCGGGCGGCCGGCGCCGCCGCCGGACGCGATGATCCGCTTCGGCGCGGACGGGCGGCCCGTGGCGGGGGCGGTTCAGCGCCGCTTCGACGACGCCCGGAACTGGGCCCTCGTCGAGGCCCTCCTTACCGACCCGTGGGTGCGGGTGCAGTGGATCTTCGTGGCGCGCCCGCTGGCCCGGCGCCTGCTGGCATACGCGCGCCGGGTGGGCCGTCCCGCCTGGATCGTGGCCTACGCCGCCGCCGTGCTGCACCAGCCGCGTGGCAGCCCCCCGCACGACGACCACTTCCACGTCCGGATCTACTGCCCCCGCAACGATCGCCTCCTCGGTTGCGAGGACCGGGGCCCGATCTGGCGGTACGAGAAGAAGCGCTACAAGTACCCGGGCGCCGAGCGCTATGACCCCGTCGCTTTCCGCGCCGCCCTCGTGGCGGGCCGGCTGCGTTGACCGTGGCGCTTGCGTTCACTTCGTGCCTGGCTCACGAGCGCGAGCCAAGGAACGAGCAAGGGGTGGCCCCGAGGGATGAACCCAGGGATGACGAGGTACCGTGGGGGGCGGTTGGCGCCGAGCACGCAGTAAGGGCGGCGTACGCGAGGGGCGCAATTTGCGCAATGCTGGTGCGTGGAGGGCGACATGGGGCCATCGGCGAGACCTCGTGGAAGTCGGAGGGGGGGTGATGGTGGCTGCACCGGGGCCGCCTTGACAGGGGCGAGGGGGCGTTCGACTGTTTGGGTGGTGGCTGCGCGGCTCGGAAACTACGAACTCATCCGCAAGATCGGGTCCGGCGGGATGGCCGAGGTGTGGATGGGGCGGCGGGCCACGGACAGCGGGGCCACGAAGGCCGTGGCGATCAAGCTGATGGCGCAGCGGTTCGCCGATCAGCCGGCCTACGAGCGCATGTTCGCGGCCGAGGCCCGGCTGTCCATGCTCCTGAACCACTCCACGATCGTGCAGGTGTTCGACGTCGGCCGGGTGGACGACACGGCGTTTCTGGTCATGGAATGGGTCGATGGGCTGAACCTTGCGCAGATCGCGGCCTATTATCGAAAGACCGGCAAGGGGCGCCTGCCCGTTCAGGTGGTCGGGTACGTGGTGGGCGAGATCCTCCGTGCGCTCGATTACGCGCATACCCTCGTCCACGAAGGGGAGCCCCTGCGCATCGTGCACCGCGACGTGTCGCCGCAGAACGTGCTCGTGAGCGTGTCGGGGGAGGTCAAGCTCACGGACTTCGGCGTCGCGCGCCTGGCGATGGACGAGACGTCGGGGGTGCACGTCAAGGGCAAGCTGCGCTACATGCCGCGGGAACAACTCGCGGGCCAGAGCCACCACCCCGGCGTGGATCTCTACGCCGTGGGGGCGATCCTCCACGAGATGCTGTCGGGCGAGAAGTTTCGCGCCGGTGCGAAGACGGAACTGGAGCTCGCCGCCATGGCGGCCTCGACCGAGATCCCGTCGTTGCTGGTGGAGGACGTGCCGTGGGAGATCGAGGAACTGCGGGTCGGGCTGCTCCAGCCCGATCCCCGCCACCGGGTGCAGTCCGCGGCCGAGGCCCTGCGGATGCTCGAGCGCTGGCCCGGCTTTCGCAACGCGGCCGCCCAGCTCGGCACGATCTGCCGCCAGATCATGGGGGTCTCCGCCCCGCGTTCGGGTCTGTTCGACGTGCGCCGGGACCTCGAGGTGGTCCCCACGGGCGTCCGGCCGCGCGCGACCCCCGCCCAGGCAGAGTCGGACAGCGCGGCCGAGACCCGGCAGCGCCCCGCCGCGGTGGACGAGGAGGAGACGGAACGGTCGCGCCGGGCGCCGCCCGTGACCGTGGCCGCAGGGCTCGCGCTCGCCGTGGCGATGGTGGGCGGTGGCGGCTACCTCGTGTCAAAGCGGATGGGCCTCGTGGGCGAGGGGAGGGGTGGTTCTCCCGAGGTGGGGGCGGGGGCCGCGTCCGCCGCGGCGCAGCCGTCGGCCCCCGAGACCACCGGCGACCGGGCTTCGATCGCGGCGGCGGCGGTGGGCGGCGGCGTCCGTGCCGCGACGGTCGCGCCCGATGCGGCCCCGAAGACCAGCGCCGTCGCGCCGTCGTCCGGGACGGGCGCGCCGCCGGACCCCGAGGTGGCACCGCTGCAGGCGCCCGGCGAACCCGGCGCGAAGGCGGTCGCGCCCGGCCCTGCCAAGACGTCGAAGCCGCGGGCCCGCAAGCCGCGGGTCCCGATCACCTTCGGTCTTCGCGGCCCGCGTCTTGCCTTCGTGCGCGTGGACAAGCGCCGCACCTACGTCCTCCAGCCCATCGCCAAGGCCAAGCTCACGGCGGGCCGCCATCGCGTGGAGTGGCGCCTTTCGCGGGAGGACCCCTGGCGCCCCGGCGGCGTGATCGTCCTCGCTCCCGGCAAGCGTTACGATCTGCGCGTGCTCCCCGAGGGGGTCGAGCTGTCCGAGGTGCGGAACTGACCCACCGCCCCGCGGCGCCCACAATCGACCGTCATTGCCGCCCCGGAGCCGCGAGGTGCCCCGTCCCATGCGCCGGCTTCCCGTGCTCGCCACGCACTGCCCGAACGGCCCGCCCACGGCCCGCGATGTGCCCATGGGCCAGGGGGCGGGCCCGAGGGGGGCTGTCACGATCCGCACACCGAGACTGCGACATGGTGGCCTGCCTTCAGGGCCGGGAGCCGGAGAGTACGATTGTCGCAGACCGCGGCGGGCGCGGGGAGAAGGGCGTTCGAGCCGGGAACGCGGTGGGGGAGATCTTTCTGTTTAGATTCATATTGAATCCTACGGTTCAGGTGGGCGCCGCGGGCGAGCGGCCGTGATCGCCGGAAATCCTGCAACGAGTCATGGACCGGGGCAGGCGGGCGCATCATGTCGTCGGACATCGAATGAAGGGGGTGAG
>Ga0256839_1001843_pt1 | contig 24909 bp, 21 predicted proteins | sample 354166metaG_FD_185968 | JGI IMG/M metagenome (GOLD analysis project Ga0256839, IMG submission 185968) | Hydrothermal vent microbial communities from Mid Atlantic Ridge, Atlantic Ocean - 354-166 | ecosystem: Environmental > Aquatic > Marine > Hydrothermal vents | place: Atlantic Ocean: Mid... | reverse complement strand
AAACTCACCTGCTATCCCCCCTGCGAACCTGTCGTTCAAGCCTGATCAGCGCGAGTGTAAGCGGATCGGTCTATGTGTTGCTAACAGAGCCGGGTATAGTGTTATGTCTCCTGTTCCAGGCTGTTTCTGTCTACTTTGGTCAATTTTCTGACCACCAGTTCATAGGAACGCCGGGCCAGTTCCGTCAGCATCTCATCCGGCAGTTCCCCATCGAGGGTGATTGTTATCCAGTGTTTTTTGTTCATGTAATAGCCGGGCGTTACCGATTCATACTGGGAAACCAGCAGTTCACCATCCGCCGGAGCGCATTTCAGCGTTACTCTTGGTGGCTCATCTTTTTGGGATACCAGAGCAAACATTTTTCCCATTACCTTGAACACCAATGCTTCCGGTCCGAAGGGGCAACTTCCTTTCGCTCCTTTCAGTTTTGAAAGAGTTTTCTCCAGCGTTTTTTTATCCATTTCTGACTCCCTGTTGGTCTGTTTTACCCGGTAACCGGCCTGAAAAAACCGGGAAACCGGAAAACAAAAAAGGGCCATGCGGCCCTTTTTTTATTAGTACAAACGACTCAACAAGTAGTTTCAATGCGGAGAAGAGATCTCAGTCCCCACTCCCCACGGCTTTCATACTGAGTCGGATCCGGCCCTGTTTGTCCACCTCGAGCACCTTGACCTTGATTACATCACCTTCCGAAAGCTTGTCACTCACATTCTGCACGCGCTCCTCGGAAATCTGCGATATATGCACCAACCCATCCTTACCCGGCAGGATGGTAACGAACGCTCCAAAGTCCATCAGCTTGGCAACCTTGCCCTCATAGATCTGACCCACCTCGACATCGGCGGTGATCTGTTCGACGCGGCGTAGCGCTTCCTGACCAGCGGCGCTATCCACTGAAGCAATCTTTACCGTGCCGTCATCGCTGATATCAATAACCGCTCCGGTCTCTTCGGTAATGGCACGGATGGTGGCGCCACCCTTGCCGATTACGTCACGGATCTTTTCAGGATTGATCTTGATGGTGATGTAGCGCGGCGCGTAGTCGGACATCTCGGTGCGCGGGGTTTTGATTACCTGATCCATCGCGGCAAGAATATGGTTGCGGCCTTCGGTAGCCTGGGCCAGCGCCTGCTGCATGATCTCGCGGGTAATGCCGTCGATTTTGATATCCATCTGCAGGGCAGTCACTCCCTGAGCAGTACCAGCCACCTTGAAGTCCATGTCGCCCAGGTGGTCCTCGTCACCCAGAATGTCTGTCAACACCGCAAACTGCTCCCCCTCTTTGATCAGACCCATGGCGATACCAGCAACCGAGGCCTTGATCGGCACACCGGCATCCATCAACGCCAGGCTGGTACCACAGACAGAAGCCATGGAGCTGGAGCCGTTGGATTCGGTGATCTCGGACACCACGCGGATGGAGTAGGGAAACTCATCACTGCCAGGCATCACTGCGGCAACGCCCCGCTTGGCCAGACGGCCGTGTCCGATCTCGCGCCGCTTGGGGCTGCCCACAAAGCCGGTCTCGCCGACGCTGTAGGGAGGAAAGTTGTAGTGCAGCATGAAGGCCTCTTTGCGCTCACCCTCAATGGCATCGATCAACTGGGCGTCCCGCTCGGTTCCCAGTGTGGTAACCACCAGAGCCTGGGTCTCACCGCGGGTAAACAGGGCAGAACCGTGAGTACGCGGCAATACGCCCACCTGGATATCCAGGTTACGCACGGTCCGGGTATCACGACCATCGATGCGCGGCTCACCCGCCAGGATGCGCCCGCGAACAATGCGTTTTTCCAGCGCGGAGAGCGCATCTTTTACCTGCTCGGCTGTGTAGCTTCCTTCACCTTCTTCCCCGGCAAACTTTTCGACCACCGTCTTGCGAATCTCGGAAAGGCGGGTATAACGCTCCTGCTTCTGCTGGATCTGGTAGGCCTCGTTGATACCCGCCTCGCACGCTTCAGCGACCGCCGCATGCAGTGCTTCGTCCTTCGCTGGCGGCTGCCACTCCCAGGCGGGCTTTCCGGCTTCGGCCTGCAGCTCACGAATTGCGCTGATGGCAACCTGCAACTGCTCATGGCCAAACATCACCGCGCCGAGCATTACCTCTTCAGAAAGCTCTTTCGCCTCGGACTCCACCATCAAAACAGCGCTTTCCGTTCCCGCTACCACCAGATCCAGAGCCGAACTTTTCAGCTGGCTCAGGGTGGGGTTCAGCAGGTACTCGCCATCTTTGTAACCCACCCGGGCCGCACCCAGCGGACCATTGAACGGGGCGCCGGAGATGGCCAGTGCAGCAGAGGCACCGATCAGGGAAGGGATATCCGGATCGATTTCAGGATCCAGTGACAGTACCGTACAGATGACCTGCACTTCATTGGTGAAACCCTTTGGAAACAGTGGCCGGATAGGACGATCGATCAAGCGGGAGGTCAGCGTCTCTTTCTCGCTGGGACGCCCTTCCCGTTTGAAAAACCCACCAGGAATCTTGCCGGCAGCATAGGTGCGCTCCTGATAGTTTACCGTCAGCGGGAAAAAATCACGCCCCTCCACGGCCTCCTGGTGAGCAACGGCGGTAACCAGCACCACCGTGTCGCCCATCGCTACCTTTACTGCACCGCTGGCCTGCCGGGCAATCTGCCCGGTTTCGAGACTGACCAGATGGTTACCATACTGAAACTCTTTTTTAACGAGGGTCACTTGCAATTCCTTGGTGGGGGTGATGGCTGAAAGCCGTAATAACCGGATTAACGACGCAGGCCGAGACGGCCGATCAATGTGCGATAGCGCTCCACGTCCTTCCTTTTCAGGTAGTCGAGCAGCTTGCGGCGCTGGCTGACCATGCGCAACAGTCCCCGCCGGGAATGGTGATCATGAATATGTTTTTTGAAATGTGCAGATAGATCTTCAATCTGCGCTGTAAGCAGGGCAACCTGCACCTCCGGCGAACCGGTATCGTTGTCGCCACGCTGGTAATCCTTGACGATTCCGGACTTGGCTTCGGCATTCAATGACATGAACTATTAACTCCCAACATTGCCAATTGGACCATCCACCTGTCAGACGGCCTGTTTAAACGATATATTGTAACTTTAACTGCCTCACCGGGACAAGTTGAAACTGGATAACTTCGCTTCACAGATTGCGAAAATATCAGGCGCTCAACAACCGCTTGGGAGCAACACGGCCATCATCAAGGACAGCCCCTACTCCCAGAAAACGCTCCTTGCCCTCATATATCCGTACCCATCCGGTTGAGGATATCTGCGGAACAAATACCGGCTGCCCCTTGCAGAAGTAATGGGCCGCCTCCTGAGCCAATTCGACTGCGGGCCAGTCGAGCAGCGCGTTTTCCATCGGCAGCAGCCGTTGATCCAGCGCACTAACCCCCTGTTTCGCCAGCGCTTCCAGTTGCTCCAGGGTAATGGCTTGATCCAGTTCAAACGGCCCGGCCCTGGTTCGGACAAGACTGTTCAGATGTGCGCAACTGCCCAGGGCTGTACCGATATCTTCGGCCAGCGTGCGTACATAAGTTCCTTTGGAACAGTGGACATCAATGCTCAGTTCATCGGAGGTAAACTGCAGCAACTCCAGCTTGAAAATGGTAACGGTACGCGGTTTGCGCTCCACTTCAATACCTTCGCGGGCCAGTTTGTACAGGGGCTGCCCCTGATGCTTGAGTGCTGAATACATGGGCGGGATCTGCTCAATCTCCCCTGTGAATTGCTCCAGCACCGCTTTGATCTGCTGATCCTGCAGCCGGGGAACGGGAAGCCGCTCGATCACCTCGCCTTCGGCATCGGCACTGGTGGTGCGCTCACCAAGCTTGATGGTTCCCTGGTAACGTTTGTCTGCATCAAGCAAAAAGGCGGACATTTTGGTAGCCTCACCCAGACAGATAGGCAGTACGCCACTGGCCATAGGATCGAGATTGCCGGTATGTCCGGCCTTGCGCGCATTGAACAGTCGCTTGACTATCTGCAACGCCTTGTTGGAGGTGATGCCCAGCGGTTTATCAAGCAACAGAATGCCATTGACCGTCCGGCCCTTGTTCCGACGTCTGCTCATTTGTCCTCTTTCCGATCAGATGCCACTGCCGCGTCGATCAGTGCGCTCAGTTCGGCACCCTGCTCGATAGAGTTGTCATATTGAAAATGTAACTGGGGAACCATGCGCAGACGCATGCGGCGACCGATAAACCCCCGCAGCATTCCGGCGGAACGGTTGAGGATATCCACACTGGTCTTGCGTGCCTCGGCGTCACCCGAGAGAAGGGTTACATAGATCCGGGCATGTGAGAGATCCCGGCTCACCTCGGCACCCACCACGGTCACCAGACCCAGTCGGGGATCCTTGACTTCATCGCGGATAAGCTGCGCCAACTCGCGCTGCAGCTGCTCCGCGATACGGCGGGTACGATTGAACTCCTTAGGCACGGTCAGTCTATTTTCCGGGTAACCTGAACCCGCTCATAAACCTCGATCTGGTCACCGATTTTGACATCGTCGTAGTTTTTCACGCCGATGCCACACTCCATGCCCTGCTTGACCTCATTGACGTCATCCTTGAAGCGGCGCAGGGATTCAAGCTCTCCTTCATAGATAACGATGTTGTCTCGCAACACGCGGATCGGGTTGCTGCGCTTGACCACACCCTCGGTAACCATACAGCCGGCAATTGCGCCAATTTTGGGGGCACGGAATACGTCGCGCACCTCGGCCAGACCGATGATCTCCTCCTTGAATTCGGGGGCAAGCATACCGCTCATGGCCTGCTTGATCTCGTCGATGAGATCGTAGATTACGCTGTAGTAACGAATATCCACGCCCTCTTCCTGCGCGATGCTGCGGGTGCCCGCCTCGGCACGCACATTGAAACCGATAATTACCGCCCCGGATGCCAGCGCCAGATTGACATCCGACTCGGTAATTCCACCAACCCCGCTGGAGATGGTGTTGACGCGAACCTCATCGGTGGAGAGCTTGTTCAAGGCGTCAGCGATAGCCTCAACCGAACCCTGAACATCGGCTTTCAATACCACATTGAGAGTGCTGACTTCGCCCTCTTCCATCTGGGCGAACATGTTCTCCAGCTTGGCGGCCTGTTGCCGTGCCAGCTTGATCTCCCGGAATTTACCCTGCCTGAACAGCGCCACTTCACGCGCCTTGCGCTCGTTGGCCACCACCAGCGCTTCATCACCGGCATTGGGCGTCCCGGACAGCCCCAGAATCTCAACCGGAATCGAGGGGCCGGCCTCGACAATGGACTTGCCGTTTTCATCCAGCATGGCACGCACGCGGCCGTACTCCTGGCCAGCCAGCAGTATGTCTCCCTTGTGCAGGGTTCCCTGCTGTACCAGCAGGGAGGCTACCACGCCACGGCCCCGGTCGAGGCGGGATTCGATGATCACACCATGGGCCGGACCGTCCTTGCTGGCCTTCAGTTCAAGCACCTCGGATTGCAGCAGAATCCCTTCCAACAGCTCGTCCACACCCTGTCCTGTCTTGGCTGATACGTTGACAAACATGGTGTCACCACCCCAGTCTTCCGGAATAACCTCCAGTTGTGACAGCTCTGTTTTTACCCGGTCCGGATCGGCCTCGGGCTTGTCGATCTTGTTGACCGCAATGATCAATGGCACATCCGCAGCCCTGGCGTGTTCGATTGCCTCCTTGGTCTGCGGCATCACACCATCGTCGGCGGCCACCACCAATATGATGATATCGGTGACCTTTGCACCACGGGCACGCATGGCGGTAAATGCCGCATGTCCCGGTGTATCCAGAAAGGTTATGGTGCCTCCCTCGAAGTCAACGTGATATGCGCCAATGTGCTGGGTAATCCCGCCCGCTTCACCGGCAGTAACTCTTGATTTGCGAATATAGTCCAGCAGCGAGGTTTTACCGTGGTCCACATGCCCCATGATGGTCACCACCGGCGGGCGGGTAAACTCCTCGCCACCTGCGCTCTCCGCACCCAGGGCGATTTCGTCCTCGATGCTGCTCTCTTTCTGGAGAACGGCCTTGTGCCCCATCTCTTCCACCAGAATGGCTGCTGTATCCTGATCCAGCATCTGGTTGATAGTCACCATGCTACCCATCTTCATCAGCACCTTGATGACCTCTCCGGCCTTCACTGACATACGCTGCGCCAACTCGGCAACGGTGATAGCCTCGGGTACCGCAACCTCACGCACCACCGGACCCACCGGTTTCTCGAAACCGTGTTGTGGTGCCGCAGCCTTGACCGCAGCCCGGCCCGCTTTCTTTCTGCGTGGCGTTCGGGCTGCCCTGCGGGTATCACCGGACAGGCCCAGCTTGCCATGTTTTTCCTTCTTCTCAGGCTGACGTGGTGCAGGTTTGGCCTTCGCTTTTTTCTCCTCGACCTCTTCCCGGCGCTGCGCCTTTTTCTCCTCTTTCTTGCGGACAGGCGCCTCCTCAACAACCGGAGGAGAAGGTGGTGCAGCAACCGCTTCGGTCGCTGCTCTCTTCTTCTCTTCCTCAGCCCTTTTGGCGGCGGCCTCTTCCTCAAGGCGGCGTGCCTCTTCCTGTTTACGCGCCTCTTCTTCGCGACGGAGTGCTTCTTCAGCCGCTTCCCGCTCAGCCTTCTCCTGCTCCAGACGGCGGGACTCCTCCTCCATCACTACGCTGCGCTTCACGTAGGTCCGTTTCTTGCGCACCTCAACGGTCACTGTTTTGGCAGAGGCACCGCGACCGGAACCCAGTTTCACCTCACTGACGCTCTTGCGCTTCAGGGTGACCCGCTTTGGGGCAGCTCCCTGTTCAGAGACCCCATGTTTGCTGCGCAGGTGACTCAGCAATTTGTGCTTGTCCTCATCACCGATAAGACTATCGGCCTGCATGGTAGCAACGCCAGCCTCCCGCAACTGCTCCAGGAGTCGCTCTACCGGGATACCCACCGTTTTGGCAAATTCATTGACACTTACTTCAGCCATTGGTCTCTCCCTCTATTCCTGCGCTTGTTCAGCAAACCAGGGTTCACGCGCCTTCATGATCAATTGTGCAGCCCGCTCCTGATCCATACCCTCGATGCCCAGCAGATCATCAACCGCCTGCTCGGCCAGTTCGTCCATGGTGGTAACACCACGGCTGGCAAGCTGCTCTGCCAGCTCTTTATCCATCCCTTCCATCGCCAGCAGACCCTCGCTCGGTTCCGCTGCATCCAGAATTGTCTCTTCATTGGATATGGCCAGCGTCAACAGGGCATCCTTGGCACGTTCGCGCAATTCGTTAACAATCTCTTCATCAAACTCTTCAATCTCCAACATCTCGCTGGCCGGTACATAGGCCACCTCTTCAATGCTGGAAAAACCTTCCCGGGCCAGTATCTCACCCACCTCTTCATCAACACCAAGATGCTGCTGAAACAGACTGATCAGCGAAGAGGTCTCTTGCTCGTTCTTCTCCTCCGCCTGGGCCTCAGTCATGACATTGAGCTCCCAGCCGGTCAGCTCGCTGGCCAGACGAACATTCTGCCCGTTGCGGCCGATGGCCTGTGCCAGCATATCTTCCTGTACTGCAACATCCATGCTGTGTGCATCTTCATCAATCATGACCGACGAGACTTCCGCCGGGGCCATGGCGTTGATGACAAACAGTGCCGGATTCTCATTCCAGAGCACAATGTCCACCCGCTCACCGGCCAGCTCATTGGATACCGCCTGGACCCGGGAACCGCGCATGCCCACACAGGCCCCGACCGGGTCGAGGCGCGGATCCGTGGAACGCACGGCAATCTTGGCCCGCAGGCCGGGATCTCGCGCTGCCCCGCGGATTTCAATCAGGCCATCACCCACTTCGGGCACTTCAAGCTTGAACAGTTCAATAATAAATTCCGGAGCGGTACGGCTTACAAACAGCTGTGGTCCCCGTGGCTCGAAGCGTACCTCCTTGAGGTAACCACGCAGACGGTCGCCGGTACGCACCGGCTCACGCGGAATCATCTCTTCACGGGGGATAAAGGCCTCTACGTTGTTACCCAGATCCAGCATGACATTGCCGCGCTCAACCCGCTTGACCGTCCCGTAGAGCATTTCACCGATACGCTCTTTATACTCTTCAACCACCCGCGCACGTTCCGCCTCTCTGACCTTCTGCACGATAACCTGCTTCGCCGTCTGGGCGGCAATACGGCCAAAGGTAACAGACTCTATCTCTTCCTCGATGTAGTCGCCGAGCTGAATATCGGGATCATCCTCGCGGGCAGCACTGATGGTAAACTGCCGCTGCGGAAACTCCACAGCGTCATCTTCCACTACCTCCCAGCGCCGGAAGGTCTTGTAATCACCTGTTTCACGATCAATCTCTACGCGAACATCGATATCTCCCGCATGACGTTTTCTGGTCGCTGTCGCCAGGGCGGCTTCGATCGCCTCAAAAATAATCCCCTTATCCACCCCTTTTTCGTTGGATACAACATCAACAACAAGCAGAATCTCTTTATTCATACCATGCCTCTACAAAAACAGTATTTACGGGAAACAGACCCGTTGCAAGCCAAAACCTTCCGTCAAAGTCCTTTTACGTCAGCGTTCATTTCAACTCGGGGACCAACCGGGCCTTGTCAATCTCCTGCAGGGTGAGCAACGCCTCTTCGCCTTCTACATCCACAACAATCTTCTGGTCACGAACACCACCTAACCTGCCAGTCATTTTACGCCGTCCCTGCCAGGGGGTATTCAACACCAGGCGGGCCAGCCGCCCTGTAAACCGTTCAAAATGGGCCAGGGTAAACAGCGGGCGGTCAAGTCCGGGTGACGAGACTTCCAGAGAGTACTCCCCTCGTATGGGATCCTCTATATCCAGCACCCCGCTGATCTGGTGGCTAGCTCGTGCACAATCATCAACGGTTATGCCATCATCAGCATCGATATAAACCCGCAGTACCGAATGCTTCCCCTGCATGATGTGCTCCACACCCACCAGCTCGTAACCCAACGCAGTTACCGCTGGAGTCAGCAACTCATATAAATGTTCAGCAGCCTGCCGCACCATTCATTCCTTCACCCGCAAACAAAAAATGGGCCATACGGCCCACTGTCACGACGCCCCTTCACTCTATAGAATAGACGCCAGCCAAATATTATAGCATCAATAGCTTATAATAAAAAAGCCCCGGAACCGGGGCTTTTTTATTTCGAATACGTGGTAGCGGGGGCAGGATTTGAACCTACGACCTTCGGGTTATGAGCCCGACGAGCTACCGGACTGCTCCACCCCGCATCCGAGTCCGACTATGATATAGAAGTTTATTCTGTCTGGCAAGCCACTTTATAGGAGCAAATAAACTGTCCGGATTTGTAGCACGGAATCTGTCCGGTTTTATGGTGAACTAGGGATAATACCCCGTTCTCTCCATCACTAATGATAATGACTCCGCTCAGTCATGACGATATGAACCACAGTCATATCAGACTGAATGGGGAAACAGGAAGTCTTGCTACAGAAGCAGTACAATGGCCATTAGCAGATAACGGCACCTTACCGGCTTTCTGCCAATCAATGTTGCATTGATATCCTCCTGCAGTTGACAGAAAATGTTGCCAAGCTGACTGAACTATCCGCACCCGGAACAAATGCCTGAACTTCCTGAAGTAGAAACTACCCGTCGAGGTATTGCCCCATATCTTGTCGGCCGGCGGATTGCCGCTGTCATCGTACGACAACGCCAGTTGCGCTGGCCAGTTCCTCCGGTGCTGGAACAAAAAATGGATGGACAGATAATCGAATCAGTCGAGCGCCGCGGCAAATACCTGTTGTTGAGAACCCCGGCCGGTACGGCCATTCTACATCTCGGTATGTCAGGAAGCCTGCGGATACTGACCCGCAACCAGCCAGCAGAACGCCACGATCATGTGGATTTTGTATTCGACGATAACAGCTGCCTGCGCTTCCAGGATCCACGCCGTTTTGGCGCCGTATTGTGGACTGAAACAGAACTGGAGTCCCATAAGCTGCTGAGAAAACTGGGACCTGAGCCGCTGGGTTGCAGGTTCTGTGGCAACTACCTGTACCAGCGCGCCGGGGGGCGGAGAGTCGCTGTCAAACAGTTCATAATGGATGGCACGATTGTGGTAGGTGTGGGGAATATTTATGCCTGTGAATCCCTGTTTCTGGCCGGAATCCATCCCGGTCGCCCGGCTGGGCGAATCTCGCTGTCCCGGTATTGCCGTCTTGCCTCGGCGATTAAACAGACACTAGAGCAGGCGATAGCCTGCGGTGGCACCACGCTGCGGGATTTCCGAGACAGCAATGGGCAACCCGGCTATTTTCAGCAACAACTCAGTGTATACGGGCGCAGCGGTGTGCCCTGTCCACAGTGCAACACAGCCATCCGGCAAACCCGCCAGGCACAGCGAACCACTTTTTACTGTGGTCGCTGCCAGACATAGCAATCTGCTGGTTGTTACTGATATGAAGCGTTGCGAATCCGGATAATCACATCCACGCCGTCAGCAACCGTCCCCGGTGGCAGATGTGGCATATTGGTGAGCTGCAGCAGACTGGCATCAAAATCCTGCAGTTCGCCGGTATCAACATTATAAAAATGGTGATGCGTGGTTGGATTGGTGTCATAGAAAACGCGATTGGGATCCACTATAATCTCGCGTACCAACCCCTTGCTGGAAAAAAGAGACAGCGTGTTATAGACAGTCGCCTTGGATATATTCGCCCCATCCCGCTGTGCAGAACGCATCACATCATCCGCAGACAGATGCTGCGGACGGGCAAACAAAACCTTGGCAATATCAATACGTTGCCGGGTCGGATTGACTCCATGCTCTTGCAAGCGCTGAATAACTTCGTTTGTTGTTAGTTCTTGATTCATTTTTCATACCCCCCGTAAATACCTGTCCAGGAAGGAACGGATCCTGACATATCAAGTATATACGCGCATTAATACAAACTCTATTTAAGCAAAAATAACTATTCTAATATAGCATAAGGCTCAGAAATTACAATCGATTCTCTGCCAACAATCATGTCGATCAACAACCGGGCGGAAGCCAGACCTGTCACCACTCCATTTCGAAAATGGCCCGTGTTGACAAACAAACCGCGAATCCGCGGGTGTTCGCCAATATATGGCACTCCGGTTGGAGAGCCTGGACGTAATCCGGCCCAATGATGTTTGACAGGATGGTCGGCAAGGCCCGGAATCATGCGCCACGCCTCAGTCTGCAGACGTTTATATGCCTTGACAGAAATTTGTTTGTCAAAACCACGATACTCCATTGTGCTGCCCGCGAGTACCAGCCCGTCACGCCGTGGTATTACATAATACCCCTCATTCAATACAATACGCGACAAAAAGCCCGGCGGTGTCTCGAATGCAATCATCTGTCCCTGTACTGGCTCTATCCGTTGTTGCAATTCGGACACCAGTCCACCACTCCAGGCTCCGGCCGCCAGAATAATCTTGTCTGTCATCGTCCGCCCGGCCGTCGTCTCAACCCCGGTTACCCTGTTTTTTTCCGCAATCAGCCGGGTTACACGGACATGCTCCAGTATGTTTACCCTATATTGCAACAAGCTCTGTTTCAGTGCCCGCAACAGGCGGGGATTCCGCAGCTGGGCCACCTCTGGCAGCCACAATGCACTCGACCGCTGCAAACCGATACCTGCTTCGCAGGCCTGTACGGCACTCCCGCTCAATCGCTCCATGACAACACCGCTCTTGGCGGCCCACCGCAAAGCATCTACCGATTCATCGTCATCAAGAATGAGTAAACCGCTGCGCTCCCATTCCGGGTCCACTCCGGTTTCATCCCGCAGCTGCCGGGCAAGTTCCGGATAATGCTGCTGGCTCCAGCACGCCAGAGCGGTCACAGCAGGGTCATAGCGCCACGGATAGAGTGGCGAAAGAATGCCTCCACCAGCCCACGAGGCTTCATGCCCGACTGCTCCCCTGTCGATCAAATAGACCTTCGCGCCTTCGCGTGCCAACCCCCGGGCACAAAGCATACCGATCAGGCCGCCACCCACTATCAGACAGTCCATTCACACCTCTAAAGTCACACCACCAGACAGCCGATGTTAATCATGGTGCCCCGGGAAATCGAGTGAAAATTCAGCAAAAGGTAGTGCGGACTCACTATAAATGCTTTTACAACAGCAAGTTACAAACATGAAAAGTTTTTGCAACACAACCTGAGAATCGCACTTTCCCGGTATTACATACCGGTACCAATAGATCAAATAGCCCTTACAAGATATTAACAGCAATCCTGACACATAACTTTTACATAGCCATGCAGACAGCAAACAACATAACCAAACAGCACGGATTCACCCTGGTCGAGGTAATGGTGGCGCTGGTGATCTTCACTATCAGCCTGCTGGGCCTGGCCGGGCTGCAGGCTGCTGCACTACGGGATAACCACCTGGCTAACCAGAACACCATTGCCACTCAGCTGGCGGAAGACATGGCAGAACGAATACGCGCCAATCCCGCAGGCGTCAATAATGGCGACTACAACGCCATATCCTCAAAGCCGGGAGCCCAGGACTGCTACAGCAGCAGTTGCACCTCTAGCCAAATCGCCCAGATGGACGCTTACCAATGGTTTACCGCAATACAGAATCTCCTCCCCTCGGGAACTGGAACCGTTACAGCAAATGGTGATCAGTTCGTTATTACCGTGATGTGGGATCAGGAGCGAACCGGTGCCACCGGAACCAGTTGCAGTGGTGACCATACAACGGATCTCAAATGCCTGACATTCACGGTGCGCCCATGAAAATACCTGGTCACGCCAATTCTGCACAGCAATATGGTTTTACACTGGTGGAAATGCTGGTGGCGCTGGCCGTGGGAGTCATTGTATTTGCAGGCATCGGGCAAGTATTCATATCAACCAAAAGAACATCCATCACGCAGGATGAATCAAGCCTGATCCAGGAGAACAGCCGTTACGCGGCTCATCTTTTAGCCAGCGAACTCCGGCATGCCGGCTATCTCGGTTGCGGCAGCCCGACAAACCTTGAAGTCATCAGCACTGGAGATTTTGCTGACAACTTTACTCTGGCGGTGAGCGGTTATGAAGCAGCAGGCACCGCTCCCGGAGACGAATACACTCTTGGTGGCGGAAGCAGCAGCTGGAATCCCGTGCTACCAAATGAACTCAGTAGCAAAGGAATTATTGCCGGTTCAGACGTTATCGTAATCCGCCGGGCAAAAAAAGCCGGTCTGGAATTTTTCGAACAGAACGAAAACGGTTTTGTCATCACCGGCCCGAAAGAAAAAACGAGCAAGGGCTGCAGTGAAACGCAGGACAGCTATTTCGGATTGTGCCCTAACGATATGGCAATCATATCAGACTGCATAAATGCTCGAAGTTTCAAAATTGACACATTATACGAAAACGGTGACGGGGATCTGCAGATATATCACAATGCCAACTGGGGCGGCCCTGCCGATCTGGATATCAAAAACCACTTTAATAAAAAATACAGCCGCCTGTTTACTGGTTATACCGTCTCTTTCTTTATCAGAAAAAACAGCAACAACATCCCCTCATTATATCGCCTCATCAGCGATCGCTCCCCTGCGGCTGAAGAGCTGGTAGAGGGAGTAGAAAACATGCAGATTCTCTATGGAATAGACAGTGACGGGGACGGCACGGTCAATCAGTATCTGCCGGCAAGTAACGCCCTGGATTTCAGCCAAGTCATCAGTGTTCGCATCGCCCTGCTGTTGCGCTCGGCCCGGAGCCTTCCCAACCGCACAAAACCGGAAACGGCACCTGTCATGGAACTGCTGTCAGCCAGAATTACCCCTGCCAACGACACCATACTGAGACGAGTGTTCGACACCACAGTTCAACTGCGGGATCAGGGAAGCTAACCTCATGCGTAACGTAACAGCAATGATTTGCTACGGAAAACAGCGGAGTCGGCAGAAAGGAGCAATACTGGCTGCAACCCTGATGATGCTGCTGGTAATCTCGCTAATCGGCATTACAGCGATGGAAACCGCCAGCCTGCAAGGAAAGATGGCGCGAAACACCATCGATCGCCAGTTGGCTTTTCAGTCAGCTGAAACTGCATTGCGAACAGCTGGCTCCTATATACGAAATACAACAGAAAGACCAAAAACAACAAACAATTGTAACTCACCACCCTGTATTCTGGATTCCACTGCTCTTTCTTCGGGATGGTGGGATACGAGCAGTGACAGCTTCTGGGACAGTAACGGAACGCAGGTAGGTGATGCTCAATATGTTATTGAAGAGAGAGCTTTTGTGCCAGACAGTCTAAGCGTTGGTCACAATATTCCAACCGGCCGTGATTTTTACAATATCACCTCCCGGGGGAAAACCCAAACATCTTCTGGACAGGCTATTCTCCAGGGAGCATTTGTCAAACGCTACAACTAAAAACAGGTTCATTGAACGCCATCATACAGGCAGGCTGGATCCCATGAAACACCATAATATTGAAAAAAAATACAGTTACCCTACACTTGCTATCTTCCTATTTTTAGCAGGCTTCTCCTGTTCTGCCATGCCTGGTGATATTAAAGGAGAAGGGTTCATCACTTCTCTTGATGTTGAACAAAAGACTATCAGCATTGACGGAAAACCGTTCCGTCTCTCTCCCGAAATAAAAATATACGGTTTCAGAGAAAAAAACCCGGAAATATCCCGGCTGAAAAGAGGGGCATCTGTGTTTTACAGGCTAACTCCTCCGGCTCCCGGGAAAAAAGGGGTAATCCTCGAGCTGTGGAATCAAAAGGATTGATCCCGGTTACAGACGAAAGCAAAAAATCATGCATCCTTGAAAACAGTTGCCAATCATGAAAAAACTACTGATTACGCTATTTTTTACAGTCTTCTCCCAGGCTAACGCCGGACTGCTGAACCTGTCTGACAAACCGCTTGTCCTGCAATCACAGATCCCTCCCAATGTTTTTTTTGAAATCGACGATTCCGGGTCGATGGACTGGGAGATCACAACGCGCTCGCACTGGCATTTCTGTGAATATGATTCAAATGCCCCACATGTTCCGGGAAGCGGTTTCTGCACTTCAGGAAAACAGAGTCACGGGCTCTGGAGCAGCTTTTCCGGACACTGGTGGTTCTTTCCGGCTTTTGAGTACATTTATCAAAACGCGGACAACGCCTATAGCACTAACTGTGTGCCAGACAATCCCGCAAGAGAAGCCATGCTCTCCTGTCCCAACACACCTCAACCCGGTGACAGCATACCCTATCAAAATGACTGGCGAATTCTCTCTTCTGATTTCAATGTTATCTATTACAACCCTCAGCAAACCTATCGCCCGTGGCGCGGCCCCTGCATGAGTGATGGATCAGCCTGCGCCGATGCAGATTTCAACACCGCACGCAGCAATCCAAGGGAGGGCACTGCGGGTTACAACAATACCCGGAATCTGACCGGATTTATTTATGAGGTATGGACAGATGACAAGGGGTTTTCCGGGCCAAGGCCGGGGCGTGGAGATAATCTGAACGTTAACAATACCCCTAATGGTGAAATTGACCTGTGGGACACACACACACGTTACACGGTTCAGTCTTCGAATATCAAGGTAGAAAAAATCAGATATTTTCCAGATAGCAGCGGACTGCACCCCGCTGTTATCGAAACCTCTTATATATCAGACTCGGATACGGTCAATAACATCAAACAAAACATTGCCAACTGGTATCAGTACCACCGCCGCCGGGCTTTTGCGACCAAAGCCGCTGTTGCAACGGTGATAAACACACGCCCGGATTTTCGTTATGGCGCCAGTGTCATCAATGACTTTAACGGTTTTTTTGTGGAGGTTCCGCCGTCAACAGAAACGAATTTTACCAGCCACAACGACGACCTCCTCGGAAGACTGTTCAGCTTCGACTGGTCCCCGGCAGGCACGCCTCTTCGGGCAGGACTGCAACGGGTTGGCCGGTATTTCGACAATACCGATGGTAGAACCAACCCGATTCTTCCGGAGTCCCTTGGCGGAAGTTGTCAGAAAAATTTTGCCATCCTGATGACCGATGGATACTGGAATGGCGATGATCCATCCATTGGCGACAGTGACGGTGATGGTATTGGCAACACCCTTGCCGATGTGGCAAAACACTACTACGACAAGGATCTCAGCCCGCTGCCCGACAAGGTGCAACCAGATAGTTTTGACAATGCCACCCACCAGCACATGGTTACCTACGGTGTTGCCTTCGGGGTCACGGGAAACCTGTCCGACTCTGATGATGACGGCTGGCCCAATCCTGTCCTGAGTGAAGGAGATAACTGGGGCGATCCAACCGTCTGCTCTAGCTGCCCGGAGAAAATAGACGACCTGTGGCATGCCGCATTCAACGGTAAAGGGGCATTTATTTCTGCCTATACACCTCACGAACTGGTTACCGGGCTGACTTCCACATTAACCAATATCAGCAACCGTATTGCCAGTACCGCCTCCGTGGCACTCAGTACCGGCTATATCAGCAGTAACAGCCGTGTCTATCAGGCGCGCTTTCAGAGCGGTGACTGGAGTGGTCAGCTTCTCTCTTTTCCCTTGCTGACAAATGAACAGGGAGCTGACTTTGGCGCACTGGATACATCAGGCTCGGGGCCGCAGGGAGCAGAGTGGGATGCCAGTGAAAAACTGCCACACCATTCAAATCGAAAAATCATCACATACAATGGAACCAACGGAATACCCTTCCGGTGGAACAGCCTGACCAGCGAGCAAAAGGACTTTCTGGAGGACAATGAGGATATTCTCGAATACCTGCGAGGTAATGACAGTAAGGAGGCAAAAAATGGAGGTGTTTTTCGTAACCGCTCCAGCAAACTGGGAGATATTGTAAACTCATCTCCCGCCTATGTCGGCCCACCCAAGTTCCGTTACACAAAAAACAACTATACCGGATTCAAACAGGACAACAGCAGTCGGCGGCCCATGCTCTACGTTGGTGCCAATGATGGAATGTTACACGCTTTTGATGCAGCAACAGGCGTTGAGAAGTTTGCATATATTCCCGGCAGTGTCTTCAATAACCTTTCCGAACTGTCGGATGAGAGTTATACCCACAACTATTTTGTCGACGGCTCTCCGACCTTCGGAGATGTCTATTTCAACAGTGCCTGGCATACCGTACTTGCAGGAGGGTTGAACAAGGGTGGCCAGGGGATTTATCTTCTTGACATTACTGACCCAGACAGCTTTTCCAACGAAACAGCTGCCGCAGACAGGGTGCTGTGGGAATTCACCGATGCTGACGACGCTGACCTAGGTTATACCTATAGCCGTCCTGCAATCGCCCAGATGAAAAACGGTAAGTGGGCCGTCATTTTTGGTAACGGATATAACAATACGGAAAGTGACGACAACACCAGCACAACTGGCCACGCTGTGCTCTTTATCACTTTTATTGAGCAGGGGCTGGATGGCGCCTGGGACTCTTCGGATTTTATCAAACTGGATACGGAGGCCGGTTCAACCGCTACACCAAACGGCCTTGCCACTGCCACTCCGGTAGATATCGATGGCGATCATGTAGTCGACTATATCTACGCAGGGGATTTGATGGGAAATCTGTGGAAGTTTGATGTTTCCAGCTCCAACACTTCGGACTGGAAAATCGCCTTTGGTCTGTCCACACCTCAACCCCTGTTTACCGCTACTGACGGCTCTGGAAATTTACAGCCGGTTACCGTACGTCCGGAAGTCGGGCGCACTCCTTTCGGTAACGGAATTATGGTCTATTTTGGCACCGGAAAGTTCTTGGAATATGGTGACGTAAGCAACAACATTCCAATCCAATCGTTCTATGGCATTCTGGATAAAAATGTACCGGTAACCGCCCGTACATCATTAAAACAGCAAACGGTTACCGGAGAATATATTTTTAATGGAGAAACGGTACGCACTACCAGCAGCAACCTCATGGCCGACCAGGACTCGGGCTGGTATATCGATCTGCCTGGCTCGGGTGAAAGAAATGTCAGTGAACCGTTGTTACGCGGGGGCAGAATTATTTTCGTTACCATGTCTCCGGCCGGAGACTCCTGCTCATCGGGAGGAGAAAGCTGGCTGATGGAACTCGATGCCTATCATGGAAGGCGGCTAAACACATCCCCGTTTGATCTGGATGGGGATGGCACATTCAGCGAGTCGGATTATGTCTCGGTTGATGGCGAAAAAATACCGGTTAGCGGAAAAAAATCCAACGTAGGCATCATCAACAGGCCCGGAGTAGGAGCCGCCGATGACAAGGAAATCAAATACACTGCCGGCACACAGGGCACAATTGAAACCATTACTGAAAGCCAGGGGCAGCGAACATCGGTCCGGAACTCCTGGCGCCAACTGCGATAGTTTTCAGGGAATGAAATGAAAACCGTATTCAAAAGCAAACATCGCAGCCATGGATTTACCATCGTTGAGATGATGGTTGCACTTGTACTTGGAGTAATAGTGCTTGCTGGTATCAGTCAGGTCTTCATGAAGACCAAGCGTGCCTCGGCATTTCAGGATGAACTGGCCCGGATGCAGGAGAACAGCCGGTACGCAATACAACTGCTTAACAAGGAGATCCGTAATGCGGGTTATCTCGGCTGCAGACACGCCAGCAACATTGACGCAGCCTATCTCGACACAGGCGCAACCTATTTTGATAACTTTTCCCTTGCGGTGGAAGGATATGAAGCCAACGGAACCTCACCGGGCAACCCGTTCACAATCGGCTCCACTACAGCTGGCTGGGAAGGAGGAAACGGGACCGAATCAACCCTGCCTTCCACACTGAACAGCCCACAGCTTGTTCCCGGATCAGACATCATCATCATCAGGTATGCCTATGGCTCCGGGCTCACTCTTGCCCAGGACAAACAGAATAACAACGAGGTACAGGTTACCAACATTTCACAGGAGACAAACGGCTGCAACGGTGGGGCTTCCGATGGATTCAGCGGCCTTTGCGTTGATGATCTGGTAATCATCTCCGACTGCGAGCGGGCACACAGTTTCCAGATCGACAATCTGGCTCTGGATGGCAGCGGTGTTCTGACAGTTCGTGATGCATCAGGAGACAACTGGGTAGGTGAAAATGACAGTGCTATCCCTTTCACTGTAGCCGACAGCTCTCTCTTTGGAGCACGCACAGTAGCTTTTTTTATCAAAAACAATGATGCGACACCTGCTATTCCCTCACTCTACCGGAAAGTAGGTAACGGAAACGCTCAGGAGATGGTAGAGGGCGTGGAAAACATGCAGATCGCCTACGGAGAAGACACTAATAGTGACGGAGTTCCCGACCGGTATCTGGCGGCCCACCAGGTTACAGATTTTTCCTATGTGATCAGCATTCAGATCTCCCTGATGTTAAGAACAATCCGCGAATCATCCAGACGCACACCCTCCGCAAGAACATTGTCCATGCTGTCCGCAGATGTCGTTACACCAGCCGATCGTCACCACCGGCAGGTTTTTACAACCATAATCCAGCTGCGCAACCCCGATGAGTAGCAAGATGAAAACAAAACAATTCCGGACAAACCTGCGTTATCAGCAAGGAGTCGTGCTGGCTGCCGTACTGATGATAGTACTGGTGGTTACCATTCTTGGCGTGACAGCGATCAATACCGCCAGCCTCGAGGGTACACTCGCTCATAACTTCAGCGAACGCACCCATGCATTCCAGGCAGCAGAAATGGCATTACGCGCCGGCGAACAAGTGCTGGAGAATCTCATTGCAGAACCGTCCACATGCAGCAGCCACCCCTGCTCCTGTTCTGATGCAGCCACCTGCAGTATCTGGAGCCGAAACGCGCTGCAAGAGGACTCCCTGATCCATACGGGATTGGTACAAAGCTGGTGGGAACTTCAAGATGACACATGGTGGAATGACATGGGAGCCACGACTGTCTTCAACGATAGTGGCTCAACAGCCATGTACATTATCGAAGAGAGATCTTTCGTCCAAAACAACACGCAGGCAAACACCATTGGAAGCGGGGTCAACTATTACACCGTAACTGCGTTGGGAATAAGAAAAAGAGCAGGCGCGCAAGTGGTTCTGCAAAGCCACTTCATGAAACGATTCAACTGATTCGAACCGGGAAGACAGATATGAAAACAGACATTGACAGACCCGTATCCAAAACAGCAGTTCTAACGATGCCGGTTTTCCTGATCACACTCGTTACCGCAGTAACAACAACGCAGGCCGGGCGGCTCGATCTGCCGGATTCCCCGCTGTTCCTGCAAACCCATGTTCCTCCCAATGTTTTTTTGCAGATTGATGACTCCGGCTCCATGCTGGAGGAGATTCTGACCCGGCCACACTGGTTCGCCTACTGTTACAATTCCAACTCCCCGGCATGGGCCAAAGGCGACTGGGATTGCAAGGCGGGAACCTGGGAGAGAAAAACGGATGGCAGCTGGTATGGTTATACCGGAAAATCCGAATTCTACACAAATTTTGGATATGTTTTTCCCACCAGGGACACCCTCGACAACGCCTGGCAACGGGCATGTGACGGCCCCGACTCTCGAGACCCGAGCTCAGACTGGATACCGCGTATAATGCTGTCCTGCGGAGGTGGATTCGACCCCGACACCAATCCACCCTATGCAAACGACTGGCGTATTCTCTCCTCTGATCTCAACGTTCTCTACTACAGCCCAAAACAGACCTACAAACCCTGGAACGGCCCTTGCGACAGCCTGGGATCGGCCTGTACCAACGCATCTTTCACAAATGCCCGCAGCAACCCCTTCGAGGGAAACTATGGCTACAGCGACGTTCGCGATCTGACCGGTTTCATCTACGAGGTGTGGATAGACGACAAGGGTTACGAAGGAGATGTACCACGGCGCGGGGAGGACACAGATCCGGCAGGAACAGATGACGGTGCCGTGAATGTCACAAACGGCCCCAACGGCGAGGTTGATCTGTGGGACAGCCATCTGCGCCACACGGTTGAAATAAACCGTATAAAGGTAGAGAAAATCAGCTATGCCCCGGACAAAACCGGACTCAATCCCGGTATTGTCGAAACAACATATATCGTCGATCCGACAAAAGTTACAGCCATCAAACAGAACATCGCAAACTGGTACCAGTACCACCGGCGCCGCTCGCTGACAGCCAAGGCAGCCATTGCCGAAATCATAACCAGAAAACCGAACGTGCGTTACGGCGCCAGCACCATCAACGAGACGAATATCAGGAACCCGCTTTTCGTCGAAGTTCCCGCACCGGGAGACACCAACTATGCCAGTCACAACACCGGGCTGCTGAAGGAGCTGCTGGGATTCCAGATGGGACAGGGCAGCACTCCCCTGCGCATGGGCCTGGCGCGTGTTGGCGAATACTACTCCGGCAACATTGGAGGAAAAGCCAACCCCATTCTTCCCGAAGAGCTGGGTGGCAGCTGCCAGAAAAACTTTGCCCTGCTGTTCACCGATGGTTACTGGAACAGAAGCGCTCCATCAGTGGGAGATACTGATGGCGACGGCATATCCAATACCCTAGCCGATGTGGCGATGCACTACTACAACAAGGATCTCAGCCCCCTGGAGAACAATGTGCCCGCAGACAGCATGGACCCTGCCACCCATCAACACATGGTCACTTTCGGGGCCGCCTTTGGAGTATACGGCAAACTATCGGACACGGACGGTGACGGCTGGCCAAATCCCCCCCTGCTGGCAAACGGAAACTGGGGAGATCCCACTACCGATACTGCCGCAGGGGAAAAAATAGATGATCTGTGGCATGCAACCTTCAACAGCAAAGGCGGTTTTTTCTCCGCCGCGACCCCCGAAAGCCTGCTCAACGGCTTGAACAAAACCATGGAGCAGATCATCGGCCGCAGCAATCCGTCCGCCGCGACTGTTGCTCTCAGCACCGGCTATATCAGCGCCAACAGCCGAGTCTATCAGGCCCGTTTCAACAACGGCCAGTGGACCGGGCAACTACTCTCTTACCCCATTCATACCGATCCAGCCAAAACAAACTTTGGCTCCCTTGACACCTCCGGCAGCGGCCCGGAAGGTTCCGAGTGGGATGCAGCAGAAAAACTCCCCGGTTACAACAGCCGGATCATTCTTACCTACGATGGCAATGACGGACAACCTTTCCGCTGGAGCAGTCTGACCAGCACCCAGAAAAGCACACTGATTAGCGAGGACATAGTTAACTATCTGCGCGGCAACGACAGTCTGGAGCAGAAAAACGGTGGCACTTTGCGTAACCGCAACAGCAAACTTGGCGATATCATAAACGCCTCACCGCTGTTTGTGGGGCCACCCGCATTTCGTTACGGGTTTGATGACTATGCAGGATTCCACAATACCCGCAAAAACCGTCCCGCAATGATCTACGTTGGCGCCAATGACGGAATGCTGCACGCATTTGACGCCACAACAGGTGTGGAAAAATTTGCTTATGTCCCGGGAAGAGTCTATGACCGTCTTGCCGAACTCGCCGATCCCGGATACACCCATAAATTTTATGTAGATGCTACGCCTGCGATGGGAGACGCCTACTACGATGGCAACTGGCGCACCCTGCTGGTCGGGGGATTGGCCAGAGGTGGCCAGGGAATCTATTTGCTTGATATCACTGATCCAAACAGTTTCGTCAACGAATCCGGCTCCGCCGGAAACGTCCTGTGGGAATTCACCGACGCCAATGATCCCGATCTGGGTTACACCTACAGCCGCCCCACCATCACCCGAATGCAAACCGGGGAGTGGGCGGTAATTTTTGGCAACGGTTACAACAATACGGAGGGGGATGGAAACAGCAGCAGCACCGGGAACGCCGTACTCTATATCGCCTTCATAGAAAAAGGCATAGACGGCTGGACAACGGGGGATTTTATCAAGCTGGATACCGGTGCGGGAACCAGCGGTTCGACCCCGAACGGTCTTGGCAGTGCCACACCCGTCGATATCAATGGAGATAACAAGGTGGACTATGTTTATGCTGGTGATCTCCAGGGAAACCTGTGGAAATTTGACCTGTCCAGCACCAGCAAAACCGACTGGAAAATAGCATTCAGCGGTTCCCCGCTGTTCAGCGCCACAGATACAGCCGGCAATGCTCAACCTGTAACCATCCGGCCCGAAGTAGGCCGCACCCCATACGGCACCGGCATCATGGTCTATTTTGGAACCGGGAAATTTATCGAAACCGCCGACGTATCCACTACTTCACAACAGACTTTCTACGCCATTCTGGACACAGACAAACCGGTAACATCGCGCAGTCAGCTACTGGAACAGCGGATCCTCAGCGAAACAGGATACAACAACCAGCAAGTACGGATTAGCAGCAATGATCGCATGCTGCCAACACACCTTGGCTGGTTTCTCGAACTACCGAAAGCGGGAGAACGCCAGATCAGCAACCCGGTACTGCGTGGCAAACGGATTATTTTCACCACCATGCGACCTGCCGGAAGCACCTGCTCGTCAGGTGGTGAAAGCTGGCTGATGGTGCTTGACGCCTTCCACGGCAGCCGCCTGCAAACCACGCCGTTTGATCTGAACAAAGACGGAAAATTTGACAATACTGATCGTGTTGACGGTAAAGCAGGAAGCGGACTTAAAATCGACCAGATAGCCAACACACCCGGGTTCGCCACCACCAACAACAAGGACTTTGTTTATCTTACCGGAGATCCGGACACCGAACCCTACGCGCTGCATCCCGGTGAATCAACGGGGCGAAAATCCTGGCGGCAGGTCCGTTAATCAAACAAGGTAATAATAATGGCTGGCAAATCCAATCCTTCCGTAACCATAAAGGGCTTCACCCTGATTGAGGTAATGATCGCTGTAGCAGTTATCGCTATCCTGGCTGGGGTAGGCTGGCCGATGTTCGAAAGACAGATGGCCAGACAACAGGTAAGTGACGCGGTCATCACACTGACAAATATCGAGACACAAATGGCAAAATGCCTGCTGGACAACGGCACCTACGCAGGCTGCGCTCCCTGCGGCACAGAAACAGCTTCGAACAAAGGCCACTACCAAATCAAGGTAGAGTGTGATGCTGGCTCAAATGCATATATTGCTACAGCCACTCCAAACAGCACCACATACGGCCAACAGGCTCTTGCATTGAGCTCGCTGGGCCACAAGGTTGGCCCCTGGCCCTGACGAGTAACAGGCTTTTGTGTGACGGACAACACATTTTGCATAATTGTCACAATTCAGCGACAATTAAAATCATTTAATTATTAATATCTTAATGATGCACAAGACTCTGATGTCTCCATCTCCCGACACATTCGTTCTGTTCTCCTTCATCTATAAAACATCAAAACACCCCTAACCAATTGAATCAAAACCAGGTAACCTTTAGCTGGCATCACTTTTGCCATCCATCAGGTGCACAGCAGTGTATCTTGATAATTATTTATATGGAGTTTTAATATGCAGAAACGTGTTTTGACACTGGCCACAATTGGCTCATTTTTTTCTGCCGCCGCACTGGCGGGAGGACTGTCTTTCATGGAGCTGGACGCCAACGGTGACGGTGTTATCAGCAAGGATGAAGCTGCGGGTTCCGCGACTCTGGCACCTCTGTTCACCGAGGCAGATCGTAATGCCGACGGCAACCTGGACAAGGATGAGTTCGCAGCTCTGGTTGAGCCTGCAGAAGAAGCTGCTCCAGCAGGGAAGTAAGCAGTTTTCCGATGCAGGCGCACCAGCGCCTGGGAAGGAACGACTTGTAGAGCTCAAGGAAGAGCGCTAAACAACAGGAAAGCCCGGTTTTTATACCGGGCTTTCTTTTTGTGCGCCAGGCATGGCGCGCAGCGCCGTGACTGGCGCTAATCCCCGAGCTGTGGTGGCGAGGGGAAGACTTGGGGGTGAAAGTCCCCTACCGGCCCGGCAAGGGGAACGGTTAGCCGAACGGCA
>Ga0256839_1001842_pt1 | contig 24918 bp, 23 predicted proteins | sample 354166metaG_FD_185968 | JGI IMG/M metagenome (GOLD analysis project Ga0256839, IMG submission 185968) | Hydrothermal vent microbial communities from Mid Atlantic Ridge, Atlantic Ocean - 354-166 | ecosystem: Environmental > Aquatic > Marine > Hydrothermal vents | place: Atlantic Ocean: Mid... | reverse complement strand
CTGTCGATGAGGATCAACAATTCGATGCGCTCGGGGCGCCCGTAGTCCAAAAGGGCATCCATGGCTGCACGGATGGTACGCCCGGTGTAGAGCACATCGTCCACCAGCACCACTTTCCTGCCTTCCACACTGAAGTCAATGTCGGTACGGGCGGGCTCGGGCGGACGGCCCTTTTCCCTGAAATCATCGCGGTAAAAAGTAGTGTCGAGTTTGCCGTAGCGGGCCAGATGTCCGGGGCTTATCTTTTGCAGCTCTTTCATAAGCTGATCGGAGAAGAAGACCCCGCGGCTCTGCACACCGACAATACAGGTCTCCGAAAAATCATCGTGATTTTCGATCAATTGATGGCAGAGCCTTCTGAGCGTAAGCTCCAGCTGGGCCGAATCGAGTAGAATGCGCGAGCCGGTGGACATCGGGTGTAAAGATAAGGGATATTCAAGCTCATTTTTAAAATGATTTCTTTCCTTATTTTTTCTGACCTATGAAGGATTCAGCTATTAATTTTGAGTAAAGTATACTATAAAACAAGAAGAAAGATGATTGTACAACAGTATTCAGTGAATCAGCACCCGATACAGACCCTTCTCACATGGATCGACTCCGAGGAAATTGCCATACCCGAGATTCAACGCCCCTTTGTCTGGAGTTCCTCAAAAGTCAGAGACCTGCTGGACTCCCTTTACAAAGGTTTCCCGATTGGCTACATTATCACCTGGAGAAACCCGGATATAAAACTGAAAGACGGTTCGGTAGCAAAGGGAAAGAGAATCTTAATTGACGGCCAGCAAAGAATAACAGCACTCATTGCCGCCATAAGGGGCCAGACTGTCATCGATAAAAATTACAAAGCCAATACGATTAAAATTGCTTTTCATCCCCCGGAAAAGAAATTCGAGGTAAGCAACCCTGCAATCAGGAAGGATAAAAGCTGGATACCGGATATATCAAAGATTTTCGCTCCGGATTTCAGGATGTTGCAATTGGTGGATAACTATGCGTTCGAGAACGGGATTGAGGATAAGGATGAACTGCATGAGTGCATTCACTCCCTAAAGGGGATTCTCAATAACCCCGTGGGTCTGATTGAGTTGAATGCCGACCTGCCCATAGAGGTAGTCACCGAAATTTTTATCCGTATAAACTCCAAAGGTGTTGTTCTCAGCCAGGCTGATTTTGCCATGTCTAAAATTGCCGTCAATGATCTTTACGGTGGCAACCTCTTGAGAAAAGCCATTGATTATTTCAGTCATTTGGCAGTGGCTCCCGAGTTTTATCCTGATCTTCTCAAGTCCGACAAGGAGTTTACAAATACCGAATATTTCAGCCTGATGTCATGGCTGAAAGATGAAAATGACGACTTATATGACCCTACATACACTGACATCCTGAGAGTGGGCTTCACCTCCGAATTTCAAAGAGGAAGACTGCAGGATTTGGTAGCCCTGCTTTCAGGAAGAAATTTTGAAACTCGTGAATACGAAGAGGAGATTGCGGAAGAATCGTTTTCACGATTAAAGGAGGGTGTTAAGCGCTTCATGAATAAAAGCAATTTCAATCGTTTTCTCATGATCATAAAGTCGGCCGGATTCATTGACAAAACCATGGTACGCTCAAAAAATGCCATCAATTTCGCTTACATCCTTTACTTATTTCTCAGAAAGGAAAAAATACATCCTGCACGAATTGAAACACTGGTAAAAAAGTGGTTTGTTTTGTCTGTTCTAAAAAGCCGTTACTCTTCTTCCCCGGAGTCGCAATTTGACTTTGATATTAAACAATTAAACAGAATCGGGGCCGAGGAATATCTGCAAAATGTCATTAATGCAGAGCTTTCCGATGCCTTTTGGGAATTTGGCCTCCCACAGCAGCTAAATACGTCTGTGGCCAGCAGCCCGACTTTCAATGTCTTTTTAGCGGCTCAGGTTAAAATGAATGACAAAGGCTTTCTTTCCAGAGACATCACTGTTCGGGAGTTGATCACGCACAAGGGAGATGTACATCATTTGTTTCCAAAGCAATACCTGAAGAATCTCGGCTATATGCGATCCTCATACAATCAAATTGCAAATTATGTGATAACCCAAAGTGAAATTAACATTGCGATTGGCGCCAAAGCACCCGGCATTTATCTGCAGGAGTTATTAGCTCAGTGCGAAAGCAAGGAGCTGAAGTATGGCGGGATTGATTCTTTGGATGAATTGTACGAAAACTTTAGGATGAATGCGATCCCCATGAAGATGCTTGAATCTGAATCAATGAGTTATGAGGAGTTTCTCGAAGAAAGAAGGATTTTGATGGCCTTGAAAATCAAAAAATACTTTCAGGCGTACTTGGGATAGCCTTGCCTTTAAAACACCGACAGAATGCGCTTCACGGGAGAGAGGTAGGAATTGCCGAAAAGATTGAGGTGCACCATCAGGGGCCAGAGCTGATAGTAAGATATGCGTTTGCGAAAACCCGCTTGCAGGGGCCAGGCCGCCTGATAGGCTTCATAAAACTCGGAAGGGAAAGCAAAAAAGACCGAAGTGAAAGCCAATTCCATCTCGCGGTGGCCGTAGTAGACGGCCGGGTCGAAAATCCAGGGCCTGCCATCCGGTCCGGCCATGTGATTGCCGCCCCACAAGTCGCCATGCAAAAGGCTGGGCGGCTCCTTCGGAAAGATGCTGTCGACATGCAAAAAAAGCGAATCGAACTTTCGCATGAGTTCCCGCCCGATGAGGCCGCTGTCCACCGCCTGTCGCAGCATGGGTGCTATACGCTCTTCGATATAGAATGAGTTCCAGTCCTCATGCTGGCGGTTCGACTGCGGAAGGCTTCCGATAAAATTATCGTAGTCCAGTCCGTATTTCTCCGAGACCTTCCGGTGCTGGGCCGCCAGTTCCACCGCAAAATCCTCGTAAAAGCCGGGGCCCTTCTCCCCCTGCGGGATATGCTTCAATATCAGAAAAGACAGATCGTCCACCCTGCCGTTCATTACGGGTTCGGGGACAGAAAGGGGGCTGTGCCGGGACAAGAGTTCCAGGCCCCTGACCTCGCAGGCATACATCGGGGCGGCATGGGCTTCTCTCAGGTATTTGATAAAGAAACTGCCTTCGCTGCTTCGCAGCTTGCCGGCCCGGTTGATGCTGCCGCCCCCCAGCACATCGAAGCCCTGTATTTCGACCTTGCGGCCGAAATGCTCCGACAGTTGCCGGGCTATGCGCTCCAATATCCGGTCATTCATCTTATCTGATAATCAGGTCGTAGGGCATGCGATAAAAAAGGTGCTCGCCCGAACGGCTCAGCATGCCGGCATTGTCGATGAGCGTGCGGAAAGGTTTCATCTCTTCGCTCTTGAGCCAGCTCTCCATGCCTGTTTCCGTTCCGAACATGTCCGAAAGTTTATCCAGAAATTTCTTTTGTCGCGGATAGATTTCTGTATAGTAATCACGGATGCCTGCCAGGCCGGCTGCCTCTGCGATGGCGTCATTGAGCCCTCCTATCCGGTCGACCAGTCCGATCTCAAGGGCATCGGAGCCGCTCCATACGCGGCCCTGTGCGATCTTGTGCACCTCCTCTACAGGGAGGCCCCGCCCTTGTGCCACTTTCTCCAGAAACATCTGATAACCACTGTTCACGTAGCCCTGAATCACTTCCTCCTCGCGCGGACTCATAGCGCGGAAAATATTTCCTGCATCGGCATAAGGAGCGGTTTTTACCGTATCGGAAGTGATGCCCAGCTTATCCGTCAGCAGATCACCCATATTGAGCCAGAGCCCGAATATGCCTATCGATCCGGTAATGGTATTGCTCTGCGCAAAGATCCGGTCTGCCCCGGCCGAGATATAATAGCCCCCCGATGCCGCCAGATTGCCCATTGAAACGACCACCGGTTTTTCTTTTCGAAGCAAAACAATCTCGCGCCAAATGGCATCCGAGGCCAACGCACTGCCTCCGGGCGAGTTGACGCGCAGCACCACAGCTCCCACCCGCTCGTTCTCCCGGAGTTTTCTCAAGGTCTCGACATAGGTATCCGAGCCAATTTGTCCTTCACTCCCCTTGCCCGTGACAATCTCTCCTTCGGCATAGACCACGGCAATCATGGTATCGGGGCCCAGGTCCAGGAATTTGCCATCGCTTTTCAGTTTTTCGTAATATTTCATGAGCGGCACAATTTGCAGGCGCTCGTCCGTAGAGTCGGGATCGATGCCCGCTTTGCGTTTCATGATTTTGTAGAGTTCATCCACATAAACAAGGGTATCGGCCAGCCCGGCATTCAGGGCATCTTCGGGACTGAAAACGGCAAGTGTCTTTTGCAGGCTGTCGAGCTGCCGAACCGGCATGTCCCGCGAGGCTGCAATGGCCGAAAGGTCATGGTCTTTGCGTGAGCGCAGCAGTGCCCGGGTCTGTTCGCGGCTGGCCTCGCTCATATGATCGTAGCGAAAGGGCTCGGTAGCGCTTTTGTACTTCCCTACATAGAATACCTGCACCTTTACTCCCAGGCGGTCGAGGGCCCGCTTAAAAAATACCCGCTCGGAAGATAGGCCGTTGAACTCGAAAAGCCCGGCCGGATGCAGGGCCAGCACATCGGCCACGCTGGCCAGATAATAATTTGCCTCGCCCATTACCTCGCCATAGGCCACTATAAATTTGCCACCGGATTTGAATTCCGAGAGTTGTGAACGCAATTCTTCGAGTGTGGCGGCACCGGGAGCCAGCATGCCCAGGTGCAGATAGATGCCCCGGATGCGATCGTCATCTGCCGCCATTTCTATGGATTTGAGCAAATGTCGCAGTCCGGTCTGCTCGCGCAGATCGAAATCATCGCCCGAAAAAACGAGCCTGGGCTCATCGCTGCCCCGGTCAGGCAGGGGGCCGTTGATGTCGATGCGCAATACGGCCTTGTCGTGGATGCGTATGCCTTCTTTTTCTCCCAGTCCGGAGAAAAGCCCGAAGAGGATTACGAAGAAAAAGAAAAAGAGCACAAAGACGGCCAGCAGGGTCCCTAAAAAAGAGGAAAGCAGCGAAGAAAGAAACTTTTTCATGGCATATCTGAATTTCTGGCATGAAGTTAAGAAATGCTGCAATAGCAGAAAGAGGAAGCTGCGGTAGAAGCGGGGAGCAAAAATCCGGAGCCGCCACGGAAACCCAAAAGGGGAATCTGCTTCAGATTTTCACCGGAGAGTCCGGCTCAGATACTACCTTTGCAGGCATGAAAAGGCACAGGATCTACCTGCTTTTGGGAAGCAATCTGGGCGCACGGATGGAGACGATGGAACGGGCCATCGGAAGCATTGAAAAGAAGCTGGGGCCGGTGAAAGCGGCTTCTTCCTATTATCACTCAAAACCCTGGGGGCCGGTGGAGCAACCCGATTTCCTCAACCGGGTAATCCTTGTGGAAAGCGAGGCAGCGCCCCGGGAGCTGCTGCGCATCACCCAGGAAATAGAAGCCGCTGCCGGGCCGCCCAAAGCACGCAAATGGGGCCCGCGGCATCTCGATATCGACATTCTTTTTTATGATGAGCTGCGCTGGCATTCCGAGGAGCTGAAAATCCCGCATCCGGAGCTGCACAAGCGCAATTTCACCTTGCGCCCGCTGGCCGAGATTGCCCCCGACCTCGTGCATCCTGTCTTGAAGCAAAGCATGAGCGAACTGCTTGCACAATCTCCCGACCCCGAAAATGTCGTGCCATGGAACGAAGCATGAAGCAGCGCCTGCTGGCCATTGAAGGCAATATCGGATCGGGTAAAACCAGCCTGGCCACCCGCCTGGCCGAAGACTACGGTGCCCGCCTCATTCTCGAGCAATTTGCCGACAACCCTTTTTTGCCTAAATTTTACGCAGAGCCGGAACAGTATGCCTTTCCGCTGGAGCTTTTCTTTATGGCCGAGCGCTATCAGCAGTTGAAGTCGCAATTGCTGGCACCCAACCTTTTCCAGCCTTCCATCATCAGCGACTACATGTTTACCAAGTCCCTGCTTTTTGCGCACGTCACGCTTCCCCCCGATGAATATCAGCTCTACCAGCGCCTTTTTAATATCATCAATCCCCAGCTGCCCCGCCCCGATCTCATTGTCTATCTCTATGCCTCCATTCCGCGACTGCTGGCCAACATAGCCCGCAGGGGGCGGCCTTACGAGCAGAACATCAGCAGTGAATATCTCGAAAGACTGCAACAGACCTATTTGGAGTATTTCAGGCACCACAGCGAACTGCCGGTACTCATTGTGGATGTGAGCAAAGCCGACTTTGTAGGAAAACGCGCACAGTACGAAGCCATTCGCGAACTGATTGAGAAGGAATACGAACCCGGTGTGCACGAAGCCCGCATCGCTTGATCAGCGATCTCCGTGGCCGGCCAGGGCTTCTTTTTTGAGCTTTGCGGCCAGATCGTGGCCCAGATACGACTCGATAAGATAGTGCCCCAGGTAGATGACGGGGGTAAGGGCTCCGGCAATCACAAATTTGTAGATATAATTGATGCTGCCGATGGCCAGCACCTGCTGAATGCTCCAGGGTTGCCCCGCATTGCCGCTCAGTTTCGGCACCAGAAAAAAAGCAATGGCCAGCACCACATAGCTGTCGATAAACTGGGAGACAAAGGTAGAGCCCGTGGCCCGGAGCCAGAGGGCCTTCTCCCCGGTGATTTTCTTGATGCGGTGGAAGACATAGACATCCACCACCTGACCGATAAGAAAAGCAATGAGAGAGCCGATGATGATGCCCAGCCCCTGCCCGAAGATGAGCCGGAAGGCCAGTTGCGCATCGTCCAGGCCGCGGGCACTGTACGACTCGATCCACCACGCAGCGGGCGAAAGCTTTATGCCGAGGTAAACCATAAGATAGGCATAGGCGATGAGGCCTGCTGCCAGAAATGAAAGCATGCGCACCCCCCGGCTGCCGTAATATTCGTTGATAATATCCGTCATTACAAAGACCACCGGCCAGAGCAGTACCCCGGCCGTAAGGTTGAATGAAAGATCGAAACCAAAGACGGGAATATTGGCCGGATGAAAACCCAGCGTTTCTTCCAGTGAGAATATCTTGATGCCGATAAATTCCGCAATCAGGGCATTGGCAATGAAAAATCCACCGAGGATCAGCAGGAGCCGTGAGGCCCGGTTGCCTGTCACGTCAAAGTACTCACGCTCCTTCTCCGTCTTCATTGCTCCTTTTCTCTTTTTTATTCCTTGTAAATTGTTCTCCGCGCCTGCCTCCGGGCAAAAACATCCCCGACCGGAGTTGATAGCTTTCGTATTCCGGATAGGCTTGTGAAAGCCGCTCCTCTTCGTAGGAAGCTTTGATATAAAAAAATAAAAAAATCAGCAGGGCCATGACGAGGTGGTTGAAACTCGAATTATAAATGGCATAGCCCAGCGCCATAAAAATGATGCCCGAATAGATGGGGTGGCGAATCCAGCGAAAAATGCCATTGGTCACCAGATGCCCGCCTGCGATGGGAGTCGGAAAGACCCTCAGATTTTCTCGAAGCTGCAGCAATGCCCACAGGAGCACGATGGAGCCTGCAAGCATGGTGAGCCCTCCTATAATCTGCAAGCCCTGCCGCAAATATTCGCCATAGAGCCCGGGAAGGAAAAGATAGGCCCCCAGCAAAAGAAACTGCAGCGTGACCAGCAGATAGTCCGGGAAGCCGGGTCGAAGTGTTTTGCTCATGCATTAAAAATAAGGCAAAGTATTTTTTGTCCATTCTTATTTCTTCTGCCCGACAAGTGTGGAATCATTGTGTCAACGCCATTCTTCATGGGCCATGCCCAGCCTTACCACGGCCCCTGCACGATAAACCGTCAGAATAAACATAAGCCCTGTAAAGAAAAAAAGCAGGAGCTCGATGGCGGTAAATCCGATGTATTCGGCTTTGAAGAGGCTGATCTGATCGAGGGGCATATTGAGCGCAAAATAGGCCGAGACCACCAGCCCGAAGATGCCTGCATAGACAAAAGCAATGCTCACCTTGAGGGGGTGGATCACATGCCGGTAGCTCACGCGCAGCCTTTCATGTTCAAAAAGCCTGACCAGTCGGGTAAGCATCCATCCGAGGCCATAGATATTGAGCAAAGGTGTGGCTGCATAAATGGCGGCCTCCGAAGGCCGGTAGTCGAAATCATGATAAAGGTTGTTCATATCGGCAAAGAGGGAATAAGCCCAAAAGGCCACGGCAAAAACAAGGAAGACGAGGTAAAAAGAAAGGAGATTGAAGAAACGCTGCCGGAAAGCGATAAAATTTTCAAAGGCCCGTGCATCGGCACCTCCCGCCACACTGTGGTAAAAGGTCCACGCATACCAGGCCCAGAGGGCCAGGCCGAGCAGCAAAAGGAAGATCAAAACACGGCTCCACAGCGGGGAGCGGATAATCACTTTCGCACTCATTGTGCTCCCTTTCTTTCTTCGCCCATCATCCGCATCACTTTTTTGACCATGGCAGCCGAGCCGACAAAGACGGGTGTACGTTCGTGGAGGCGCCCGGGCTGCAATTCCAGGATGCGCCTTTCCCCGTCCGTAGCCATGCCTCCGGCCTGCTCGGCTATCATGGCAAGCGGATTGCACTCGTAGAGAAGCCGCAGCTTGCCCCGGGGATGACCGGCCGTAGCCGGATACATGAAAATGCCTCCATTGATGAGGTTGCGGTGAAAATCGGCTACAAAACTACCGATATAACGGAGAGAATAGGGCTTTTTGCCGCGTTGCCCCGCTCCCTGGCAATAGTGAATATAACGCTGCACGCCCGCCTCAAACTTCGAGTAGTATCCCTGATTCACCGAGTAAGTCTTTCCCGTCTCCGGAATCCGGATATTGGGGTGGCTGAGACAAAACTCTCCGATAGACGGGTCGAGGGTAAAGCCGTTGACACCAAAGCCCGTGGTATATACCAGCATGGTGCTCGAACCGTAGATCACATATCCCGCTGCCACCTGATGCAGGCCCTGCTGGAGAAAATCCCGCTCCTGCACGAGGCCCTCTTCGGTAACCCTCCGATAGATGCTGAATATCGTCCCGATTGATACGTTCACGTCAATATTGGAAGACCCGTCCAGCGGGTCCATTACCACGATGTATTTGGCATCGCGGGCAAAAGGCTCGTCCAGCACCACAAAATCTTCATTCTCTTCGGAGGCGATGCCGCAGCACATGCCTCCGTGGCGCAGGGCCGAGAGCAGCTCCTCGTTGGCATAGATGTCCAGCTTTTTCACCTCTTCTCCGTGCACATTGTTGTCGCCCGTCATGCCCAGTATGTCGACCAGGCCGGCTTTGTTCACCTCGCGGTTGATGATTTTGGCCGCCAGGCCGATGTCATGCAGCAATCGCGACAAATCGCCCGAAGCAAAGGGGAAATCCTTCTGGCGTTTGATAATGAATTCATCGAGTACCGTTACTTTTGGTGTCATCATTCCTGCTTCGTTCAAAGTGCAAATATCCTTAATTTCAGCGCCATTAAAAATGAGATTTCCTAAATTCGGTGAATATGCGGAGCCTGTCCAATCTTTTCTTACATTTCCTGCTTCTCGGCAGCTTTTTTTTTATTCCCTCCGCTGGGCAGGCGCAGGCCGATGAAAGCGAGGCGCTCCTCTTCAAAGTCTATCCCGTCATGCCCGGCTTGCAAATCAGCGGCTTCATTCTGGCTGTGGAAAAAACGATAGATACGGGGCAGTTCAGTATACAGGCGGCTTTTAAATATTTCGCAGGGGCCACCCTTGTGTATTCCAATGGCACACAAGCGGCCTTTCCGGCTTATGGACGACTTGAGATTCAGGGCCGCTGGTATCCGGGCCGGCTTGCACGGGTATTTTACCTCTCGCCCCTGCTCAGCATCAACCACCGGGGGCAGCCGGCAGCCGGCATTGTGATGGGCGGACAAAAAGTGATTGCCCGCAGAATTCCCCTGGATTTCAATTTCGGCATACAAAGTGCCGCACCCCTTGACCGGCAGGATTTCGGCTCCTTTCTGCGCATCCGGCTCGGGGCCGGTTACTATCTGAAACAAAAGAAAAGAAAAGATGGAAAAAATAAGCATTGAGAATGCCCGGCCGGAAGACCTCGAAGGCATGCTGGCCCTGATTAAAGAACTGGCCGAGTACGAAAAGGCGCCCGAAGCGGTCATCGTGGACCTGCCCCGCTTCAGGCAATATTTTGAGGAGGGCCTCTTCAGGGCACTGGTGGCAAGAGTCGATGGGCGCCTGGCCGGAATGGCCCTTTATTATTACGCTTATTCCTCATGGAAAGGAAAAATCCTCTATCTGGATGACCTCGTTATCACCCGGGATGAACGCAGGAAAGGCCTCGGCAAGCTGCTTTTTGACGAGTTGATACGGATATCGGCCCGCACGGGCTGCCGCCAGATGCGCTGGCATGTACTCGACTGGAACGAGCCTGCCATTCGTTTTTACGAAAAATACGGGGCTTCACTTGATCCCGAATGGATTACGGGCAAATTTGAATGGGAGCAACTGAAAGAACTGGACGAAAAGTTGAATAAAAAAGAAGAATGAAAGTATTCAAGTTTGGCGGAGCCTCCACTGCCGATGTGGAGCGCATCCGCAGCGTAGCGGATATCATTGAGAAAGAACAAGAACCCCTGTTCATTGTCGCTTCGGCTACGGGCAAAAGCACCAACCGCCTTGAGCAAATCCTGGAAATTGCCCGCGAAAATCCGGACAAAGCCGCAGCCGGCCTCGATCGCTTTTTTGAAGCGCATGCAGCCATGGCCCGCCAACTGATGGGTGCCGGGGCGCTGGAGAAATACCTCGATGAGGCCGGAAAGCTGCAAGACGAAGGCCTGCGCTGGCTGCAAGAGTCCGGCCACCGGCCCTATGCCTTTGTCTACGACCAGTTCGTCTCCCTGGGTGAGTTGCTTTCCACCCGCCTGCTCTCGGCCGTACTGCACAGCCGGAATATCCGTCACGAACTTTGGGATGCCCGCCAGTTGATTCTCTGCGAAGGGCCCCACCGCCTGGCCAAAGCGCAGATGCAGGAAAGTTGTAAAAAAATAAACCGGGCCCTCGAAAATCTGCGGGAGGATACACACGTGCTGGTGCAGGGATTCATAGGAGGCAGCAAAGAAGGATACACGAGCACCCTCGGTCGCGAAGGCTCCGACTACTCGGCTGCGCTCTTTGCGGCCTGTGCCGAAGCTTCCGAACTCTGCTTCTGGAAGGATGTGCAGGGCATCCTCAATGCCGACCCGAATTTCTATGCCGGAGCCGTGCTGCTTGATAAGCTCTCCTACCGCGATGCCCTTGAGATAAGCCGGCTCGGAGCCAAGGTGATACATCCCAAAAGCATAGAACCCCTTGAAGAAAAAGGCATTCCGCTGCGGGTGCGCTCCTTCCTGCAAACGGAGCATCCCGGCACCCTCATTGCTGCGGAGGCTGGCAGCCGGCCCCTTCCACCGGTCATTATTCATCGCCCCGGGCAGTTGCTCCTCCGCATCGAAAAAAAGAAGCTTTCCCCGGATGATGCACTGAATATACTGGGCGAAGCATTGCCCGAAAAGCGTTTGATTGAAGTTATGTCGGAAGATGAGGAAAAGGCGGAAATCCTCGTCCCCGGGCGGCCCCACCTTCTCCATCTGCTGGATAATGACGAATCACTCAGGGAGTCTGTCAGCTACAAATCCGGGCTTTCATTGCTCATCGTGCGGGGAGGCGATGAATCACTGTTCAGCGAACTGAGCGAAAACGCGGAAGTGCAGATTAAAAAATTCGGCCCGGAGCCGGGGGTAGTACGGATTCTGGTACAAAAAGAAAGCTGAAAAAAAGCGGTAAATGGTGCTTGGCGGGAAAGAGGAGGCACAAAGGAGCTGGAAAGGGATAAGCACCACTCTTCTGAAAAACCAAAACTCCCCGAATGGAGGGGCTTACAGCCCTTCGGGGCCGGGGTCCTTTTATTTGCTTCGTGCATCTCTGTGACTTCGTCACCGGATACACGAAGAGTCATAAAAAAAGCCCTTCGGGCTTTCCCGAAGGGCTGTGCGGAGGAAGAGGGATTCGAACCCCCGGACCCCGTGAAGGGTCTCCGGTTTTCAAGACCGGTGCGTTCGACCACTCCGCCATTCCTCCGCTGCAAAGATAGCTTGCACTTTTTGATTTCGAAAGTCTTTTTGAAACCCCGGGAAGCAATTCAGGAATCTTGCCGTCCGGCTCTTTTCGGACCGGTCATGCGCTGATATTTGACACTCGTATTCAGCTCAAAACCAATCAAAAGGGCCAGGCAATTAAGATAAATCCACAACATGATGGCGATCAAAGCACCGATGGAGCCGTAAATCTCATTGTAGAGATTGTAGTTGTTGACTATAAAACTGAATACCAGCGATGACCCAACCGAGAGAATGGTGGCGACCATGGAACCCACGGATATAAAACGAAATTTCTTGCGCGTAGCCGGGGCATAGTAATAAATAAAAGAAATGCCGAAAAAGAACACGAGGACAATCACCATCCATCGAAAGACCGAAAGCAGAAGAAATTTCCAGTAGCTTTCGATAGAGAGTGCTTCTGCCAGGAAATTCAGAAGCTGATTGCCCAGTACAATGAGCAGCACGGAGATGACCAGCAGGAGAAAGAGCACGGCCGTCAGCTTGATATCGGTCAGGCGCTGAGCAAGAAATGAGCGCTTGCGAAAGAGTTGATGTGATTTGTTAAAGCTTTTGGCCAGGGCATGCACTCCGTTGGTAGAAAAAAGGAAGGCCATGATAAATCCGATGGACAAGAGATCGACTCGCTGAACACCGGTAATATCGGTGATGGCACCCTCCAGCATTTGATAGGCCGTGCCGGGCATCACCTGTTGAAGATTGGCCAAGAGGATATCCTGAAAATGATCGATCGGGATGTAAGGGATCAGGGTAAAGAAGAAGATAATACCCGGAAAAAGAGCCAGGATAAAATAATAGGAAACCGCTGCCGCACGCATGGTCACGCGGTCGTTGCTGAGTTCCGAAAAGAAAAACCGCAGGACATAATACACGGGCACACCTTCAAAACCCGGGAAAGAAACATTTTTGGCCCGGTCAATCACTTTGCGCACCTGCGGACGGTCCTGTATCCATTCATTGATGCTTCTTCTTGTTCTTCTCACCCTTTGCCCTTTTCTATTTTTTCCTTCAGAAAAGAAGGTATTTCGATGACCTCCATGCTTTTCTTGTCGAGAAAAGCGAGCGTCACTTCCCCGATACTCAGCAACTCGCCCTCTTCGTCCAACACTTCCGAAACGAAGGTGATGCGCCTGCCGGGCATTTCTTTCAGGGCTGTGCGGATGGTCAGCAACTGATCATAGACAGCCGGCCGCAGAAAACGGCTCTTCAGGCGGGTCACCGGCATTAAAACCCCTTTCCGTTCCAGATCGGCATAGCTCAATCCAAACTGCCTTAACCACTCGGCACGCCCGACTTCGTAATAAAGTGCATAATTTCCGTAATACACCACGCCCATCTGATCGGTTTCGGCATATCGTACGCGCAGGCGGGTTTCGTGCGCTTTCATTTCACTTGATTTTATGCAAAAATAGGGAATATGAACACCTTGTCCCGGGGTGCTCTATTTTCTCAGCGCACGTATCCATGCCTGCCGGTTTCGCTCGTGTTGCGAGGCGGTGCGGGCAAAGTTGTGATAGCCCGAAAAGTCGGGGCGGGCACACATGAACATATAGGGATGCGCTTCGGCATGCAAAACCGCTTCGATGCTCGACTTCGAGGGGATGCATATCGGGCCGGGCGGCAAACCGTCAATCTTGTAGGTGTTGTACTCCGACTCCGCTTCGAGGTCGCGCAGATAAACCCGCTTCGAAGAAAAGTCGCCCCGGGCAAAACGGACAGTCGGGTCGGCCTGAAGGCGCCAGCCCCTCCTCAGGCGGTTCAGATACAGCCCGGCCACCACCGGTTTTTCATCCTCTTTGGCCGTTTCCTCTTCCACAATGGAGGCCAGAGTGATCACCTCCATGGGCGAAAGATTCTTTTTGGCTGCTTCCTCCCGCCTTTTCTCATTCCAGTAGCGTTCATACTCTTTCTTCATGCGGAGAATAAAGTCGCGGGGCGTGATGGTCCAATACATCTCATAGGTATCTTGCAGAAAGATACCCATGATCGTATGCAGGTCGAAGCCGAGCGAATCCACAAAAGCCGTATCGCGAAGCCAGCGCAAAAGGCTGTCGGACGAAAATCTCAGTTGCACAGCTATGTCTTCGGCAAGGTCCCCGGGCAGGCGGGCCTTTCTGACAATTACCCGCACCGGAGCCTGCGCCCCCGAGCGAAACATATTGATCATCTCCCGGTTGCTCATCTCCTGCTTCAGCTTATAATGACCTGCCGGAACCCTTGCATCATCGGTCTTCATCAACTTCAGCGTACGCCTGAATGCCCCGGCATCCAGCAAGGCCTGATCCTTTTCGAGGCGGTCGGCCAAATCCCGAAGAGAAAGGCTGTGATCCAGATAAATTTCATACTCCGGTATGCGTACGTTGTTTTCAAAAACACTGTTGTAGAGCCGGTTGACATACCATAATCCCGCTATAATCATGACCAGAAACAAGACCGTGATAATTTTCAGCGGTTTGCGATGCCGCTTGCGTATTTGTAAAAAACTCATTTTTTCAGCTTCAATTTTTCAATCCATTCCAGGGCTTCCTTGTTCCCGGGCTGCTTTCTAAGCCATATCTCAGCCAGATCCACGGCCTTCCTAACTAAATTACGACTCAAATAGTATTGAATCAGATTCCGGTAAGCCAGATCATAATCCGGATCGAGGGCCAGGGCCTTTAGAAGCAGTTGCCGGCCTTCGTCTTCGCGCTCCGTGTTCAGGCAGATGGTACCGAGATTGGCAAGTGCCGGCAGATACCAGGGCTCTTCCGAAAGGAGGAAACGCAGCTGCTTCTCCGCTTCATCGATCCGGGCGTTTTTCAAAAGAAGCGAGGCGTATCTGTTTCTGAATTTTGCCTGCAGGGGCATACGTTTCACGGCTTCCGAGGCATATATCAGGGCCTCTTCATCGCGCCCTGAAGCGGCAAAGGCTTCTGAAATCCGGAATGCGCTATAAGCATCATCCGTCTGCGGGCCCTGCCAGGCTTCGGCAAATGCCGCAAGAGCCGGGTAGTCTCTTTTCAGATAATAGAGATGGATCATGCTCCGGAAGTAAAGCCCGCTTTCCTTCCTCTTGCTCAGGGCGAGATAGTGGGCTGCGGAGTCGAGATATGCCCGGTGGCTGCCGAAGCCCTCGTAGAGGCGCAGAAATCCCCGAGCCATGGTGAGGGGACTGCTTTCGGGGGCGCTGAGATTCTCGAGCCGCACAAAGCGCAGTTCTCCTTTTGCTTCTTCTTCCTTTGCTGACGGCACGGATATCCGGTGGTCGGTGATGGCCACATGAGGAATATCCACACTCCCCGATTGCTTCATGTGGCAGTCAATACAGTCGTTGTTCTTGCTTTTCAAACGCTGGTCAAGCGGCATGCCGCAGCCATCATCCGCTCCGCTTTGGTGGCAACCGAGGCAGGCCTTTATGAAATGTCCCCTCCCGGTTTCTTTTACGCTGATGTGCGGATGGTGACAGGTGATGCAGCTGAGTGAAGCTTCTTTGTAACAGAGGCTTTGCCTTAGACGCTCCGCCTGCGAGGCCATGAGAAAGGGATCGCGGGCACCTTCAAAACGGGGAAGAAAAACCTGTGCAAAATCGGAGAGCCGCATGCCGGGGCGAAAATCCTCCCAGCGCTTTCCCTCATTCAATACGGCCACCCCCTGCAAATGGCAACGCTGACAGAGGTCCATCTGCAAAGGTACCGGCAGGCGGGCAGGGTTGACAATGCTGTAATCGGCCATCATGGAAGTATCCGTAAATTTCCCGGCTCGAATCCGCCCGACATGCAGAGAACCCGGGCCGTGGCAGCGCTCACAATCAATCCCGAGGGGTATTCTCTCATATTTGTTTTCACTTCCCGGCACAGCTTTCGGCAGGGCATTGTGGCAACTGAGGCACTCCATGCCGATGGCCCGGCCGAAGCGGCTCTGTGTCCCGCGAAATCCCGGGGCCATATCCCATATTTTCTTCTGTGTGTAGTAGGTCACGGGCACCTGAAAAAGATATCCGTTTTTTTGCATCATATGAGAATTTGTGTGCTGCCCCGAGCCGATGATGTAGTCCACGGCTTCGACCCGCCTGTGTACGGTATCGCCCGATTCACCAAGGCGGTATTCCAGCACCTTCAGAGTATCCCTGTCCCAATAGGGATGATAGAAGAAATCAGCTGCCGTGTCATATACCAGTGCTTCCGGGCCGAAAACGGCATCCGACCGCGAGCGCTCTGCCCGTCCGAAAGACCGTCCCATACCCGTCTTTTTAAAGGTCTCGTGCACATTGGCATGGCAGCTCACGCAAGTTTGCATCCCCACATAGCTCACACTGTCATGCAGGTTCAAAAACGGACTTGCCGCAAGTTCTTCCTTATCGGTTTTTCCACAGGCCGCCATGGCAAAAAGAAAAAGGAAGAGCATGCCTCCGAATCCCGTATGTAGCTGTTTGTTTTTCATCTCTGCGGCCCCCTGTAGAGCGGCTGTGAAGTTAAGGACTTTGCATGCTTCAGCGAACTATGTTTCCTTCTCTTCCCCATCAATAAAAAGCGCTTCGAGGCCCTTTTCCGGAATCATACACCGGCCACTTCGGGCAAAAAAGCGGTGCCGGTTTCGGGCTATCAATCGATAGACGGCATCTCTGATGCCCTTTGGGAATGCGAGGCCCGATGCAGCCATTGACCACGGAAAGCCCAAGACCCGAAGGGTTCGCAATGCGGCTGTCGAATAGACAGATACTTTCCCGTTTTCGAGCAATATCAGGCTGTCGCAGTCTGCGGGAATCCCCTCTTCTGCTTCAAGAAATTGCCGGGCCACCGGGCTTTGAAGAGAGATAAAGCGAAATTTTCTCTTTTTATCGTGCCGGATCACCCATTGCACGGAAGACTGACAAAGTCCGCATTCTCCGTCAAAGAGGAGAACCGGATGCTTGCTGCTTATGTCGGAAAGCTTTCTTTCCATGCTTCAATTCCTCCTTTCAGATGGGCCACATGGACAAGGCCGGCCTCTTCGGCCAGTGTGGCTGCCATCAGGCTGTTTTGTCCCGAATTGCAACAAAAAACCAGGATATCACATTCTTCGGCCTGCAAGTCCGCTACCCTCGAAGGCAGATCGTAGAGGGAAATATTACGGCTTGTGATGCTGCCTTCCTCAAATTCCCATGCCTCGCGTACATCAATGATAACAACGTTCCCTGTTTCCATTTTTTCACGAAGCTCCTTCGGATCGATTTCTGTCATTTTCGCAGAACTTTAATGAACAATCATAAACTTAGCGCTAAATATCTTTCTCTTCTCAGAATGCATCATGCGGAGGAGATACACTCCGGGCCGGAGCATGCGCACGTCCAGCGAGTTGCCGCTCAGTATTCCTTGCTGCACTTCCCTGCCCTGCAAGTCGAAGATTTGATAACGGGCCGCCTGCAGGGGCACTGAACCGTGAATAAAAAGCCTTTCCCCGGCCGGATTGGGATAGAGCGAAAGAGATGAAAATTGCGGTTCCGCAGCCTCTCCCGATACCATGTCAAGCGGAGCTCCCATGACGGGACGTATCATTGCCGTACCCGAAAACAGAGAAGGCCTCCATCGCCCGCCCGTATAGAAGAAAAGCTTGTTTTTCCGGGGCGAGTTGATATCGTAGCCAATCTGCAGTGAGTCGGCATTGGCGCGCTGAAAACCCACATAGAAGGAGTCCGTCATCCAGAGGGCCGAGTCCAGCACATAGGTATAAAAGCCATTGATAGAATCCACATATTCGGGGCGAAGCAGGTCTTTGCGGTAGCGGATGCTGTCATCCGTTCCGCTGGCTCCGTCAATGCTTTGCCAGACAATCAGGTTGATCAGCTCCTTGTTCAGATTTTTGTCAATGTGTGGAAAGTGCACCTCAATGGCCTGAAGCGAATCGGGCACATTAAGATGAAACTTGAGCGCCAGTTTCGGGCTTTTGCCTACCACGAGGTAGCCCCGCTCAGCCGATCCGTCATCGTATGCAAAGTAGTTGTAGAAGCGCTGAACGTGGAAAATGGTATCGTTGAATCCGGTGGCCGGATCGGGTGGTGAATTAAAAAGCACATAGCGCACGCGAATGGCCAGGCTGTCGCAGCCCAGCCCGGCCGTCAGGGCTTTTATCTCATCGCGGAAAACCGGCTCGCGCAGGAGCGTATCGCTCAGTGGCGGAAAGTTGATCGTCTGAAAGAAATCGGACTTCAGCAGGCTTTGCGTGCAATTCTCCACCGCACGATAGCGGAAGGTGGTGTTTTTCACTACGTTAAAATGATTCACTGCATCGGCATAGAGGCTGTCGCTGAGTTCTTCGTCCTCAAATCCCGCAAACTGTCGCAAAGGCATGGCATGATAATCTTTGAGCAGAGAGCGTGCCGGCCTCCTGAATGCCACATCATTGAGCAGGGTGTTTTTCACCGAGCGGTCTTTGTCCAGAATCACATAGTCGAGGTGCCAGTGATCGACATTGCCCGTGAGGGTGGCATAATTTCGAAAGCGAAAGCGGAAATCGCTTTTGAAGAATTTGGCTTTGTTCAGCTTTACAAAAAAGAGCCGGAAGCTGTCGGGCGACATGCCGGCTGCAGTGGTCGAAAACACCTTTTGCCAGGTACTGTCGTTCACTTTAAACTCAAGAAAGAAGGTATCGCGGCTGCCCGGAACATCACCGTTGCCTTTGGGCTCCAGAAAGAAACTCAGCATCAGCGAATCGGCCGGAGAAAAAGCACTGATATCAATCTCACGGCTGCTGAGGGTATCGGCCGGGCCATAAGACTTCTTTTTCATGTTGTAGGCGCTTCCGTCTGCTTTCAGGCCGTCAAAAGTAGCCACCCCGATCGTAGGCGGGTTGCGGGGCAGGGTCGAATTGACAAAGACACTCCGGTCGGTCCATTTTGCGGGATTGGGATAGTAAGATCGATTCGAAAAGTCATCAATAAAAGGCAGGGACAAAGGTGCCTGTGCGGCACGGCTCATTTTCAGCATCCTCTCATTCTTAGCCGGCTGATGCAACTGTGCGTTGGAAGGAAGCGGAATCAGGTATTCCTGGGAAAAGAGGAAAAGCGGAGAACCGAAGAGAAGAAGGGAAAGAAGCACTGCTCGCATGCAAAAGGATTTAGGGGTTATTGCTGTCTAACGTGGAAGGGATGCTGTCGATTGCCGGCAGGCCCGGATTGCTTGTATCAACCAGAAAGTCATAGGCCTCGGATGAGATAAAATACAAATCGACAAACTCACCGATGCGAAGCGTGGCTCCCGAATCGGGCACCTGCCTGTAAACGCGGGCATTGAGGGAGTCTTCACCCGTCTGCACCGACTCGTGGTAATACAGGTTGCCGATATTGAGTTCGTAAGCCCCGAAAAGCACGGCCTCGGCATCTCTCCGGGTCAGGCCGATCAGGCTGGGAACCATCACGCGCGTCTGTCCCAGGCCGCTGCCCACCACGAGGTCAAATTCCGTCCCTTTGGGATAGCGTGCCCCGGGCAGCACCTTCAGGTCGTCCTGCATGAGATACATCACCGTGTTGGGATATTTAAAGGGTTTGTAAATCTTATCTCCGACCTGAAAGCCGGCATTCTCGAGTTTGCTCACGGCATTGCGCAGCGAAAGGCTTTCGACATCGGGCACAACGGCCATATCGGGGCGTATCGAACGAATGGTAATGTAAATGGTACGACCGGTTTTCACCTTGCTGCCCGGCCCGGGTATCTGATTGATGACCTCCCCGGGTTTCAATTTGGGGTTGTACACACTGTCAATCACTTTCAGGTGCATGTCTTTTCCTTCCAGAAACTCACGGGCCTCATCGAGGGTCATCCCGAGCATGGGCGGCACCGTCACCGACTCGCCATGATGGGTGTACACATCGAGGTACCAAAAGACCCCCAGTATGAGCAGGACAAAAAGCGCAACGGCCATGAATAAATGGAGCCAGAATCGCTTGCTGCTCAATAAATACCAGATGTATTTAATCCATTTCATAGTGTTCCTTTCAGCCGTCCTGCTTTCGTTTGCCGGCAAATTTCCGTTTATTTCGTTTCATCCCCAACTCTATGATCCGGTCAATAAACTCATGGGGTTTGTAATTATTGAGTGCCGCCTGGTGAAATATGCAGGTGGCCGGTGTCATACCGGGCAGCGAGTTGACTTCAATAACAATGGTTTCCACCCGGCCATCCTCAAAAATGCGCACAAAAGCATCGATTCGGCAATAGCCTTCCACATTCAGTATTTCGGCCGTGCGCTGCAAGTCGTGTTTTACCTTTTCGGCAATCTCCCCGTAGCCGAGTCGCCCGCTTTCGAAACGGGCCGGAGTGATGTTTTGCCCTTCCCCGGCCAGAAACTTTTCCTCCAGGGTAAGCACGGCATCACCGGCCAGCGACTCCGAAGGCTCAAAGACTTCGAAATGACGAGCTCCCGTTTCGTCCGTTTCGATGAGCATGCCCCCGGTTACCTCCATAAAGCGGGCAGCGCCTTCCGGGCCGATAAGTTCTTCGAGCAGAAGGCGATCTTTTTGCGGAAACTCTTCGGCACTCTTCAGTTTGAGAATGCGTGCCGCAGCATCCCCTATGGGCCATTCGTCCCGAAACATGGTTTCGGCAAAGGCCCTCATCTCTTCGCGGCTGCGGATCACCTTCACGGCCGAGCTGCATCCGTCATCCACGGGCTTGGCAATTAGCGGATAAGGAAATGATGCCTCGATCTCTTTCAGCATTTCTTCCGGATTGCGCTCCCAGCTCTGGCGGTCCAGCACGCAGTGGCGGGCAACGGAGATGCCTGCCTGTCGGAGCCGTTCGTTGCTCTCGTATTTGTCAATGGTCAGGCGCGATGACTCCGGGCCGGAGCCGTTGTAGGGAATTCCGTATTTCTCCAACTCCGCCTGAATGCGGCCGTCTTCGCCCGGCCTGCCATGCAGCGCAATAAAGGCAAAATCGATCTGCGCGGCCAGCTCTTCAAGGGAAACGGCCAACGGCTCAAAGCGATAGCCGGCACGGGCATATTTCTCCGTGATTCGATGGGTCTCGCTTTTTATCTTCTCGATGACCGGGTGATGCGTAAAGTGTTCAATCTTCACACGGATGTCATCGGCATTGTCTTTCAGCAGAAGATTGACCGGAATAATATGAAGCCGGAATTCCCGCTCGTTGCCGCTCAGAAAGACCGGAATGGGTTCGTATTTTCCCGAAGATGCCAGTTTTTCGAAGATATTGCGCCCGCTTTCCACACTGATGTGCCGCTCGCTGCTGTAGCCCCCCAGAATGACGGCCACCTTTATTCTTTCGGCCCCATGTGCCTGCCTTTCTTCCAGGGCCCGGTCGAGGGCGGGCAGCAGCCTGTGCATGCCGCGGTAGTGCACCCCCGTTGCCAGTCGCTCGGCCAGCGAAGTGCGGATGATGTAGGTCAGAAACTGGCCGGGCGCCAGGCCGATCTCTGCCGCCTGGTGAAAAAAGAAGGAGGACGGGAGCATGCCCGAGGTCGTATTCGGGTCGTTCAGATAAATTTCGCCATCCTCCTCTATGAACCCGTCAATGCGGGCATAGGTATTGAAGCGGAAGAAATCGAAAAGTTCTTCGCTGGCCTTCCGTATGCGTTCGATATCCTTTTCCTCCAGGTCAATCGGGGTGACCTTGCGGGCCAGCCCCGCCAGATATTTGCTCCGGTAGTCAAAAAGGGCCTCGTTTTTCAGGATTTCGGTCGGGGGCAATGCCAGTGCCGGGCCGTTGGCCAGTGATTTTTCGGCTGTTTCGTTGCGAATCACAATGCAACTGAACTCCCGCCCGCGAATAAAGGACTCGATCACCACCTCACTCTCTCCGTGCACGGCTTCGAGCATCAGCGGATCGTTGCATTGCTCAAAGTGCGTCTCGATGGCGATGAGCAGGTCTTCGGGATGCTCATACGAGACTCCGTCCATCCGCAGGGGCAGCCCAAGGCCTTCGCGCAGGTCGCTCAGGCGCGCCACCTCTTCCACCCGCTCTTGCTGTGTGAATTTTCGCCACACTTCGCTGATTATTTCTTTTCTGAAAAAGGCGGCATTTACACTTTCGGCAAAGCGTCCGGGATCGTCCTCTTCGACAATAAACACTCCGATGGAAGAGCCCTGACGGGAAGGTCGCACCACATAAGGAAAGCCGATTTCTTTATTGACGCGTTCGTAATATGCTTCGGAAGGTTCGCTGTCCCAATCGTGGCGCTTAATGCTGAAATAAGCCGGATGCGGCATGCCGGCAGCCGCCATAAATTCTTTCTGCACGGCTTTGCTGATGCCGATGGCCGATGGCAGGATGCCCGAACCCGAATACGGAATGTCAAGGGTCTCGAGCAGGCCCTGAATTTCCCCGTCTTCTCCGAAAGTGCCGTGCAGGGCCAGGAAAGCAAAGTCGATGAGGCCGGGCAGTTCTTCTGTCGTGATCAGGCGTCCCACTTTGCGGGCCATTTCCTCCAGGCTCCTTCGATCCGTGTTGCCGAGGCTTTCCACATAAATCTGAAAATGATGCGGACTGTCGGGAAGGAAATCAACAGGCGGATAAAAATCGCGGATGCTGCCTTTGTAAATAAAAGGCCAGTCGAGCAGGATCAGATTCTTCAGGCTGTCAACAAAGATGGGAATTGCTTCGAAGAGGGACTTGTCCAGGTTGTCATATACCGTTCGTCCGCCAGCGAATGAAATTTCACGTTCGCGGGAGGGCCCGCCAAAAAAGATTCCGATTCTCATCTGCGCCAAAATTACCTCTAATAACTGAATTTCCGCCCTCTTTATTCCACATCGGCACTGCGCATCGAATTGAAATCAGGCCGGCCGCGGGGCCCGCTTAGCAGACGGGCTCAGGCTCCGTGCAGCACTTCTTTCTTTGCCAACAGGACGGCTTCGTCCTCTTCGTGCTCCGGATCGGGGATGCAACAATCCACCGGGCAGACGGCCGCACATTGAGGCTCTTCATGAAATCCCATGCACTCGGTGCATTTGTCGGGTACGATGAAATAGATGTCATCGGCCAGCGGGGCTTGTGGAGCATCGGCATCGACCTCCCGGCCATCGGGCAGTGTGATCGTGCCATGCACATTCGTTCCATCGCTGAAACGCCACTCCACGCCTCCTTCATAGATGGCATTATTGGGGCATTCCGGTTCGCAGGCTCCGCAATTGATGCATTCATCGGTGATCATTATGGACATGGCTCGAAGTGTTTTAGTTTTGCAATAATTCAAAGATACTTGCTTTTCATCAATCACTAAAAAGAGGCACGAAGCATTTTTTGCACATGAATAATAAAACAATCGATGCCCTGGCCGCCCTCGGTGCCTACATCGCTTCCATGCCCCCGGAACTGGAAGAAAAGATCGAAGAAGCATTCCTGCACAACCGCTGGTTTACCCCGGAGAATACAAGGTTTGCCCTCGCATCCATTGCCCAAAGCATGCTGCAAAGAGAAAAGATGGAGGATTGGCTTGCTCACTATCCGGGCCGGGCAGAGCCGAAAATCAAAAATGTGGGGCTCATCATGGCAGGCAACCTTCCGCTGGTCGGCTTTCACGATCTGCTCAGTGTCCTGCTGAGCGGGCACCGTGCCCTCATAAAATTATCGTCCAAAGACCGCATACTCCTGCCTTTTCTGCTGGAAAAGCTGGAAACTTTTGACGCCCGTATAAAAGACTGCTACGCCTTTGTCGAACGTCTCCGGGACTTTGATGCCGTGATAGCCACCGGAAGCAACAACAGCGCCCGCTATTTTGAATATTATTTTGGACGCTATCCGCATATTATCCGGAAAAACCGAAACAGTGTGGCCGTCATCACAGGCGATGAAAATGAGAATGATTTGCGGGCCCTGGGCGATGACATATTCCGCTATTTCGGGATGGGCTGCCGCAATGTATCAAAACTCTATCTGCCCGAAGGCTACGATCCGGCCCGGATTCTCGAAGCCATGGAAGTCTTTCGCGAAATCATCCATCACGACAAATACCGCAACAACTACGACTACCACCGCTCGCTCTATCTGCTCAACCGCACGCCCCACCTGGCTTCCGACTTTCTCATGCTGGTCGAAAATGAGGCCATCGCCTCGCCCATGGCTACGCTTCACTATGAGTATTACCGGGACAAGTCATCGCTGAAAGCAGCCTTGGCAATGCACCGCCACGAGATACAGATTGTGGTAAGCAAAGACCCCGAAACGGGTAATGTAGCCCCCGGCTGCTCGCAAAGCCCCGGACTGCTTGACTATGCCGACAAGGTGGACACTATGGCGTTTTTAGTGCAATTGTGAGGCGCTCACCGGGGTTGAGCCCGCAACGGGGATAGGCGGCCGATAAATCTTTCTCTTCTACCCGGAAGCCTACTTCCCCGAGCCGTTCAAAATAATCCCTTCCGTAGATGCGCACATGGTCGCGCTGCCCGAAAGCCCGGGCCCGCTCTTCTTCGCTTTTCAGCGCGGGGTCTTCCAGGCTTTTTTCCAGAATTCCGGACAGAGGTACCTGTAAAATCGCCTCTGCCCCGCATTTCATCACCCGGTATATTTCCCGCATGGCGCGCCTGTCGTCTTCAATGTGTTCCAAAACGTGGTTGCAAAGTACGAGGTCAAACGTTTCATCCTCAAAAGGCAAGCGGAGTACATTCATCTCCCGCACATAATCCGGATAGTGATAGCCCTTTGTAAACAGGTCCCCGGCCACATAGCCCGCAAATCCGTGGGCATGCAGCCTTGAAGCAATGGCATGCGAAGGAGCGATGTGCAGAATGCGGGAGTTTTTCTTTTCGGGGCGGAAAATTTGAAGCCCGTCCCGAAGGTAGAGATAGACAAGCTTGTCGCGATCATAGGCTCCGCAACGGTAGCAACCGCCCCTCCTCCGGGCCGCTCCCACCACT
>Ga0256839_1001841_pt1 | contig 24931 bp, 21 predicted proteins | sample 354166metaG_FD_185968 | JGI IMG/M metagenome (GOLD analysis project Ga0256839, IMG submission 185968) | Hydrothermal vent microbial communities from Mid Atlantic Ridge, Atlantic Ocean - 354-166 | ecosystem: Environmental > Aquatic > Marine > Hydrothermal vents | place: Atlantic Ocean: Mid... | reverse complement strand
CCGGCGCGCAGGGGAATGAACCAGATCCAGTACCCCGGGTAGCAGAAGTGGTTCGTGGACAGAAAGCGCGAGGTGTGGCGCACGCGGTCGTGGAAGGCGCGCGGGCCGATCGCGTCGATGTCGGCCACGCCGCGGGCGCGGCCCCAGACCGCCGCGATGGGAAGATCCACCGCCACGGGGGCCTCCTTGCGCGTGCGGGCGAGCAGCCGGGCGCGGCCGGTGGCGTCCACCAGCCAGCGGCAGGTGCGGCGGGTGCGGGTGCCCGCGGCGTCCTCGACGTCGAAGGTGTGCGGGCCCCCGTCGCCGGCGATCCGCAGGTCGCGGACGGACACGCCCTCGAACACCTCCACGCCGTCCTCGCGGTTCATCGCGCGCAGGTCGCGGTCGAAGCGGGCACGGTCGATCTGGAACGATGGATGGTAGGGGTAGCCGTCGGTCCCGATCTCGGACAGCTCGAACAGGTCGCCCTGCTTGTCCTCGGTGTCGAAGAAGTAGCGCAGGCCGTTCTTGAACAGGTGGTGTTCGGTGAGATAGCGGTTGAGCTGGAGGTTGCGGGCGAAGTAGTTGGCCGCGATCTCCACCGTGGACTCGCCCACCTTGAAGCCTCCGTCGGGACGTCGCTCGAACACGGCGATGGTAAGGTCGGCGTTTCGCAGGCGAAGCTGGCGGGCCAGCGCCGCGCCGGCGAGGCCGCCGCCGACGATGGCGACGTCGAAGTCGTGGGATCGTGTCACGCTCGAGCTCCTTGCGAGGCGGGGATCGCGGGGCCGAGGCTAACGCGGGGTCGCCACGGATCCAACGCGCGAGCGCGCGGATCGGTCGGCCCGCCCGCCGGATCTGGCGCAAACGGTGCCGGGGGGCCGGCGGACGGGGCCGCGTGGTACAAGGCGTCCGTGACGCGCCCCGGTGCGGCCGCGCAGGTTCTCGCCTCGTCCGCCGCGGCCGCCCTCGGCTGGGCCCTGCGCGGGCTGTTTGCGGCGTGGCACGCCGCCGCGTTGGACCCGGGCTCCGCGTGGGTGCTCGCGGGGCTGTTCGCCGGGGCCGGGGCGCTCGCCGGCCTGGCCGCCGCGCCGTGGATCCTCGCGCTCGCGCGGGCCGCGGTGCGCTTCGGGCCGTGGCGGACCGGGGGCGTGCTCGTCGGGGCAGTCGTCGCGCTCGACGCGGGGGGCGCCGTGTGGGCGACGACCCACCGCCTGCCGGTCGCGGCGGCGGTCGCGGCGCTGGTGCTCGCGGTCGCCGCCGCCGTCGTCGTGGTCGCCCGCCGCCCGGGCTCTGCGCCCGGCGGCGCCGGGTCGATCCGAAGCGCGGCCGCGCTGGCCGCCGCCGCCCTGTCGGCCCACGCGCTCCTGCCCGCCCACGTCCGGGCCCACGCCGCCGCCGAGGCCGTCGCCTTCGCCGCGTGCCTGCCCCTGGCCGCGCTCGTCGCGGCGCACCGTCTGGCGCGGACCCGCGGGTGGGGCCGGGCCGCCGTCCTGGTCACGCTGGTGGCCGCTGCGGCGTACGGCCTCGCGGCGCCCGGGATCTCGCCGGCCCACCGGGCGCTGGCCGTGGAGGTGGACCCGTGGCTCGCGGCGCTTTGGCGGACCGGACGGGCCTGGGCCGACGCGGACGGGGACGGCGCCGCGTCCGCCTTCGGGGGGCGGGACTGCGCGCCGTTCGATCCATACGTCGCCCCTGGACGGTACGAGGTTGGCGGGAACGGGATCGACGACGACTGCCTGCTCGGGGACCTGGCGCCCGTGCCCGACACGACCCGCGGGCCCGAGGCGCCGCTGCCGGACCGCGTGCGCCTGCGCAGCGTGCTCGTGATCCTGGTGGACGCCCTGCGGCCGGACCACATGGGCCTGTACGGCTACGGGCGCCCCACGACGCCGGCCATCGACGCGGCCTTCGGCGCAGGGGTCGTGTTCGAACGTGCCTATGCGCCCGGAGCGTCCACCCGCGACGCGGTGGCGGCGATCCTCACGGGCCGGTCCGTGTCCGAGGCGGCGTTCTTCTACGACGGCGCCGTGGTGTTCGCGCCGTCGAACGTGACGCTGCCGCGCCTGGCCGGGGCGGCCGGGTTCTCGACGTTTGCCGTCGTCCCCTTCGTGGCGCTGAACATGCTCGGCTCGCCGGACCTCGGGTTCGAGGACGAGACGGTCTACGACGACCGGCGTCGCACGACGGCGCCGGCCGTGGTGCGGGCGTTCGAGCGTCACGTCGCGGCCGTGGGGGACCGGCCGTTCTTCGGCTGGGTGCACCTGTACGAACCGCACGAGCCGTACGTCCGGCACCGGCGGTTCGCGCGGGCGCTGCCCGACCGGTACGACCAGGAGGTCGCGGCGGCGGACGCGGCGGTCGGGCGGATCCTGGCCGCGCTGCGCCGGGCGGGGCGGTCGGAGGACACGCTCGTGGTGCTCCTGGGCGATCACGGCGAGGCGTTCGGAGAGCACGGGCACCGCTTCCACAACGCGGGCGTCTACGAGGAGGACGTGCGCGTGCCTCTGCTGCTCGTGGGGCCCGAGGTGCCCGCCCGCCGGATCGAGGCGCCCGTGTCCACCGCGGGGCTCGCCCGCCTGCTGGTGGACACCTTCGGCTGGCCGGATCCGGGGACCTTCACGGTGGGCGGGCTGGGGCCGGCGATCGCGGGAGCGCCGCGGGACGAGCCGGTCCTGGTGACGAGCCGGGCGGGTCTCGGCGGCGAGCGGTTCGGGTGGATCGCCGGGGCGGCGAAGGTGCACTTCGACCGGGCGTTCGAGCGCGTGCGGGTGTTCGACCTGGCGGCGGACCCGGGCGAGCGGGTGGACCTCGCCCTGCGCGCGCCGGGCCGGGCCGCGCGCTGGATCCGGGCGGCGGCCGGCACCTTCGAGCGCCGGGTGGGGGCGGCGACGACCGCCTGGGCGCGTGCGAGGGCCGTGTCGCCGGCCCACGCGGCCCGGGCCCGCCCCTTCGAGGCCGACCTCGCCCCCGGGGTGCGCGTGGTGGCCGTTCGGGCCGAGCGCACCCGGCCGGCCGGCGCGGTCCGCAAGCTCCCCGCGCGCGTCCTGGTCCACACATTTGTAAGGATCGACGCGCCGCCGGCCCGCTGGCCGACGGTGCGTGCGACCGTCGAGCGCGATGGCGCCGTCCTGGCGGCAGTGGACGGCCCGCTGCTCGGCGACCGCGTGGCCCCCCGCACCTACCCCGCGGGCACCGTGGTCGAGGACGTGCGCACCTTCAAGGTCTACGTCGAGGACGACGACGCCCGCGTGGTGCTCCAGGCCGGCCCCGCCCGCGCCGACCTCGGCCCCGTGCGCGACCTGCCGGTCGCCCGGTGGCGTGCGGTGCCGTGACGAACGCGCCCCGCGTCTTCGCGGTGCAGCCGGATTGACACCGGGCGCGCTCGCGTGCGACGATGGTACAAACCCCAGATTGGGAGGTAACACCATGACACACACACACACACACACACACACACACATGCGCGCGTGGCTTGCGTGGGACGCGGTGGGGCCTGTACGCCGTCGTCGTGACGATCGGGTTGGGCCTGGCGAATGCCGGTTGTGACACGGCAGGGGGCGAGGACGGTTCGGCTGGAACGACGCAAGGGGGCGATACGGGTGGGGCCGATACGGGCGGGGCCGACATGGACGGGCCGGTCTGTGGCGGGGCCTCGCCGCCGCCGGGCCCGGCGTTGCTCGATCACGCCAACTGCATCCACCAGGACACCGGGATCGTGCTCGCCTCGTGCTCGTCCACCGACCCGATGCTGCGCCCGTGCGACGAGCCGTTCCTTACGTGGTGCAACGACTACGGCGGCGACGCGATCGCTTGCTCCGAAGAAGATCTCGTGGTCCGCGAGCATCGCTGCGGCGGTGGGCCGGTCTTTTTGCCGTGCGACCCTTCGTTCACGGCGGCGTGCGACGGGGCGGACGGTGTCTTTGCGTGCGACGACCCGGCGCAGGACGGCACCTGCGGGTCCGGGGCGTGTGCGGGCGGACCGATTCCGGTGATCGTGATGTGCTGCGATAAGGTCAATGACAATGGAACCGCAGGATACAGCTGTAAGTTGATTAAAGAAGCGGACCTTCAATCGTGTGCTCTATTGGGCAAGTACGCAATCATTTGTGACGAGGCGGCAAGTTGTGATCCTTGTGACCCAGGCGCGTCGTGTACGAATGCTTGTGGGTGTTCCGGCACGAAATGAATCCTGCATCCTGACGGCATGAATCGAGCACCTTTCGTGCGCTGTATGGGGGCACTGCTGTTGGTTGGTGCCTGCGGGCCGGCGCGGTCGGGCGCGTCGGCCCGCACGCGGGCGCCGAGTACGGCCCACGCGGTCGCACGGGCGGACAGGCCGGGTATAGCAACGTGTGACACCGTGATGGACCCGGCGGCACCCGTGATCCGGGTGTTGGACAATGGGTTAATTGTCGAGGTCCGCCAGGAATTCCGAGGCAACACGCAAGCCCGTCTCGAGCTTCCGGTGGGAGCGTTGGATGCCCCGGCGCACGTGGCGCACCTGGCCGAGCACCTCGTGGCCGAGCGGATCGGACGGGGCGCCGGGGTGCTGGAACTCGACACGATGGGCGCGCGGTCGTCGGCCCAGACTGCGCCACGCAGAATGGACTTTACGGTGGCCGGGAGGCCGGAGGACGTCCTTCGGTTCGTGTGGTTGCTGCGGCGGTCGTTGGAGATGACGTCGTTTTCGGACGACGAACTGCGCGCGGCCGCTGCCGCTGTCCACAAGGAGCAAAGCGAGCGGGCGCGGTCCCTGGGCCATCCGGGATGGGTCGCCTGGATGGCGGCCCTGCGTGGCAAGCGGCGCGGCGTCGTCGATCCCCTGGCGATCCCCGACGACGCCGGTGAGCGTGTCGCGGCTTTCGTCTCCGACATGTACCGGATCGACGGCGCGAAGCTCGTCGTGCAGTCACCGTATCCACCCGCCCGGATCGCACCGCACGTCGTCGCACTTTGGGAAGACGCGCCGCCGGGCCGGCCGAAGCCGCAGCCCAAGGCGCACGACGAGCCGCCTCGGGGCGTGGCCCGGATCTGCGTGGCGGGCTTCGAGGGGGCCAGCTTCGTCTATGTCGGGCCCGAGGTGCCGGCGTCGTTCGACGAGGATCTCGTTGCGGATCTGACCGAGGCCTTCGACATGGTTCCGAAGGAGGTGCGCCGGAGGTCGGTTGACGGGGGATCCGGGGTTGTAAAGCAGGTTGCCGTGCAGCACGTGCGGGGGGTCCCGCTGGCAGAAGGCTGGTTCTTTCTCGCATTTGCCGACGAGGACCTTCCGTGGGAGACGCTGGAGCGGGTGGGGCGAGACCTTATCCGCAGCATGTGGAAGATTGACCCCGCCACGCTCGTCCACGTCGCGGCGGCGCGCTGGTACGCCGCCGCGGTACGCGCGGAGTGTGCGCCGCCTCCGGCGCGGCCGGCGTCCCCGGCGGTTACGCCCGCAAACCTCCCCGCACCGCCGCCAGCGCGTTTGATCGTGCTGGTCCGAGGAGCATCCGCATGTTCGCAGCATTGACCGCCGCCTGGTTTGCCGTTGCGCCGGACCCGGTCCCAGAGACGCCGCTTCCGTACGACCCCGCCCGTCCCCCTCCGGAGCTGGGAGCGTGGCAGGGACGAACCCTGCCCGCGCAGGTCGTGTACCCACCGGACGCCGAGGGTGTGGCGTGGGTTCGCCGGAAGGACGGGCATCACGGGTACGTGAAAATCTCGGTACGGCTCGAGGCCCCCCCCTTCGGTAGTGTACTCGTCGCGAACCACTGCGTGGATCTGCTGTTTCCGGGGCACACCCACATCATGGTCGGTTGGGGACCCACGATGCCGCAGGGGTTCGACGTATTGGTGCGGGCGGGTGACCGGTCGCTGACGTTCGCTGCCTCGGCCGTCGCTCCCTATGCGTCCGATGCAATACGGTACATCGAGGCGCTGCTGTCGCCGGATCCCCCTCCGCAGGCGAAGGAACGTGCGTTGAAATCCTATGCTTCGGCGCTCGACCCGAATTTCCTGCAGGTTGCGTTGTGGGCCGTGGAGCATCCGGAGCCGCTCGCTCCCTGGACGGAGGCCCGTTGCCGGCGGGCGGTCGTCACGGGGGCCCGCGACGGACCCGTCGAAGTCGGAGTGCTTGCCGCGCGGGAGGTGGTGTGGAAGCAGGCGGCGGGGTTGGCAAGGCAACCGGCGCGCGGCGACACGCCGGGCGACGCCGCGACGCGATGGCCCGGGGCCTCGGTGACCGTCGCGTCGTGGAGGAACGAGTCGTTCGAAGCCGTGGCGGTGGTCGGGGCCCGACCGGCGGCCGAACCCCTCGGTGCGTTGACGCGAAAAGCGCTGGAGCGTGCCGCCCTGGACTCGACCGGCCCGGTCTATTCCTTGCTGCGCACACAGCTGCGGGTGGCCTACACGCCCGGGATCATCTGGACCCGTAGCCGTTTCCTGGCCGTCGCAGTGGACACGGAGGCCGAACAGCACGTGCGCGTCGCTCGGGCGTTGCTCGCCACGTTGCGCGATCCCGAGGCATTCGAGCGCACCGTTGCGGGCATCTTGGCGGGATGGCAGGAGTACCGGCGGAAGCTGTTGAACGACGTGCTTCGGTCTCCGAGCTTCGCGCTCGCCGACTACGTGCGGGCGTTGCTTCCGGTCGGTGAACGCCCCGCCGCCGAACTCCCGCCCCCGCCCCCTGCGCCGGCGACCATCGCGCGGGCCTTGTCCGAGGCCTTCGCCGAGCCGCAGATCGTGTTCGTCGTGCCGGAGCTCGACCGCGGAGCCCTCGCCAAGGCGTGCCGCTTTGCGCGATCGATGGAGCTTTCGTCGATCTGGGTGGTCGATCTGCCCGAAGGGGGCAGCCGCCGCCACGCCTGCGGCCCGAAACGGTAGGGTGCCGCGGTCGTCAGCCCGGGTCGATGGCGGAGACGACGAGCACCGGGGTGGAGGTCATGTGGATCCCGAAGCCCGGGGCCTCGACCTCGCCCGTGACGGTGACCTGCTGCCCGGCCCGGACCCCGCGCGCGCCGTCGAGGCGGTAGACGGTTCCGTCGTCGGCGACCAGCTCGAAGAAGCCGCCCTCCAGATCGTTGTGGCGGACGGTGCCGTGGATCTTCTCCATGGGGCCAGCGTAGCCGAAGGCGGGGGCCGGTGCAGGCAACGGGCCGCGCGCCGCCGGAGCCTCGGACGGCGAGGGCTCGGTGCGCCCGCGCCCGGGCGCCGCCGCCGCCGCTGCGTGGTACCGTCGCGCCGACGATGGCGTCGCCCTGCCCGCGCCCGCCCAGGTGCTCCCGGGGCGTTCCGTGCCTGCTCGCCCTCGCGGTCGCGGCCTGCGGGGTGGGGGGGGCCGGTGCCGGCGGGTCCGGCGTCGCGGTCGCCGACCTGCCCGGCGCGGGGACGGGCGGGACGGCACCGCCCACCGTGACCCCGGCGGCCCGTGGCGGTCGCCCGCTGCCCGGGGCCCGGGGGGCCGGCCTCGCGGCCGAGCGCGCGCGCGACCCGACCGTGGCGGCGTCGGCCCTCGACGACGACGACGGTGCGGTCGCGGCGTTGGCGAGCCTCGCCCGGATCGGCACGGCACCCGCGCTCGCGGCCGCGGTCCCCCGGCTCGACGGACCCGCCGTCCCCGCGCCCGAGACGATCGCCGCGTTCGGCCTGTTCGACCCGGACGGCTTCGTCGCGGGCGACGCCACGGTGGCGCCCCTGCTCGACCGCGCGGAGCGAGCCCTGTGGAGCCACCACGTCCTGGCGGACGACCCGGCCACGCGGTCGGCGACCGCCTTCGCCCTGGCGCGCGTCGGCCGGGCCCGTACGGCGCGGCTCGTGATCCAGGCCCTGGCGCCGGCGCCGAACGATCCGGCCTTCGACCCGGCGCGGGCCGCGGTGGATCTTCGCCTGGTCGAGATCGCCTGCCGCCGGGGGATCGGCGACGCGCCGGCCCTGGTGGATGCGGCCGCCCAGGCCCTCGACGCCGGCGACCCGTCGGTGCGGCGCGCGGCGCTTGCGGCGATCGCCCGGTGCGTGCCGCGGCTCGGGGCCGCCGCCGCCGACCGGGCCGAGGTCCTGAGCCCGCGGATCGAGCGCGCGCGGGCGGGCGCCGACGCCTCCGTGGCGGCCGCCGCCTACGCGGCCCTGGCCGCGCTGGGCGACGCGCCGGCGTCGCGGGCGGTGTTCGAGCCCTTCGACGGGCCCGAGGACCCGTCCGTGCCGGGGTGGGTCGTGGTCGTGCGGCGGGTCGAAGCCCTGGCCGCCGGGGGGGCGGCCGGCCGGCGGCGTCTTGCGGCGGCGCTCGACGACCTCGATCCGGCGACCCTGTCGTTCCCGGCGGCCCACGCCGTCGCGGTGGCCCTCGCCGCCCTGCGCACCCCGGTCGAAGGGGACGGGCCGGCGGTCGAGGCCGCCGCGCGCCTCGCCGAACGGCTCGCCGCGTCCCCCGGGCCGCCGGGCCGTGCGCGGCGCGAGCGCATGACGATCGCCTGCCTGGCCGCCACGACGGCGGCCGCCCGGGGGCGGGCGGTCGAGGCGGCGGCGTGCGAGGACGACGCCCTGCCGCCCGCGTTCGCCCGCCGGCAGGCCGTCGAGCGCTGGCGCAGCGCCGCCCCCGGGCCGGCCCGCACGAAGGCGCTCCTTGCGTTCGCCGCGGACGAAGATCCGACCGTGGCCGCGTTCGCCCTCGGCGGCCTGATCGACGCCGGCGAGGCGCGGGTCCGTGCGACCGTGCTCGCCGCCCTTCGGAGGGACGACCCGGGGGTGGCCGCCGCCGCCGCGTCGGTCGTCGGGCGGTGGCTGCACACCCGGCCGGCGCAGGATCGGGCGATCGTCGATGCCCTGCTCGACGTCGCAGCGCCGGCCCCGGGCGATCCGCGGGCCTCGGCCCCGTGGATCGAGGCGCGCCTTTCCGCGATCGATGCCCTCGACGCGCTGCTGCACGCCCCTCCTGCACAGCGCCGCTTCGCGGAGGCGATCGTCCGGCGCCTGTCCGCGCGGACGGACGAACCGCACCACGCCGTGCGCCTGGCGATCCGCCGTGCGCTGGCCCGGCATCCCGACGCGGTCGAGAAGCTGGCGGCGGCCTGGGCGGCGGCTCCGGGGGCGCGGGCGTTCGAGAAGGCGGGTGGGCGCATCGACCCGCCGCCGTCCATGCCGGCCCGCCCGCGCCTTCGTTTCGACACGGACGCCGGCGCCTTCGAGGTCGTGCTCTACGGCGACCTTGCGCCCATGAACGTCACCAACCTCCTGTCGCTGGCCGCCGGCGGCTTCTTCGACGGGCTTACGTTCCACCGGGTGGTGCCGGGGTTCGTGGTGCAAGGCGGCGACCCGCGCGGCGACGGCTACGGTGGGCCCGGATACGTGGTGCCCTGCGAGTGGTCGAACCTCGCGTACGATCGCGGCACGGTGGGCATCGCGCTGGCCGGCAAGGACACGGGCGGATCGCAGTTCTTCGTCACGCACGTGCCGGCGCCGCACCTCGAGGGGCGCTACACCGTGGTGGGGCGCGTGACGGCGGGCATGGACGTGGTGGACCGCCTGCTGCCCTACGACCGGATCGCGCGCGTGGTCGTGCTCGACGGCCCGTAGGGTGGCGGTGCGCCCGTGGTGCCGGTCCGCGCGCGGTTGGGGTAGGCTTGCCGGGCCATGCCCGACGGACCCGCGTCCCCGCCGCTCGTGTGGATCGATCTGGAGATGACCGGGCTCGACCCGGACCGGTGCACGATCCTGGAGATCGCCACCATCGTGACCGACGCCGACCTGGCGGTGACGGCCGAGGGACCCGCGATCGCGATCCACCACCCGGACGCGGTGTTGGACGGGATGGACCCCTGGTGCGTCGAGCACCACGGCGCGTCGGGCCTGACCGAGGCCTGCCGCCGTTCCGACGTCGATCTGGCCGAGGCCGAGCGCCGCACCCTCGCGTTCCTGGAGCGGTACTGCGCGCCGGGCGTCGCGCCCCTGTGCGGCAACTCCGTCTGGCAGGACCGCCGCTTCCTGGCGCGCTACATGCCGAAGGTGGAGTCGTTCCTCCACTATCGGATCGTCGATGTCAGCTCGATCAAGGAGCTGGCCGCCCGCTGGTATCCGGCCATGCCGCCCTTCGAGAAGCAGGAGACCCACCGGGCGCTCGACGACATCCGCGAATCCATCGCGGAGCTCGCCCACTATCGGCGCCACGTGTTCCGCGAGGCCACGTAGACGGCAGGCCGTCGTGGGCACCGTGGCGAAGGTCGTGATCGCCGGTGGCACCGGGTTCGTCGGGCGCCACGTGGTGACGGCGCTCCAGGGGCGCGGCGCCCGGGTGGTGGTCGTCGGCCGTTCGCCCGACGCCGCGCGGGCGCGCCTTGGGGTCGAGGCGGTGGGGTGGCGGGACGCATCGGGCCTTGCGGCCGCGGTCACGGGTGCGGCCGCGGTGCTGTCGTTCGTGGGCGAGCCGGTGCTGGGGCGCTGGACCCGGCGCAAGAAGGCGACGATCCGCGCAAGCCGCGTGGAGACCACCCGGGCGCTGGTGGCCGCCATGGCGTCGGCCCCGGCCGGGGCGCGGCCGGCGGTGTTCGTGTCGGCCAGCGCGGTGGGGTACTACGGGCTGCGGGCCGGCCGCGAGGATGCACCCGTGGACGAGACCGCGCCGCCGGGGGACGATCCGCTGGCGCGGATCTGCGTGGCGTGGGAAGCGGCGGCCGACGAGGCGCGGGCCCTGGGCGTGCGGGTGGTGCGACTGCGGCTGGGCGTGGTGTTGGGAGACGGGGGCTTCGTGGCGCAGGTGCGTCCGGTCGCGCGTCTCGGGCTGTTCGGTCCGCTCGGCTCGGGGCGGCAGGGGTTTCCCTGGGTGTCCGTCGAGGACGTGTGCGGGGTGGTCCTGCGCACCCTCGACGACCCGGACATGGACGGCGCCGTCAACGTGACGGGCCCGGCCCTTTGCGACCAGCGGCGTGTGGTGCGGGCCATCGGTGCGACGCTCGGCCGCCCCACGTTCCTGCGGGTGCCGGCGGTGGCGGTGCGGGCCCTGTTCGGCGAAGGGGCGAACGTCGCCCTCGCCGACACCTGGGTCCGCCCGGTCCGCCTCGAACGCGCCCGCCACCCGTTCGTCCATCCGACCCCCGAGGCAGCCGTGGCGGCCGCCCTCGGCCGCGGGCGGGCGCCGCTCAGCGCAGGGGAACCGGAGCGGTGAGGGCGTCGGCGAGGGGAGCGAGGCCCTCGACGTCGTGGGAGGCGCCGTCCATGCGGGGCACGAGGAAGGTGGCGGGGGGGGTCGTTTCCGACACGTCGGCCAGGGCGGCCACGCAGGCGCGGATGCGGTCGAGGGCGGCGCGGTTTTGCGTGGCGGCGGCGCGCCGCAGCGTCCGCAGGGCCACGGCGGCGTCGGCCAGGTCCGGGGGCAGGTCGCCCGCGGAAAGCGGCGGGGCGCTCGTCTCCACGCGGCGCGGGTGCTCGGGGTCCAGCACGGCGTAGGCGCGGTTGACGAGGAGGGTGCGGGGGTCGAGCCCCTGCCGGCGCAGGTCCCTGGCGAGGGCGATCGTGGTCGCCAGGGCCGTCGGTCCCGGTGTGGCGACGAGCACGAAGCGGGCGGCGTCGCTGCGCAGCAGGGCGGCCACCTGCTCGGTGCGGGAGACGAAGGCCTCGCGCAGCCGCCCCACCACGTCGAAGAAGGCGCGCGTCTCGGCCAGCAGCGGACCGCCGAGGATCCGCGACCCGAGGCGGCGGACGGCGCCGGACGCGGCGATGCGATCGAGGCGCCGCCCCACCGGTCGGCCCGCGCCGAACACCCGCAGCAGCGCGCCGTCGAGGAACGCGCGCAGGCGCCGGGGCGCTTCGAGGATCTGGATCGTCGCCTCCGCCGGTGGGGTGTCGAGCACGACCAGGTCGAAGTCGCCGTCGTGGGTGGACCGGTGCAGGCGCTCGATGGCCGCGTAGGCGTGGGACCGGGCCAGGGTGCGCGAGAAGGCGTCGTACATCCGGTTCTTCGCCTGCAGGGCCGCCGCGGCGGAGGCCGGCAGCAGGCGGGCGAGCAGGCCGTCGTAGACCCGGCGCGAGACCACCATGCAGGCGTGGAGGGAGCCGGCGGCGTGGGGGATCGCCACGGGCACCGGATCCACCATGTCGCAGGACAGGCCGAGGGCGCCGGCCAGGCGCCGGGCGGGGTCCGCCGTCAGCACGAGCACGCGCCGGCCCGCCCGTGCCGCGGCCACGCCGCAGGCCGCCGACAGGGTGGTCTTGCCCACGCCCCCGGGGCCCACGAAGACCGCCAGGCGGCAGGCGGGTTCGAGCCAGGGGGTCACGCCGTCGCCTCCTCGCAGTCGAGCCGCGGGAACTCCCCGAGGGCGCGACCGGCGGCGAGGAGCGCGGACCGCCCGGCGGGCATGGGGATCTCCGGGACGCACGCCACGGGCGCATCCACGCTGCGCGCGAGCCCGCAGGCCGCCTCGACCACCGCGCGGTAGCGGGCCTGTTCGCGGCGGGCGAAGGAGAGGTCGGCCGCCAGGTCGGGGGCCGCCGCGAGGAGGGCCGGCGCCAGGGCGGCGAGCTGGGCCGGACCGAGCCCGGGCAGCGGCGGTCCGGGCACGCGGTTGAGCACCACGGCGGCCACGAGCAGGTCCCGCGCGCCCACCAGCTCGTCGTAGAGCGCCAGGGTCTCCTCGACCACCAGCGGCGCCGGCGTGGCGACCAGCAGCGCCGCCGTGGACGGAGCGGAAAGGCGCGCTCGCGTGGCCTCGACCAGGCGGGCGAGGGCGCCCGTGCGGGCGAACGGCGCCAGGAGGTCGGGGACCTCGAGCATCATCGCGGCGTGGCCGCTGGCGTCCATGTCCACGATGACCGGGTGGTAGCGGCGCAGGCCGAACTCGCGCAGCCCGACGAGGCGATCGATGGCGGTCCAGGCGGCCAGCTCCACCACGCCCGGGGCCGCGTCGAAGAAGCTGCGCAGCGCCCGGTTGCGGTGGGCGATCTGGGCGAGCCGCTCCGATCCGAGCACGCGGGCCAGCGCGGCGGGGACCGTCTGCTCGGGGGCGAGCGCCACGGCCTCGACGCCCCCGCCGACGCCGGCGGGGGCCGGTCCCACCGGGGCGTCGAACAGCGTCTCCAACGCCGCGGTGGGGCCGAGCGACACAACCAGGGGGCGCGCCCCAACCCGCGCGGCCGCCTCGGCCAGCGCCACCGAGACGAGCGACTTGCCCACGCCGCCCTTGCCCGTGACGAGCACGAGGTCGAGGTCGAGCAGGACGTCGAGGACGGGCGCCAGGGGCATGGGCCGCCCCTCGCCTACGTAAAGGCGGCGTCTTTGTAAAGGGCGCGGCGGGAATCGCCCGCCACCGGCCGCCGGGCGGGGGTGCGGCGGCCGGCGGCGGCGTCCCCCCTCGGCCGCCGCCTACGCGCAGTCGAGCGTGTCGGGGAACTGGCAGTTGCAGTCACACCAGCCGTCGTTCTCCCAGTCGGCCGGACAGGTGCCGCTTTCGCTGCAAGTGTCGCAACCGGACCCGCAGGGCGTCGTCGCCCCTCCGAAGGGGCACGCGCTCAGCTCCGTGACGCAGCTTTGAAAGTTCTGGCAGTTGGCGAACCCGAGGCAGTCGTTCACCTCGGTCTGCCAGTCCGCGTACTGGGAGGAGAGCAGGTCGCGGGTACAGCGCTCGGTCAGGTCCGAGCAGTCCTGCACGCTGGTCGCGGGTGGCAGCAGGTTGCACTCGTCCGCCCGCTGGCACAGCTCCTCCTCGGCGGGCGTCGTTCCGCCGGTCGTGTCGTCTCCCGACGGGAAGCAGGTCCCGCCCACGCACGAAAGCCCCGAGAAGCACAGGTTGCCCTCCGCGCAGGCGCACATCTCGGTGCCGGGCTGGCAGTCGTCGCCCCCTCCCTTCTCCGAGCCGCAGGCGAGGGGGAGCATGCAAAGGACCAGGGTGAAGCAGGAAGTACGAAGCAGGGGCATGGCGTTCTCCTTTCCCCGCCACGATGGGGGCGCCCGCGCGCGCCCACCACAACCTGCAGGTTGGGTCGCGGGGGCACGATCCGGCTCGGATCGCGCGCCCACGCCGGCACGTCGGCCCGGCCGGGCCTACCATGGGGGCTCCACCGGCGTTGCCCATGTCTCCGTCCACACGCCTTGCGGTCTGGATCCGCGCCCTGCGCCCGCTCGCCCAGGCCAACGTCGCCCCGCCCATCGTGGCGGGTGCGGCCCTGGTGCCGCCTCGGCTCGACCGCCTCGACCTGCGCGGCCTCGGCCTGTCGCTCGGGTTCGGCCTGCTGGCCCATGCCTTCATCGTGCTGGCGAACGACGCGGCCGACGCCGAGGCCGACGCCGTCGCCGGGCGGCGCACGCTCGTCTCCGGCGGATCTGGGGTCGTCGTCGAGGGGCTCTTGTCGCGCAGAACGGTCGCCGCCGCCGCCGCCCTCGCCGCCGCCCTGCTCGTGGTCTACGCCGCCGTCTGGGGGATCGTCGCCCGCGCGCCCCTGGCCCCCGCCTGCGCCGCCGCCACGCTCGTGCTCGTGTGGGCCTACAGCCTGCCCCCGCTTCGCCGCGCGTACGCCGACGGCGGCGCCTGGCTGCAGGCCGCCGGCGTGGGCCTCGTGCTGCCGGCCGCCGGCGCCCTCGGCCAGTGGGCGGCCGTCACCGGCTGGCGCCTGGCCCCCTTCGTCCCGCTCGTCCTGTTCGGCTGGGCCGGCAACGTGGCGACGGCGATCCCGGACGCAGACGGCGACGCCCGCGCCGGCAAGCGCACCCTGCCCGTGCGCGTGGGACCGAAGGTGGCCCGCCGCCGGGCCGTCCAGGTCGCGTTGCTGGCCGCCCTGTGCGCGCCGCTCGCCGTCCCGGATGCCCCGGTATCGGTGCACGCGACCGTGGAGGCCGCGGCCGCCGCGGTGCTGCTCGCGGCGGCCGGCGCCCGGTCGCCGGTCGCCTTCGCCGTCGCCCTGGGGGGAACCGCGGCGGCGGTCGAGATCGCCTGGAGCCTCCTGCGCCTTGCGGCGTAGACGACCGCGGGCCGTGTCCCACGAAGCGGCCCGCTTCGACCCCGAACACGGCAAGGCCCGCCCCCACGAGGGCGGGCCCACCGCTTCCAGGTTCCGGTCGGCCCGGTCGCCGCCGTCAGCCGGCCTTGATCTCGATCTTGCGCGGCTTGGCGTCGGCGCGCTTGGGCACCGTCACGGTCAGCACGCCGCGGTCGAGCTTGGCCTCGATCTTGTCGAGGTCGGCCTCCCGCGGCAGCGCGAACGTGCGCGTGAACGTGCCGAAGTGCCGCTCGGCGATGTGGAAGGTCTCGCCCTCCGTCTCCTTCTTCTCGTGGCGCGCCCCGCTGAGCGTCAGCCGCCCGTCCTCGACGTGGACGTCGATGTCTTCCTCCTTCACGCCCGGCATGTCGGCGCAGATGACGTACGCGTCGGGGGTCTCACGCACGTCCACCTGCGGGGCGAACACCAGTTCCCGGTTGTTGCGGGAAAGCTGCGCCCGCCGAAACGGGTCCCACGACAGGAGCTCCTGCGCAACGGTGAACGGATCGGTGGTAAACCTTGCAATGGCCATGGTCGCTGCCTCCTTGGGGTGACACGGCGCCGCCCCGGTCTTGTGTTCGTCGCCGGGTGTCGGCCTCGTGCTGCAAGCTAAGACCGGTCCCGGCGCCGTCAAGGGGGGCGCGGGCGGGTCCGGCTGCTACCCTCCCCGCCCATGGACGACACCTTGTACCTCCGACAGCTTCGGGCCGGCCGCGACTTCGCCACGCGCGACCCCGTGGCGGGCCAGATGCAAAACCTCGTCTACCTCATCGGGGACCGCAAGGCCGGTCGCTGCCTCGTGGTGGACCCGGCGTGGGACGTGCGGGGGATCGTCGAGGCCGCCCGGGCCGACGGCATGGAGATCGAAGGCGCCCTCGTGACGCACTATCACCCGGACCACTGCGGCGGCAGCATGTTCGGGTTTTGCGTCGAGGGGCTTGCGACCCTCCTCGACCTGCTGCCGGTCAAGGCGCACGTCCACCGGGCCGAGGCCGAGGGGATCCGCAAGGTCACGGGCCTTTCCAAGTCCGACCTGGTCCTCCACGACTCGGGGGACGAGGTGAAGGTCGGTGACGTGACGGTCGAGTTGTTGCACACGCCGGGCCACACGCCGGGCTCGCAGTGCTTCCGCCTCGACCGGGCGCTCGTGGCGGGGGACACCCTGTTCCTCCAGGGGTGCGGCCGCGTGGACCTGCCGGGCGGGGACCCGGACGAGATGTACCGCACGCTCACGCAGCGCCTCGCCACCTTGCCCGACGACATGGTGCTCTATCCCGGCCACGCCTACGGCGGCGAGAAGGCGCCGATGGGGGTCGTGCGCCGGCAGAATCCCTATCTGCGGATCCGGGACCTCGAGGCGTTCCGGCGCGCCATGGGGTAGGGGGCGGTGCGGGCCGCCTCGGCCACGACGCGGGCGACGGCCACGGCGTGCGCGGGCTCGATGGCCCGGCGGTCGTCGGCGGTCGTGTGCCAGGTGGGGTCGTCGCGGTCGATGAGCAGCACCACGGGGATCCCCGCGGCCAGAAGCGGCAGGTGGTCGTCGCCGAGGTTCGGCCCCGGTTGCGGGACGAAGGCGTCCACGCCGAGGCGGGCGGCCGTGGCGAACAGGTGGTTCACGAGCGGGGCCGCCGCCGCGACCGAGGCCGGGTCGCGGCGGATCGCGAGGTGCCGGCCGGCCACCATGTCGAGCACGACCCCGCCCGCGACCGCCCGCAGCCACGGCGCGACGCGGTCGAGATCGGCCGCCAGCGCCCGGGATCCCGCGAGGTAGCCGCCGTCTCGGGGCGTGCCCAGCTCCTCGCCGTCGAACAGCACCACGTCGAACCCCACGTCGTCGGGGTGAGCGCGTGCGAGGATCCAGAGGATCGTCACGACGCCGCTGGCCCCGTCGTTCGCGCCGGGGACGGGTTGCCGGCGGTTGCGAGGGTCGGGGTCTTCGTGGGCGGCCGGCGGCGGATCGAAGTGGGTGGCGAGCAGCCAGCGGCGCGTGCGCCCCGGATACGTACGGCACAGGAGGTTCGTGCCCGTGGTCGTCGTACCGCGCCAGGGGTCGTGGGCGGCGAAGCGGTGGCGCAGGACGGGACGGCAGCCGGCCGTGTCGAGCAGGGCCGCCAGGCCGTCGATCCCCGCCGCGCGCCGCGGGTGGCCGTGGGCCAGGGGCAGGGCGAGCACCCGATCGAACAGCCGTCCGGCCAGGGCCGTCTCGCCGGTGCCCGGGGCGGGTCCGACCGGGGCCGACACCCGGCAGGCGAGGGCGAGCAGCAGGGCCGTGGGCCCGGCACGGTGCGCTCGAACCGCGGGGCGGGGCGGAGGCGGCGCGAGGGACCCGCTCACCGCCGCCGCCCCGTCGCGGCGCGCGCCCGGGCACGCGCCCGCACGAGCAGCCCGATCCCCGCCCCCACCAGCGCCGTCCCCACCGCCAGGGCCGGCCCGGCGATGGCGTAGCGGATCCGCTGCAGGCGCGGGACCTCCTGCTCGATGTACGCCTTTTGGCGGCCCATGGGCGGGTCCTCGGCGATGGCGCGCGCCCGCTTCTCGAGGGTCAGGCCGTCCACGAGGATCGCCAGGCCGCCGACGACGGCCACCGTGCCGGCCACCAGCAAACCCACCCCCGCCCGCCGGTCCTTGCGGGCGCGGGCGAGCAGGGCCGCGTCCACCCCCGGCTCGACGACGCGCACCACCCGCGGCGGTGGCGGCGGCCGGATCTTCGCGAGTGCTCGCTCCACCAGGTCGAGGTTGCGGCGCGCGAGGGCCTCGAGGGTGGGGCGCGCCGACAGGGCCGCCCCCTCGTGCTCCACCGCGTACGACAGGTGCCGGTGGGCCGCGTCCAGGTCCGGGCCCGGCCCCTGCGGCCCCTTCCGCCAGCGCTCGAACAGGGCGATCCCCAGGCTGACCCGAAAGGAGGCACGCACGACACCGGCGGCGTCCGGGTCGTCCTCGGCCCGGGAAAGCCCCGCCTCGAAGGCGCGCACCGCGGCGTCGAGGTCCCCGGCCGCGAAGGCGGCCTCCCCGCGGGCGTACAGCGCCCGCAGGCTCGTGGGCTCGGCGGCGTCGGGGCCCGTGTGCGTGCGGCCGTCCGCCTCGGCGGCGGGTTCGGCGGGTGCGCCGCGGTCGGTCGCGGCGGCGGGTTCGGCGCCGGGCGGCGATGCGGGGCGCGGGGCCGCCCGAACCGGGGGCGCGCCCAGCAGGCATGCGGCGAGGACCGCCGGGATCCGTGGCGCGAGTGACGACCGCACGGGACGGCCCCGATCCTACGGCAAGGCGGGACCGAATGGGTTGGGGGGGAGCTTGCGGTCGGCGGGAGCGGGCCGGGGCGGATCGTCGGGCGCCTTTCCCGGGCGCTCGGAGCCGAGCCCTGCACCCGCGTTCGGGGTGGGCGGGACCGGGCGCCGCTCCGAACCGTGCTTTCGGCGCGCTTTTTTCTTCCGGCCTCCTGGGCGCGGTCGGGGGGCGGGGGGAGGGGCCCCCTTCGATCGGAGGTCGGCCGGCGCCGGCGTCTCGGACCTCTCGTGCGTCGGCGTCTCCCGTGCGGGTGGGGGTGGGGCCGGAGTCGGCTGCGCAGAGGGCGCCGGCCGCGGCGCGGACACCGGGGCCGCCTCCGCCGACGGGGCGCCGGGTCCGGGGGGGCTCGGGGCGCTCGAAGCGGCCGGCTCGGACCCTGCCACCGCCAGGTACACGCCGCCCGCCCCGGCGCCGACGGCCAGCGGCCACAGCCAGCGCAGGCGCCGGCGGCCGGTGTCCTCGCGCCCCGGCGGTGCCGGCGGCCGATCGGCGGGCAGCGGCACGGGCGTCGGGTCCACGTCGATCCGGTCGAGCACGGCCGCGAGGGCCGAAAACCCCTCGAACCGGTCGTCGGGCCGCTTGCGAAGACAGCGCTGGACCACGGTGCCGAGCGCCGAGGCGACCTTCGCCGGCGCCTCGATGCCCTCGGGCGGCGGCGGCGTCACGAACAGGTGTCCGTACATGAGCTCGGCCACGTCCGATCCCTCGAAGGGCCGCCGCCCCGTGAGCGCTTCGTACAGGATGCATCCAAAGGCGTACTGGTCGGTCCGCGCGTCCACGTCGGCGCCGCGGAACTGCTCCGGGCTCATGTAGGGCGGGCTGCCGAGCACCTCGCCGGTGCGGGACAGGCTCATGGTGGCCGAATCGAGCACCTCGCGCCGGGCGAGCCCGAAGTCGATGACGACGGGGGCGCCGTCCGAGGCACGCAGCATGATGTTCGAGGGCTTGAGGTCGCGGTGGACGACGCCCGCCGCGTGGGCGTAGGCCAGGGCGTGGGCCACCGGCCGGAACACGCCGCCGGCCTCCGCCCAGGACAGGGGCCCGTCTTGCTCGATGCGCTCGGCCAGGGTCCGGCCCTCGACGTGCTCCATCACGAGAAAGGGGCGGCCGTGCGCGTCCTCCCCCACGTCGAGGACGCGGACGATGTTCGGGTGGTCGAGGGCGGCCGCCGTCTTGGCCTCGCGCAGGAACCGGCGGCGCGTGGCCTCGTGCCGCGCCACGTCCGGCCGCATGCGTTTGACCGCCACGGTCCGGCCGGTGGTCGTATCCTCGGCCTCGTAGACCTCCCCCATGCCGCCCGCCCCGAGGCGCCGGCGCAGGCGGTAGCGGCCCGCCAGGGGCTCGCCGTCCTCGTCCTCGGCCGGGGCCTCGCCGGCGATCTTCGCCAGCAGCCGCGCCTTGGCCCGCTGCATGCGGTCCTCGTCCACGGGCCTTGGGGGGAGCCGGTCCGGCGCGGTGCGCGAGGCGTCCTCCGGCCCTTGCGGTGCCGTGCCCACCCCTACAACCTAGCGCACCCGGCGCCCATGGGAGAACCGCGGCGCCGGCCCGGGCCGGGCGCCGTGGAGGCTTCGGGCGCGTTCGTCGCCCCGGAGGCCCGCCGCGCGGGCGGGCCGTGCGGCGGCCGATCCGTTCGCCCCGCGAACGTTTTGCGTGGCGGCGCCGACTCGTCCATCATGCGCTTGCCGTGGACGATCACGCGCTGCTTGCCGCCTGGCGCGACGGGGACGCCGCCGCCGGCCAGGCCCTCGTCGAGAAGCACTACGAGGCCGTCTACCGCTTCTTCCTGGGCAAGGCGGACCCGGAGGCGTGCGAGGACCTGGTGCAGGCCACGTTCGAGGTGCTCTGCCGCCGGGCCGGAGACTTCCGGGGGGACTCGACCGTCCGCACCTTCCTGTTCGGGATCGCGCGGCACAAGCTGCTGCGGTACTGGGACGACAAGCGGATCGCGCGCGATCGACGCGGGACCTTCGATCCGGCCACCGACCCGGCACCCACGGCGGGCGCCGAGCGCTCCATCGTGTCGCTGTTCGCCGCGCGCGATCGCGAGATGCTCGTGGTCCAGGGGTTGCGCTCGCTGCCCTTCGACGACCAGGTGCTGCTGGAACTCAAGGACTACGAGGGCCTCAAGGCGCGGGAGCTGGCGGAGATCCTGGAGATCCCCCCGGGAACGGTCGCCAGCCGCCTGCACCGGGCCCGCAAGCGCCTGGCCGAGGCGGTCCGTCGGCTCGAGGCCAGCCCGGACCTGGTGGAGCGTACGGTCACGGACCTGGATGGCGCAATGCGCGCCATTCGGGACCGGATCGTCGCGACGCGGGGCGCGGATCGCGGATAGGCCGGGCTGCGCCATGGAACAATCCCGCCGCCGCCCGAACCCACCGCTCGAGCCCGTGCCCATCGTTCGCCCCAGCCTGCGCACCCTCGTATTCGCCGTGGCCTCGATGGCTCTGGCAGGCTGCCTGAACGTACCGCCCGCCGACACCGCTGGCTCGGGCACCGGCGCGATGACCAGCGCCAACGACGTCACCGGGGGATTCACCGGGGGTGGGTCGTCGGGGGGGGGCACCGGGGCCGGCTCCGACTCCTGGGGCACCGGGGGCACGGGCGGCTTCGACACCGGCGATGCGGGCACGGGCGGAGGCCCCACGACGAGTACGTCGGGCGGCGGTACGTCGGGCCCTGGCGGCACGGGTGGCAGCGGCACGGGCGGCAGCGACACGGGGACGGCCGGCAGCGACACGGGCACGGGGACGGGCACGGGGACGGGCGGCATGCCCTAGGCGCGCGGCACGACCCTCGGCCACCGGGGCCGGGTTGCGCCCGCGCGGGCCTGGCACGCTCCGCGGTGCGCCCTGGGCCGGGCGTGTCGGCCGCGGCCGGTCGGTGGCCCCGCGCCGGGCGGGGCCGCATGCGAGTTGTGGTGCGGCGCACGGAGCGCCCCCATTGTGCGCGCCATGCATCGCGTACGGATTTCCAAGGACGAAGGATCCTCGGGTCTGCGCGCCGGTTGGCCCCTCCTGGTGGGCCTGTTGCTATGGGGCGGGTGCAAGGCGAAGGGGGCGGCGCGCGTTTCGGTCGATGCCGAGGAAGGCGCGTCGCTCTCCGTGGAGGGGCGGGCCGAGGTGGCGGGGGAGGGCGTGCCTCTGGTGCACTTTCGGCTGGAAGGCGACGAGCTCCTCTACGAGGGGCCCGGGGAGGTGCGCTTTGCCACGAACTCCGCGAAGCTCGCCGGCGATCGCACCGAGGCGACGCTCGAGGCTCTCGCGGCGTTCCTCCTCGAACATCCCGAGGTGGAGATCCACATCGAGGGCCACACGGACAGCCGGGGCAGCGAGGCCTACAACCTGGATCTCTCCCGCCGGCGCGCCGAGTCCGTCGCCGACTTCCTGGCGGACCAGGGGGTCGAGCGGGACCGGATGACCTTCGAGGGCTACGGAGAGTCGCGGCCCAAGGTGGAGGAGCCCGACGAGTGCCGGGACCGGACGGAGGCCACCGCGCCCGCCTGGTGCGACGAGCGGGTCTGGTCGCAAAACCGGCGGACCGAGTTCCACGTCACCGCCGGGCGGGAGACGATCGCCGTGCCCGAACGGGACGCGCCGGGCCGGGCGGCCGGCCGCGACGGGGCCCGCGAGGAGGGGTGGTTTCGCGGGGCGTACCTCTACGGCGCGCCGGTCTTCTTCATGGTACCCCTCTTCGATGCCGACGGGCGTGACTACCGCAGGATCTCCTACCAGTGGGGCCTCGGCGCCGGGTACCTGTTCGCGCCCAGGCGTGTGTTCCGCGTGGGGCTCGGCGGATCCTTCGAGCACGCCCCCGTGACCGTGGAGGCCGCCGGGCGGTGCTTCGACGAGGCAACGGGCGACCTTTCGGAACGGTGCGACTCCATGCACGACCTGGAACTCGAACTGGAGCTGCGCCTGGGCGGCGCCTCGAGGCGGGTGTTCGGCTACGGCCTGCTCGGACCCGGCCTGCCCATGGGGACGACTGACACGGGATTCTGGGCCGGGTTCTCGTGGACGTTCGGGACGGGACTTTGGGTGCGGGTCTGGCGCGGGCTGTTCCTGGGACTCGAGGTGGGGACGGACCTCATGACGTTCGGGGCGCAGGGCAACGACCCGCCCTACGACGGCTTCATGGCGGACTTCGAGTTCGAAGGCGTCCTGGGCTGGCACTTCGGCTGGCGAGATCGCCGCCGGTGAGGGCCGGGCGGGTCAGCAGGTGTGCGTCCCCGCGTCGGGGTGGGGGAAGGCGTCGCTTTCGTCCTCGCCTTCGCGCGGCTTGAGGCAGGCGAAGTCCTTTTCGACCAGCAGCGCGAGCCGGTGGCCGCCGGGCTCGGCCTGGGCGCCCGAAAGGCCCACGGCCTCGCCCGTCGCCCACGCCCGTGCCTCGTCGCAGGGGACGTGCACGGTGAGGCGGTCGCCGTCGAACCGAGCCGCGAGGGCGGTGACCGAGGGGTCGGGGACGAGGCCGTAGGCGAACACGCGGCCGGCCACGTGGGTGGCCGCCCACACGGCCTCGCCGCGGGCCACGCGGGCCACCTCGGAGCGGCCCAGGCGCAGGCGGATCGTGTCGTCTCGGATCCGGAGTTTCATGGCGTGCGCCCGCCAGCCTACTCGACGGGGTCGCGGGTGGGCAGCGGGGCGATCGCCGCGCCGAACAGGTCGGGGACCACGGCGGCGGCGGCGGCCTGCACCAGCGGGAAGGCAAGCGGCCCCACCAGGGGGATCGCCACCAGGGCGGACCACGCAAGGCCCAGGCCCCAGACGAGGCCGGCGTGGCCGCGCAGGAAGCGTCGCTCGGCGGCCGGGGTGTCCGTCACGCGGTCGAGGAGCGGGTCGAGCAGCTCCCACGCGAGCACCCACGCGGTCGCGCCCAGGCCCACCGCAGCGCCCAGGAGGGGGCCGGCGACGGGCACCAGCCCCACCGCGGCGCCGGCGGCGAGGGCTGCGAGCCACAGGGCGACCCGGGCGGCGGTGCGCCGAAGCGCGCGCGACCATGGGGCCTGGGGCCGGGCCCGCAGAGCGGCGGCGAGGGCCGGGGCCTCGGCCGAAAGGGACGCGAAGAAGATCCGCTCGCTCCAAAGGGGCAGCAGCACGGCGAGGAGCAGGAGCACCACGACTGGGGCCACCAGGAGGATCGCGGCTCCCACCACGATCCAGGCGAGCACCACGGCCACCCAGCCCAGCAGCGAGCCGGGGTCGCCAGGGGCCGGAAGCAGGGCCGCCGCGGCGGCGAACAGGGCGCCTTGCAGGACCACCGTCGCCAGGGCCGAAACGGTTGCGGCGCGCAGGTAGGCGCGGCGCGCGGCGCGCTGGGCGAGGGCGCGGGCGAGCCCCCTGACCCCCGCGTGGACCCCGGCGGCCACCGCGAGCGGACCCCGTGGCGCAGACATCCCTGCCAGGGTAGGCGGCGGGGCCCGACGCGGCAAGGCGTGCGCCCCGGATCCTGGCTGGTGGGCCGCTGCGTGCCGCGTGGGACGATGGGGCAAATCGTGCGCCTGCGCACGCGGGCGATTGCTGCAAAGAATGCGGGTTCGGTCGCAGGGACGCGGGAGGCATTGCGGACCCTCGTCCGCCGAGGCCGGGGCACGCTGTCCGGCGTACCCATGATTGCCATGCACGCCGTACCTTCCCTGCTCCTGGGCGGTCGCGTACCGAACCAGGAGGCCATCGCGCTGTCGCCCACCGTCGGGTGGTGGGTCCTCGCCGGCGCGGTGGCGCTTTCCTGCGTCTTCTTGCTCCAGTCGGAGCGCTGGCGCCGCTGGTGGCTGACGACGGAGGACCCGCGCACGGTGGGGCTGTTTCGCATCGTGTTCGGGTTCTTCGTGATCGCGAACGTCAACGGGATGTGGGAGTTCTTCACCTACCTGTTCACGGACGAGGGGATCTTCACCGCCGACGTGGCGCGGCAGGTGTTCGCGTCCCACCAGTTCGCGGGGTTCGGCGACGGTCTTGCCGACGACGAGCCGTGGGGCTTCTTCGACTTCGATGCGGTCTTGCAGTTCCTCGCCGGACCGAAGTACTCGCTGTTGTACTTCTGGGACAGCCCCACCTTCTTCTGGGGGCATCTCATCGTGTTCGAGGTGGTCGCGGTGCTGTTCGTGATCGGCTTCAAGACGCGGATCATGGGGGTGCTGACGTGGTTTCTCATGAACAGCCTGTTCGTGCGCAACCACCTGTTCTGGGAGGGGACGGAGCTGGTCTATCGCACGTTCCTGGTCTACCTGGTGCTGTCGCGGGCCGGGCACGCCTACAGCGTGGACAACTGGCTGCGGTGCCGGAAGCTGCGCAAGCAGGGGCGCCTGTCCGAACCGGGGGGGCCGGGCGGTGGCGCCGGGGTGGCGCCCTCGGACGAGCATCCCCGGGGGCTCGAGGCCATCTACCGCCGGATCCCGGTGTGGCCGCGGCGCCTGATGATGTTGCAGCTCGCCACCATCTACCTGACCACCGGCCTGCTCAAGACCGGGAACGTGTGGATGAAGGGCGACTCGCTCTACTACGCCCTCAACCTGGACCACTTCTATCGTTTTCCGCCCCAGTTCACTTCCGCGCTGCTCGGCACGAACCTGTTTCGCGTGTTCGTGTGGATGGTCAAGATCGGGCAGGTGGGGTTTGCGCTCGTGATCCTGGGCCTGGTGCTGCGGTGGGTCCGCTACCAGCCGCCGCTTTCGAGGCCGCGGGTGTGGGGGCTGCGGGCGGCTTTCGCGACCCTCGTGCTGGTCTCGTCGGCCATCGTC
>Ga0256839_1001840_pt1 | contig 24942 bp, 20 predicted proteins | sample 354166metaG_FD_185968 | JGI IMG/M metagenome (GOLD analysis project Ga0256839, IMG submission 185968) | Hydrothermal vent microbial communities from Mid Atlantic Ridge, Atlantic Ocean - 354-166 | ecosystem: Environmental > Aquatic > Marine > Hydrothermal vents | place: Atlantic Ocean: Mid... | reverse complement strand
AAACGGTTTGATCAGGATATTTCGGCCGTATGTGGCGCGTTTAATATTACCGTTGAAAATAACACCATAACCGATGCACGCATTGCTTTTGGCGGCATGGCGGCAACTCCCAAACGTGCAAGCGCGGTAGAAACGGCATTGATCGGCCAGCCATGGTCCGAAGCCACGGTTAAAACCGCCATGGCGCAATTTACCAATGATTTCACCCCGCTGACGGACGTTCGCGCCAGCGCGCAATATCGGCTTAAAATCGTGCAAAACCTGTTATGGCGTTACTGGTTGTCGCGCAACGGCAAAGCCGCAAATGTTTTGGCCGAGGTGACAACATGAGCGTCCATAAATCCATCCCCCATGATAGCGGCACTGGCCATGTTAGCGGCACGGCGCGTTATGTGGATGATATGCCAATGCCTGCCAACACCGTGCATCTGGCTTTTGGTCTGTCACAAAACGCCCATGCAGATCTGGCCTTGGTTGATCTTGATGCGGTGCGCAGCGCCAAGGGCGTGATTGCGGTGCTGACCGCCGATGATCTGCCCTTTGAAAACGATGTTTCGCCATCCATTAAAGACGAACCGCTTTTGGCCATTGATACGGTGCATTATATCGGCCAGCCGATCTTTCTGGTGGTGGCAAACAGCCACCTGAACGCCCGCAAAGCCGCGCGGCTGGGCAAGATAAAATATACCGAAAAACCGGCATTGCTGACAATTGATGACGCGATTGCCGCCAATAGCCGCTTTGAAAAACCGCTGGAATTTTCCATTGGTGACCCGGCAAAAGCCCTGCAAAACGCGCCTCGCCAAATCAGCGGCCAGTTTGAAATCGGCGGGCAGGAACATTTTTACCTAGAGGGCCAAGCCAGCCTTGCCATCCCGTCCGAGGGGGATATGATTGTCAATTCCTCTACCCAGCACCCGACCGAAATTCAGCACAAGGTCGCAGCTGCGCTGGGCGTGCCATATAATGCGGTACGGGTGGAAACCCGCCGTATGGGCGGTGGGTTTGGCGGCAAGGAATCCCAAGGCAACGCGCTGGCGGTGGCTTGTGCGGTGGTGGCACAACTGCTGCAACGCCCTGCCAAAATGCGTTATGACCGCGATGATGATATGATCATCACCGGCAAACGCCATGAATTCCGCATTGCGTATCGCGCGGGGTTTGATGACACAGGCAAACTGCAATCGGTGCTGTTTGAACACCATGTGCGCTGTGGCTGGGCGCTTGATCTGTCTATTCCGGTTGGCGATCGTGCCATGTTGCACGCGGATAATGCCTATTATCTGCCCAATGCCAGCATCCTGTCACACCGGATGCGGACCAATACCCAATCCAACACTGCCTATCGCGGTTTTGGCGGCCCGCAAGGGATTGTCGGTATTGAACGGGTGATGGACCATATCGCCCATGATCTGGGGCTTGATCCGCTGGCTGTTCGCAAGGTTAATTTTTACCAATCCGGCGGCACCCAGAAAACCCCCTATCATATGGAGGTCACCGACAGTATTTCGGCGGAACTGGTGGCGCAATTGGCAAAAACGTCGGATTATGCCCACCGCCGTGCAGAAATAGCTGAATATAATACCAAAAATACGGTGCTGAAACGCGGCATTGCCCTGACGCCGGTGAAATTCGGCATTTCGTTTACCCTGACCCATCTTAATCAGGCGGGGGCTTTGGTGCATATCTATTCCGATGGCTCGGTGCATCTTAATCATGGTGGCACCGAAATGGGCCAAGGGCTGAACACCAAAATCGCACAGGTCGCGGCGCAAGTTTTCGGGCTGGATGTATCGGCCATTAAAATCACCGCCACCGACACGGGCAAAGTGCCCAATACATCAGCCACCGCCGCCAGTTCGGGGACCGACCTGAACGGCATGGCCTGCAAGGCGGCTTGTGAAACGCTTAAAGACAGGCTGACAGAATTCGCCCGCGAAAAATGGGGGGGCGAGGTTTCATTTGCCAATGGCAAGGTTACGGTTGGCGATAAAATCATGTCTTTTGGTGAGCTGGCTGGCGCGGCTTATGCTGGGCGTATCCAGCTTTCGGCAACCGGATTTTACAAAACCCCGAAAATCAAATGGGACCGGATGGCAGGGCGCGGGCGGCCGTTTTTGTATTTTTCATATGGCGCGGCGGTGACCGAAGTTGTGATTGACACGCTTACCGGCGAAAACCGTATTCTGCGCACGGATATCTTGCATGACGTGGGCGCCAGCCTGAACCCCGCATTGGATATCGGCCAGATTGAGGGTGCCTATGTGCAAGGTGCCGGTTGGTTAACCATGGAAGAACTGGTCTGGAATGCCAAAGGCAGCCTGCTTTCCCATGCGCCCAGCACCTATAAAATTCCGGCCTGCTCCGACACGCCGGAAATATTTAACGTGGCGCTTTGGGATGGTGAAAATCAGGAAAACACCATTTACCGCTCCAAAGCCGTGGGCGAACCGCCATTTGCGCTGGGAATTTCGGCTTATATGGCCCTGTCACATGCTATTTCTGCCTGCGGTGATGCCTATGCCGATATTGACGCCCCTGCCACTTGCGAACGCATCTTGCAAGCCGCCGACAGGCTAGCGGGCAACCCGTGGTAGAGAGGTTTGATTTTACAGAACTGTCAAAAGCAGTGGCAACAAACGGCCCCGTGGTGCGGGTTGTTGTAACCGGATTTCACGGCTCAACCCCGCGTGAAACCGGTGCTTCGATGCTGGTTTGGCAGGATGGCCAAAGCGGCACCATTGGCGGTGGGGCGCTGGAATGGCAGGCTGCAAAAACCGCTCGGAAAATGTTGGAATTGTCAGGCGAATGGCGGCGAGAAACCACAAAAATACCGCTTGGCCCCGCCTTGAACCAATGCTGCGGTGGCACGGTAACCTTGTTGCTGGAACGTTTTACCGATGTTGAAATTGCCGCCATTGACGGAGCCGCGCCGAGCTTCACCCGCCCGAAGGCGGACGGGATCAGCCCGACGCCTGCGCCATTGCAGGCATCCAGATTGTTGCGGGCAGCGCGGTCGGGCGCAGGGATAGACGCGGATTGGTTTAGTGAAGCCTTAAATACAAACAAAACGCCGATTTATCTGTATGGCGCCGGGCATGTAGGGCGTGAGATTGTGCGGGCTCTGGCAGGGTTGCCCTATGAAATCACATGGGTCGATACCGATAAAAACCGGTTTCCAGAAACCATACCTGTGATATGGCGGGCCAATACCAACCCCGCGTCGCTGGTTGCGGATGCACCGGATAATGCCCTGCATTTTGTGCTGACCTATTCCCATGCCCATGATCTGGAAATATGCCATCAGGTATTGTCACAGCCTTTCGGGCATTTGGGTTTAATCGGTTCAGCCAGCAAAAAAGCACGATTTTTGAAGCGCTTGCGCGAGCTTGGCCATTCCGAACCTACCCTAAAACGTCTGCAATGCCCGATTGGCGACCGCAGTCTTGGAAAAACACCGCAAGCCATCGCGATTGGGCTTGCTTATTGGTTAATGCAACCTAACATCAAACAACAAGAAACCACGGGGAGAGTCAGCGCATGAGCGTTTTACTGGATATTCAAGGGCTGTCCAAATCATACCCCGGGGTCAAGGCCAATGATGATGTGTCATTTCAAATTCAGGAAGGCGAAATCCACGCCTTGCTGGGTGAAAACGGTGCCGGAAAATCAACGCTGGTCAAAATGATTTATGGTCTGGTGCGCCCCGATAGCGGCACAATGGTGCTGAATGGTGAAAAATTCGCCCCGCCAAAACCGTTTTTTGCCCGCCAAAAAGGCGTGTCGATGGTATTTCAGCATTTTTCCCTGTTCGAGGCCCTGACCGTGGCTGAAAACATCACCCTTGGCATGGATGTCGCCCCCAACCGCAAGGAATTATCGGCCCAGATCCGCAAGGTTTCTAATGAATACGGCCTGCCGCTGGACCCTGACCGCCTTATCGGTGATCTTTCCGTGGGTGAACGCCAGCGGGTGGAAATTATCCGTTGTCTTTTGCAAGACCCGCGCCTGTTGATCATGGATGAACCCACCAGCGTTTTGACCCCGCAAGAGGTCGATACATTGTTTGGCACCTTGCGCAAATTATCCGAAAACGGGGTCGCAATTCTTTATATTTCCCATAAGCTTGACGAAATCAAAGCGCTTTGTGACCATGCCACGGTTTTGCGCATGGGCAAGGTGGTCGATACCTGTATCCCTGCAAATGAAACCGCGCGCAGCATGGCCGAAATGATGATCGGGGGCGAACTGGAAATTCATGCCGCCACCGAATTCACCCCCGGGGCCGAGGCGCTTAGGGTCGAGGATCTGAACCTTGCATCAAAAGACCCGTTTGGCACCAGCCTGAAAAACGTGTCTTTTACCCTGCGCAAAGGCGAAATTCTGGGCATTGGCGGCGTGGCGGGCAACGGACAGGATGAAATACTGGCAGCGCTTTCGGGCGAAGAAAAAGTAACCCCTGAAACAATCCTGCTTGGCGGCAAAGCCATCGGTGGCGACGGGCCGAACGCGCGGCGCGAAAAAGGCTTGTTAAGCGCCCCCGAAGAACGGCTGGGCCATGCCGCCGCCCCGATGATGACCCTGACCCAAAACGCATTTCTAACCGGCCGTATCCGCAAAAATCTGGCCCCGAACGGGGTGATAAACCACCGAAAAACCACCGGATTTGCCGAAGAAATAGTCAAGAAATTCGACGTGCGCACCCCCGGGGTGCATGTGGCGGCAAAGGCGCTTTCGGGCGGCAATCTGCAAAAATTTGTCATTGGCCGAGAAGTGCTGCAAAGCCCCGAAGTGCTGGTGGTCAACCAGCCGACATGGGGGGTGGATGCCGCGGCGGCGGCCTCGATCCGGCAGGCATTGCGGCAATTGGCCGTAAGCGGCGCTGCGGTAATTGTTATTTCACAAGATCTGGACGAGCTAATGGAAATTTCCGACACATTCGCGGTGCTGGCCGAAGGCCGGTTAAGCAAACCACAACCATCAGACGGGCTGAGCATCGAGGAAATCGGCCTGATGATGGGCGGTGATCTGGAGGTAGCAAACCATGTTGATGCTTGAACAAAGACCCCAGCCATCAAAAACCATGCTGTATCTGACGCCGGTTATGGCGGTTTTGGCCACCATGCTGGTCGGCGGAATGCTGTTCTGGGCGATGGGCATCGACCCGTTCAGGGCGATTTACCTGCTATTTGTCGATCCGTTTGTCGACAGCTATAATCTTTCGCAGCTATTTGTAAAAGCCTCGCCATTGATTCTGATCGCCATGGGCTTGTCGATCGGGTTTCGGGCCGGGGTATGGAATATCGGCGCCGAGGGGCAATTTATTATCGGTGCAATTTGCGGAGGGGCCGTGGGTTTGGCCCTGTGGGGCAGCACCGGCTGGTGGATATTGCCGCTGATGGCGCTGGCGGCTGCGCTTGGCGGGGCATTATGGGGGTTGATCCCCGCAGTGCTGAAAATAAAATTCAATGCCAACGAGATACTGGTGTCGCTGATGCTGGTTTATGTGGCCGGAAACCTGTTGGCAGAAATGGTGCAAGGGGTATTGCGCGCGCCCGATGGTATGGGGTTTCCCGAAAGCCGCAATCTGGGCCGCAATGATCCAACCGCTTTGCCCGATGTTTTCCCCGCGCTTGGCATTGATGCGGGCGGGGTGGTAATGTTGATATTGCTGGCAATGGCGTTTTTCCTGCTGCAAAAACACGCGCTGGGGTTCCAGATAAAACTGACCGGAGATTCCCCGAGGGCCGCCCGGTTTGCAGGGGTGAAACCCGGCGTGATCATTGCGGTTTGTCTTGGTATTTCAGGTGCAGCTGCCGGGCTTGCCGGTATGTTCGAGCTAACCGGTGCCGCGGGCAAACTGACCATTGATTTCCCGCTTGGATACGGGTTTACCGCAATTATTGTGGCGTTTCTGGGGCGGCTTAACCCTGTGGGCATATTGCTGGCCGGTGTGGTTCTGGCGGGCACATATATCGGCGGCGAAAACGCACAATTCATGTTGCAGCTTCCGGCAGCGGCAGTAACGGTATTTCAAGGCATGATGCTGTTTTTCCTGCTCGGGTTTGAAATATTGATCAATTACCGCGTCAAGCGGATGCGAAGGGCAGTATAATGGATTTTTCATCTTTGAATGCAGTGGCAATGATTGTGCTGCTGATCGGGGCGGCCACGCCGATATTGCTGGCCGCGATCGGCGAACTGGTGGTCGAGAAATCGGGCGTGCTCAACCTGGGGGTCGAGGGCATGATGATTATCGGCGCCGTAACCGGATTTATCGCCGCAACCACCACCGGCAGCCCGATGCTGGGCTTTGTTGGCGGGGCAATCGGCGGTGCGGTTGTATCGATGTTATTTGCCTTTCTTACCCAGTATCTGCTTTCCAACCAGGTAGCGACAGGGCTGGCATTAACCATGTTCGGTCTTGGGATGGCGGCATTGATCGGGCGGAATTACAACGGCATCAAACCCCCGCGCGCCGAACGGCTGGATGTGCCGGGCCTAAGCGATTTTCCAATATTGGGAGAGCTGCTGTTCAGCCATGATCCGATTATCTATTTTTCAATTGTGCTGGTCTTTGCGGTATGGTGGTTTTTGAACCGCAGCCGCGCGGGGCTGGTGTTGCGCGCTTGTGGTGAAAACCATGACGCGGCACATAGCCTTGGATATAATGTGCAGCTTATCCGTTTTGGTGCGATTATGTTTGGCGGCGCCTGTGCGGGGCTTGGCGGCGCATATGTCAGCCTGATTCGCGTGCCCCAATGGACCGAAGGCATGACCGCCGGCGTAGGCTGGATCGCCTTGGCGATTGTGGTTTTTGCCAGCTGGAAACCCTGGCGGGTTATCCTCGGGGCCTATATGTTTGGTGGCATCACCATTTTGCAGCTAAGCCTGCAAGCGCTTGGTATCTCTATTTCGGGGGCCTATCTTTCGATGACACCGTATGTTGTAACAATTGTCGTTTTGGTTATTATGTCAGCTGACCGGAAACGGGCCAGCTTGAATGCACCGGCCTGTCTGGGACGTTCTTTCCATGCCTCGCACTGAGGCCAATTAAACTAAACACGGAGAAATGAAATGAAATTTACCAAAACACTGGCGGCCGCGGCTGCTATGGGCTTTGCGCTGGCGGGGGCTGCTACTGCGGGTTCCCACGGCGGCCCTGTAAAAGCCGGCTTTATCTATGTTGGCCCGATCGGCGATCTGGGCTGGACATGGACCCATGACCAGGGCCGTTTGGCGGTCGAGGCCGAATTTGGTGATGCGGTTGAAACATCCTATGTTGAAAGCGTGCCCGAAGGCGCCGATGCCGAACGCGTCATGACCCAGATGGCCCGTTCCGGCGTTGACATCATTTTCACCACCTCGTTTGGCTATATGGATCCAACCATCAACGTGGCTGAAAACTTTCCCGATGTGGCATTCGAACATGCAACCGGATACAAGCGTTCCGAAAATGTTTCGACCTATTCGGCACGTTTCTATGAGGGCCGCCATGTTATCGGTCTGGTGGCTGGCGCCATGACCGAAACCAATAAAATCGGTTATATCGCGTCTTTCCCGATCCCCGAAGTTGTGCGCGGCATCAATGCGGCCTATCTGGCGGCAAAATCGGTTAACCCCGACGTGGAGTTCAAAATCGTATGGGTTTACACATGGTTTGATCCCGGCAAAGAAGCCGATGCGGCCAATGCCCTGATCGAGCAAGGCGTTGACGTGATCATGCAGCACACCGATTCCCCTGCTGCCATGACCATTGCCGAAGAAAAAGGCGTTTTTGCCTTTGGTCAGGCTTCCGACATGTCTTCATTCGGGCCAAACGCCCAGTTGAGCGGTGTTCTGGATGTCTGGGGCCCATATTATGTTGAACGCGTAAGGGCTGTTATGGACGGCACATGGGAAAGCACCGACACATGGCACGGCATTGGTGACGGCATGGTTGGCATTGCGCCTTTCTCGGACAAGATCCCTGCCGATGTTCAGGCAATGGCACAGGCTGCAACAGATGCGCTTGCTGCGGGCACTTTGCACCCGTTCACCGGCCCGATCAACAAGCAAGATGGTTCTGTCTGGTTGGCTGACGGCGAAATCGCCGATGACGGCACCTTGGCTGGCTTGAACTTTTATGTCGAAGGCATTGACGGCGAATTGCCAAACTAGGCCTATATAAAAACCCTGAATTGGCCCGCCATTGTGCGGGCCTTTTTATTTGCGTAACCGGCCAAGCAAAATAAATGCCGCCAGCATCAACAGCCCCGCCATGAAAAACGGCGCGCCCGGCACATAAACCGGTGCCCATTCAGCGGTAAACACACGAAACAGCATGGTCATCAACAGCGGACTGACCACCATTCCCAATCCCTGCACCGATGCCAGAACCCCTTGTAATTCGCCCTGTTTATCCGCCGGAATGTTTTTAGACATGATGCCTTGCAAAGCCGGCGAGGCAATCACCCCCAAAGCCATCACCGGCATCAACACAAACAAAAGCACCTGCGATGAAATCATCGCAACCCCCATTAAAATAACAGCATTGATCATCAAGCCGGTTCGCGCCACATTCCATTCGCCAAATCGCGGAATAACTACCCGGATCAGCCCGCCCTGCACCAAAGCCATACACAGACCGAATATGGCAAGGCTGATCCCGACCATGCCGGTTGAAAAGGCAAAGCGCTCCATGGTGAATACGGCCCAGACCGACGGGTAAACATTCTGACCAACCCCGAACAGAAACAAAACCACCACCATGCCCCCGATGCCCGGCACATTGCGCAACCGCATGATTGCCCGAAACGGATTGCAGCGCGAAAATTCGAATTTACGGCGTTTTTCTGGCGCCAGCGTTTCGGGCAACACAAAATACCCCAGAACCGCATTTAGCAATGCCACCGCAGCGGCGGCAAAAAACGGCGCTCTTGGTCCCAGCTCTCCCAGTAATCCGCCAAGCGCAGGGCCAATGATAAACCCGACCCCGAACGCCGCGCCGACCATGCCAAAACTGGCCGCACGTTTGTCGGGCGGGGTAATATCGGCCATATAGGCATTGGCGGTTGAAAATGTCGCGCCGGTAATGCCGGTAACAATTCTGGCCACAAACAACAACCAGATGGATTGTGCCAAACCAAAAACCAGATGGCTGCCGGCCATCAACACCAAGGCGGTCAGCAATACCGGCCGCCGCCCGAACCTGTCGGACAGGTTGCCAATGGTCGGCCCGAATGAAAATTGCATGGCAGCATAGGTAAAGGCCAGCAACCCGATCCAGATCGAGGTTTCCGACAGGGTTTCGCCGGTGATCGATTGCAGCATTTTTGGCAAAACCGGCATAACCAGCCCGATCCCGACGGAATCAAGCATCACGGTAATAACGATAAAAACAACAGGCAGTCTGCTTTTCATAGGGGATGCTTTCGGAAATTTGCCAAGGGCAATTCTATTACCCGATTGCATCCCGAAAACAACCGCTTTTTGAAACCCCGCCATAAGGCTTTGTTAAGCTTTAGCGCGTAAATGTTAACACTCTAATATTTTGGTTTTATGAGCGGGCAAATTGAATGAAGCAATTGCGCGAAACGGTTTTAACCATCAAATCCAGATACAGTGCCAGCCTGTCTCGCAGCGGCCCGGCGTTGGAACTGGGTGAAAACATCCTTGGCTATATCGAAAAAATTGAACCCTGTGCAGGCCGGATGCGGGTCGCGGGCTGGTATATCGGCCCTGATCTGAATGCCGTAAATAACGGCATTGTCACGCCGCTAGAACGGCATATATCGCGCGCAGATGTGGCGCGGGCGCATAATATCCCCGCATCCCGAAAAACCGGTTTTTCTGTTTTGCTAACCCCGTCTGACCTGCTTTGCATTCAGCCCCGCGAATCCGGTAAAAAAACTATCCCGCCCGATCTGGTTCTTTTTAGCCACGCTGACAAGCGCCGCGCCGCGCTGGCAACCATGGTTTTTCTGCCGGTTCTGTTTTTCAAAAACCCGGTTACGGTGTTCAGGTTTTTGCTTTTGGGGGATCGCAAAGCCGCAGGTATTCTTGACAAAAAAATGCAGCGTGGTGGCCCTGAACCCACTGTCAAAATATTTGATATGTCAATTTTTGACCTTGAACCAGCACAGGGGATTGCCCCCGACCAAACCGAAACCGCGATTATTCTGCCGATATACAATTCGTTTGATCTGTTAAAAGAATGTCTGACACGGATAATCACCCACACCAAACAGCCCTATCGCCTTATTCTGGTTGAGGATTGCTCTACTGATAAAACCATCCGCCCATGGTTGCGCCAATGGGTCAAAACCCGTGATTCTTCGGTTCAGCTGCTGGAAAATGATAAAAACCTTGGCTTTATCGCCTCGGTTAACCGGGGGTTGGTGGCAGCAGGGGATCGCCATGTTGTGCTGCTGAATTCCGATGCATTTGTGCCCCAAGGCTGGCTGACGCGCTTAATGCATCCTATTTTACAAGACCACAACATTGCCAGCACCACGCCGTTGTCAAATAATGCCGAAATTCTGTCTTTGCCGGTTATTGGCAAAGACAACCCGTTGGGCGACGGTGCCGTTGACCGCATTGACGCCATCGCCCAGACCCTGAATCGCCGCCAGCCTTTTGTTGAAATGCCCACCGGCATCGGATTTTGCATGGGCATGAACAAACGGTTTATCAAAAAATTTCCACAACTGGACCGGCGTTTTGGCAAAGGTTATGGCGAAGAAGTCGACTGGTGCCAGAAAACCCGCGCCATTGGCGGGGTGCATGTGGCGGTTACCAATCTGTTTGTGCATCACAAGGGCGGCGAATCTTTTGGCCCTGAAAAACAGGCGGCACTGGCCAAAAATGGCGCGGTTATCAGCCGTCTTTACCCGCGCTTTGATCAATTGGTGCAAAATTTTATCATCGCAGACCCGCTTAAATCCACCCGGTTTGCGCTGGGGCTGCCCGCCATTGATACCGGCCGGCCCGTGCCGGTTTTTCTGACCCATGAACTGGGCGGCGGTGTCGGGGTTTATTTGAAAAACCGCATTCAAAAAGAAATCCGTAATGGTCAGGCAGTGATTGTCATCCGCGACAAGGTTTCTGTTGCAAAATACCAAATCGAGATTCACACAACAGCGGGCATTGCCTCTGCTCTGGTTGCGGAAACATCCGAAATCAAACAGCTTTTGGCCCCGATCAGGTCACGCCAATTCTTTTACACCTGCCTTGTCGGGTCCCGGAATCCGCTTGAATTCATGGATGAAATTTGCGCGTTGATCACCCCTGAACAAGATAGCTTATGTGTTCAACTGCATGATTTTTTGCCGGTCTGTCCGTCTTATAATCTGCTTGATCAAAATGCCGATTTTTGCAAGTTGCCAACCGGTTCTGAATGCGAAAACTGTTTCCGGGAAAATACCGGCTTTATATCGGTAGCATCAAAAAGCATCGGTCAGTGGCGTGAAAACTGGCATCGTATTCTTTACCACGCCCATCGGGTTGAGGTGTTTTCAGCCTCGGGCAAGGCAATTTTCACCAAAGCCTACCCGCAACATGCCGGTAAAATTCGGGTGATTGCCCATGATTTGACCGAAGCTCCTCAAAAAATATACCCTGCCCCTTATAAATCGCCAGTCATCGGGGTTTTGGGTAATATCGGTTTCATCAAAGGCGCTCAGTTTATTCATCAAGCAGCGGCATTAAACACTGAAAATTTGGGCCGGATTGTTGTTATTGGCAATATGGACCCGACCTATAACCACCCGGATATCGCGGTCACCGGAACCTATCAGGTAAAAAATCTGGCAAAAATCGCCATGGCCAACGGGGTCAATTGCTGGCTTATTCCCTCCATTTGCCCTGAAACATTTTCCTATACCACCCGAGAAGCATTACAAACCGGCCTACCGGTTTTTTGTTTTGATCTGGGCGCGCAGGCCGAGGCCGTAAAAAAAGCCAAAAACGGATTTATCATCCCGAACCAGCCCAAAACATTATTTTCGGAAATTGATCATTGCCTGAATCCGGCAGATAATCTGGAAAATGCCTAACCATTGCAGAACCCCGCTGCTCCATTTACGCTGCATGTTTTTTAACGGGATAAAACATGCGCCTGCGGCAAACCGGAATTCTGTTTATCACGGCTTTGTGCTTTTCCCTGATTATATTCGGGGTCTGGCGCTGGTCGTATGCCAGCGCCCTTAACCAGCTTGAACGTCAGGGAAGCGCCAGCCTTTCTTTGGCGTCCGACCGTTTGGTCAGTTTGCTGGAACGCTATCGTATTTTGCCGGTGGCACTGGCACGGGACAATATTTTTATCACCGCACTGGAACAGGGCGTTATCGGCAATGCCCTGCCCGAACGGTTGCAATCTTTGGCAGATATGACCGGCGCACAGCATATATTGCTGGCAGATATCGACGGAAAAATCATCGCCGGTTCCTTGCGGCTGGAAGGAGAAGATGCCGCGCCAGAATCAGTGGCCAACCGGCCGGATTTTGTCCGGGCCATGAACGGCGCATTGGGGTTTTATCACGCCCAGCAACAGGAAAACACGCCGCGCGGCTTTATGTTTGCCAGCCCCGTGCGCAATGCCCGCGGTGAAATTCTGGGCGCGCTGATTATCAATAGCGACCTGGAGGCGCTGGAACTCCATTGGCGCGGCGACCCAGAGATTATCTTTTTCAGCGATCAAAACAACGTGATTTTTGTTGCCAACCGCGACAGCCTGATCTTGCGGGTTCTGGGTAATCCCGAACCTGACAGGATCAGCGCACTTTATACCAGCCGATATACCGGCAGCCAGCTGCAAAAACTGCCCGACCCGCAAGAAACAGTTGAATTCGGGCGGACCTTTTGGAACCTGTCCGATATTGCAGGGGTTCAGAGCATTGGGTTATTGATTGACCAGCCTTTGCCGGTGATCGGAATGGATGCCCATATTCTGCTGGATATGGCGCCGGTTGCCGCGCTTGCCAAATTCCGCGCGATTCTTGCTGCGGTTTTGCTGGCGCTATTGGCGCTGTTGCTTTGGTCTTTGCAAATGCGCCGAAAAGCACTGGCCGAACAACTGGCCATTCGCAAAGATGCCAATGCGCGGCTGGAACAGCGGGTGCTGCAACGCACCGCTGAATTAAGTAATGCCAACCTATCCTTGCAGCAGGCCCAGCATGATCTGGTTCAGGCGGGCAAACTGGCCGCACTTGGCGAAATGTCGGCCGGCATCAGCCATGAGCTGAACCAGCCGCTTTCGGCCATCCAGTCATTTTCCGAAAACGCGGCACTATTGCTGGAGCGCGGCGAAATTTCCCGAACCAAAGACAATCTGGGCCGGATTGCGGTTCTGACCGGCCGGATGTCACGGATCATCAAAAACCTGCGCAGTTTTGCGCGCAAAGAAGGCGAGATCGCAACCGATGTCAGCCTGTGTCAGGTGGTTGACGACACATTGGAAATTGCCCGAACCAATATTGCCAAAGCCGGCGTAACCGTAAACTGGCAAAGACCGGAACAAGACATCGTGGTGCGGGGCGGGCCGGTGCGCTTGCAGCAGGTTTTGCTTAATCTGGTGTCCAATGCGGTTGATGCCATGGAAGGCATGATCAAAAAAACCATTGATATTGAAACCAGGCTGGAAAACGGCACGGTATTGCTGGTGGTGCATGACAGCGGTCCGGGGCTGGAAACCCCTGAAAAGATATTTGATCCTTTTTACACCACCAAAAGCGTTAATCATCCGCAAGGCATGGGGCTGGGATTGTCTATTTCCTATGGCATTGTGCAAAGCTTTGGCGGTAATATTACCGGCAAAAACCACCCGCAAGGCGGGGCTGTATTTACGGTGCGTCTTGATGCGGCGCCCCTTGAAAAGGCACAGGTATGAACAAAAAAATACTGCTGGTCGATGATGACAAACCCGTACGCGAAGCCCTGTGCCAGACGTTGGAACTGGGCGGGTTCAGCGTGATTTCTGCGGCGTCTTTTATCGAGGCAACCGACCATATTTCAGCGGATTTTGACGGCATTGTCTTAAGTGATGTGCGCATGCCGGGCAAAGACGGTTTTGCGCTTTTGACGCGTTGCAAACAGATTGATCCCGAATTACCGGTTATTTTGCTGACCGGCCAGGGCGATGTGCCATCAGCGGTGCGGGCCATGGAACAGGGCGCGCTGAATTTTCTGGAAAAACCCGTATCGCGAAACCGCCTTTGCGAGGTTGTCACACAGGCCTGCGCGCTGCGCGCCACTGTAATTGAAAACCGCAAATTAAAGGCCCAGCTGGCCCGCGAAGACGTGGCCGAACGTTTGATCATCGGGCACTCCGAAATTGCCCAGAACCTGCGCAGACAGTTGCGGGTCATTGCCGGTTCCGGCTCCGATGCGCTGATTTCCGGTGAAACCGGGGTGGGCAAAGAACTGGCGGCGCGGGTTATACACCAGCTTTCAACCCCCCGCTCGCCCTTTGTTGCCATTCATTGCGGGTTGTTAACCCAAGGTCTGACCCAATCGGTTTTGTTTGGCGACAAAACCCGCCAGGGCGCTTTTGCCCGCGCCGACGGGGGCACGTTGTTTCTGGATGAAATCGCTGCGATGCCCCTTGACCAGCAGGTTACCCTGCTGCGCATTCTGGAAGACCGGCAGCTTGAATTGCCCTCGGGGCAGGTCAAACAGCTTGAAATCCGGGTCTTGGCCGCCTCGCATCAGGATTTGCCAAGCATGGTAAGCAAAGGCCGGTTTCGGGATGATCTGTTTTTCCGGCTGGATGTGGCGCGCATTATGGTGCCCCCCTTGCGCGAACGCCCCGAAGATATCGGTATTTTGCTGAACCATTTTTTGCAGCTTGAATCCGATACCGAAATTCCGGCCATCGAACCCTTTTCACTGGCCGGGCTTGTCACAAAACCATGGCCCGGAAATATAAGGGAGCTGCGAAACCATGCGCGGCGCTTGGCCATCGGGTTGAATGAACACGACGCGCTGCCGGATAATATCGGGCTTTCGACCGCGATGGACAGGGTCGAAACCCGGTTGATCGAACAGGCCTTGCAAAAACATGCCAGCCGCATGGCAGACGTGTGCGCCGACCTGAAAATCCCGCGCAAAACCCTTTATGACCGCATGAAGCGCCTGAAGATAAACCCCGCCAATTTTAGATAATTGTGCAGGATTTAGCACTTTCGGGGTGATTTTTGTGTGGATTTCCGCACAAAAATCATACTCCGGGATTTTAGCTGTCGCTTAACCGGTTGCAAACAAAGCTTTTATTGCCATTGTGGTTTTCATCAAGTTTTTTCTTTTCATTCAAAGAATCTCTGTTTGAATAAAAGCAGCGCCACAAAATCCGTGGCCGTTCAAAGTTCTGGGAGGAACATCATGCGTTTACTAACCACAGCTGCGCTTGTCGCGGCGACCACAATCTCGGCAAATGCCGCTTTTGCACAAGAAGCATGTGACGAAGGCGAAATCGTTATTAAATTTGCCCATGTTACCAATACCGACCGTCACCCCAAAGGCATTGCCGCCACTTTGCTGGCTGAACGTGTTAATGCCGAAATGGACGGGGTTGCCTGTATGCAGGTTTTCCCGAATTCCACGCTTTATAATGATAATCAGGTGCTGGAAGCCATGCTTCAGGGCGATGTGCAACTGGCCGCGCCCAGCCTGTCAAAATTTGAGGCCTTCACGCTTCAGTTCCGCATTTTCGATCTGCCCTTCATGTTTAACAACATGGCCGCGGTTGATGAATTCCAAAGCTCCGAAACCGGCGAAGCAATGAAAGCATCCATGGCGCGTCGTGGCTTGATGGGTCTGGAATTCTGGCATAACGGCATGAAAAACTTTTCGGCCAATGTGCCGCTGATTTTGCCAACCGATGCCGAGGGCCTGAAATTCCGCGTGCAAACATCCGATGTTCTGGTTGCCCAGATGGAAGCCCTTGGTGCCAGCCCCCAACCCATGGCATTTGCCGAAGTATACGGCGCCTTGCAAACCGGCGTGGTTGACGGGCAGGAAAACACCTGGTCGAATATCTATGGCAAAAAATTCTTTGAAGTTCAGGACGGCACAACCGAAACCAACCACGGGATCATCGATTATCTGGTGGTAACCTCGACCGTATGGCTGGACGGGCTGGAACCAGCGGTTCGCGACCAGTTCCTGACCATTCTTAACGAAGTAACCCTGACCCGTAATGCCGAAGCATTTGCCGTGAACGAGGCCGCAAAACAAGCGGTGATCGATGCGGGCGGTGTTGTGCGTTCCCTGACACCGGAACAGCGCCAAGCATGGGTTGATGCGATGATGCCGGTTTGGGAGCAGTTTGAAGGCGACGTAGGCGCTGAAAATATCGCAGCAGCGCAGGCGATCAACGCCAGCCAGTAAAACCACTTTCCGGTCCCCGAAACGGGGGCCGGATTTCTTTGGGGGACAGGTATGTCACATTATAACAGCAACGGCATCGGCCGCTTTACCGACAAGCTGGAGGAAACCGCCATCGGGTTGATTCTTGGCGCCATGACCATGATTACCTTTATCAATGTGGTTATGCGTTACGGGTTCAACAGTGGCCTGATCTGGGGGCTGGAGGCCGTCAGCGTGTTGTTTTCATGGCTGGTATTATTCGGCATGGCCTATTGCATCAAAATTACCGCCCATATCGGGGTGGATACCGTAACCAACCTGCTTGCCACCAAAGGCCGCCGCCGCATGGCGCTGCTGGCCACTGCTATTTCAATAATCTATGCGTTCTTGCTGCTTAAGGGCAGTTATGATTATTACGCCAATTTTGCCAATCTGCCTGCCACGACCGGCCATTGGTTTCCAACCGGATTGCAGGAAATGAAACTGACAAATTATCGCGGCTGGTATGAAATGGACCGGCTGCCCATGCCCGAATGGCTGCGCTTTATCGAGCCGGTGATGAACGAGGGCGAAAGATATAACAAATTGCCCCGGTTTATCCCGTATATCATCCTGCCGATTGGCTTTGCCTTACTGCTGTTTCGGCTGGTGCAAGCATTTATCCACCTGACAAACGGTAACCGCGATACGCTGATCGTTTCGCACGAGGCCGAAGACGAAGTAAAAGAAGCGGGCGCAAAATCCGCCGCACTGGGAGATTAAATAATGGAAATTGTAATTCTGTTTGGCATGGTCATCGGCCTGTTGTTGCTGGGCGTGCCCATCGCGATTTCATTGGGGCTTAGCTCTATTGTTTTCCAGTTGATCTATTCCGAAGCCTCGCTGGCCTCGGTCGGGCAGACCATGTTTCAGGCGATGTTCGCCCACCCGACCTTGCTGGCCATTCCGTTTTTCATTCTGGCATCCAGTTTTATGTCAACCGGCGGGGTGGCAAGACGAATAATCCGGTTTGCCATTGCCTTGGTGGGGCACCTTTCGGGGGGGCTGGCCATTGCCGGTGTGCTGGCCTGTATGATGTTTGCCGCCCTTTCGGGTTCATCACCCGCCACAGTGGTTGCGATTGGCTCCATCATTATCGTAGGCATGCATAAAATCGGCTATACCAAGGATTTTGCCGCTGGCGTGATTGCGGTTTCGGGCACGCTTGGCATTCTTATTCCGCCCTCTATTGTGATGGTTGTTTACGCATCCGCCACCGATGTTTCGGTTGGCCGCATGTTTTTGGCCGGGGTTATACCGGGCATGTTGGCGGGCACCATGCTGATGGTGGGTATTTATGTTGTGGCGCGGGTGAAAAAGCTGCCCAAAGGCGAATGGCTGGGCTGGGGCGAGGTGTTCCATGCAGGGCGCGACGCGGCGTGGGGGTTGTTTTTGATGGTGATTATCATGGGCGGCATTTATGGCCACCCGTGGTATTGGCCATCCGAAGGCATCGTGTGGCAACCGGGCGCCTTTACCCCGACCGAAGCCGCCGCCGTGGCTGCTGTTTATGCGTTTTTGATCTCTAGCTTTGTTTACAAAGACATGGGTCCACTGGCGACAGCCGAAGGCGAAAAGCCAAGGTCGCTGTTTATGCGCCCCCATGCGCTGATCACTGCGTGGTTTCACAAAGACACCCGCAATACCCTGTTCGAGGCGGCAAAGCTGACGGTAACCCTGATGTTCATCATCGCCAACGCGCTGTTGCTAAAACATGTTTTAACCGAAGAACAGATCCCCCAGCAAATCGCCGGTGCCATGCTTTCGGCCGGTTTTGGCATGATTACGTTTTTGATCATCGTCAACATCATCCTGCTGGTTGGCGGACAGTTCATGGAACCGTCGGGCCTGATCATTATTGTGGCGCCGCTGGTGTTTCCCATTGCGATCGAACTTGGCATTGATCCGATCCATCTGGGCATCATCATGGTGGTCAATATGGAAATCGGCATGATAACGCCGCCGGTGGGGCTGAACCTGTTTGTGACCTCGGGGGTGGCCAATATGCCGATGATGCGGGTGGTTCGCGCTGCCCTGCCTTGGCTGGCGATCCTGTTTGTGTTCCTGATTATGGTTACATACATCCCGTCGATTTCCACTTATCTGCCGAACTCGATCATGGGGCCTGAAACCATACTGAAATAGGTGGGGTTTTGCCCAGGATAAAAAATATGCTTTTCCTGCGCCGGTTTCTGGCATAGGAAAAGCAAAACAGGCAATTGGGCAAAATTATGAATTCTATTTCCCGCAGGGCAATGATAAGCGGCGCGGCCATGGTTCTCGCCAGCGGCTCCGCGCGTGCCGCGGGCAATGAAGAAATGGCCGATATGGTTGTGGTTTTCAAAAGCAGCCGAAAACTGTATCTATATCGTGACGGCGAACCGATCCGGCGATTTACCATTGCGCTTGGCTTTGCGCCCGAGGGCCACAAGGAATTCGAGGGCGACGGGCGCACACCCGAAGGCACCTATTATATTGACCGCCTGAACCCCAACAGCCAGTTTCACCTAAGCCTTGGCATTTCTTATCCCGACCCGAACGATCGCGCCCGCGCAGCCGCCAAGGGCCTTGATCCGGGCGGCGATATTTTCATCCACGGCAGCGATGGCCGCCGCCCCCGAAGAAACCCCGAAGACTGGACAGCCGGCTGCATTGCGCTCAGCAATGCCGAAATCGAAGAAATCTGGCGCAGGGTGCCGGTTGGTACACCTATTGTGATTCAGCCATAACCAGCGCCGGTTCACTGCTTTGGGCGCCGATCAACTGAACAAACCACAGCTTGCCGTTTTCTTCCTGATACCAGCCAAGGCTCATATGGGTTGCGGCGGGGTTCAACATTGCGGCTTTGGCGCGGGGGTCCGCATACCAGAACTGGAACATCTCGACCGGACCTAAAAAGGTTTCTGCCACGTTTTCGCCGGTGATCAACCCGGTAAATCCGGCCCGTTCGGCGCGGGTTTGCGGTGATGATCTGTCAGAACCGAAATTCCACGCCCGCAATTGCGCCGCCATATCGCGCGCATGGGTTTCCGCCGCAGCGGTCAGTTGCGGCGACAGGGTTACCGGCTGCAAGCCTTGTTGGGCACGAATGGTATTTACCAGATCCATCTGGTTCAGACGAATGGCATGGGCATCGCGCGGATCAATACGGTTGGACGCAGTGCCGCCGATGGTCGTAACACAACCAGCCAGACCCAATGCGATTGCCAGAACCAAAGCAGTAATACGAACCATTCATCAATCTCCTGAAAAATCTTATACTTGGTCTTTAACCCCGATTCGGGCAGGATACAAATACCGTTATGTAACAATAACAGCAGTGTGAATTGCACCTTTTATCACAATTGAATATGGTAAGCACTGAAATCGGATTTTTTAGGTAAGAATCATGAAAAACAAACTATCCCGCCGCAGCTTTACCACATCGATGTTGGCCGCCGGCGTTATGGCCCCGACATTGGCCAAAGCCCAGGAAATGGCAACCGCCCCGGATCTGGCTGCGCCCAGCTATGTCAGCTCCAGCTTTGTCAGCCTCAATTGGCGTGATTATTTTGAAAACCTTCGCAAAGGCGTTATCGTGTCTGACACACGCGGGCGGGTTTTGCATTACTGGTCCGAAGAAGAAGAATACCTGATTTACCCCACCAGCGTTCCTTTGACAGAAGAATTGACCAAACGCGGTCGCACCTCGGTTGTGCGACTGGTTGAGGGGCCGGAATGGCGCCCGACCCCGAATATGCTGCGCCGTGACCCGGATTTACCCCGCTATGTCGGTCCCGGTCCGGAAAACCCGCTGGGCACCCATGCCATGTATCTAAGCTGGCAATATTACCGCATTCACGGCACCAACGATACGCGCAAAATCGGGCGTCAGGCATCAAATGGCTGTATCGGGCTATATAACGAAGATATTCTGGACCTGTTCGGCCGCTGCAAAGTTGGCACACAGGTAATATTAATCTAGGATTAAACCATCGCCAAGTGATGCATTTCTGCCGCAGTTATCTGCAAAACATGCTTGACTAACCAAAAGAACAGATATTTTTTGCAATTCTGCAACTAATAATTAACATACCTTATCCTCGGCAACATTATGTAGCCGGTTAGGTGTTTGAAATTTATCCAAAGGATATCGAAATGAAAAAACTATTCGCAATGACAGCCGCGACAATCGCTGCTGCATCCTCCGCAACCGCAGGAAGCATAGCTTATGTTGCACCTGACGCAACAACCATGATCGAAGAAGCCGCACCCATGGGCGGCTCCGGTAGCTGGCTAATCCCGCTGGTTATTCTGGGGGTTCTGGTATTGGCTTTGACAAGTGGGGAAGACACTCCTCCCAACGCTTAAAGCCAAAATATTTCAAAGCGGAGGGGCCACGGTTCCTCCGCTTTTTTGTTTATTCAATGGTCAAGGGTTCCAGCACGTCGATTTCTATGCTGCCTTGGCGTGGTCCCAGCCATTGGGTGGATTGCATGACCTGCCCGGTTGCATCAACCAGATGCCTATTGATAAAGCTGACCCCATCCCCGTCACAGCGATATTGCATAACTTGCGTATCAAAAACCTTGTCCAACAGCGCCAATTCATATTCCGGCCCGGCGGTTAAATCGCAGGTCACAGAATAAACCGTGCCGCTTGGCCCGTCGCCGGGCATATGGTAATCACGGGTAATTCTGGCCGGCCAATCAGCCGGAACTGTCAACACCGCCACAGGGTCATCCATGTCGCTGCGCAGCGCCAACAGATCGGTGTCAATGCCACGGCTGGCGGTAATCAGGCTGCCGCGTAAAGTCAGGGTTTGCTGTAATTGTGATGCATAGGTCACATAATCATCATTCAATGACCGTGCATAAAGCAAAACACCTTTGGTATCATCCCCGACCCGCGCCCGAATAATCGCCAAGCCCGTATCCAGAATTTTCTCAAAGGTCAAAACAATCGGGGTGCGCGCTGCCTGTTCTGCTTCTAATGCTTCGGCAGCGGCGCGACTGCCGGGTTTTACCTTGTCCCAAACAGCTGAAAGAATCGGGTTTGATCCACCACCGGATGAACACGCACCTAGAAAAACCGTCAAAAAAGAAACTGCTATTGCACGCTTCATTGCCAAAAAGCCCCCCAGCTTTCGTTCAGGTCAATTACGGAATTCCCGCGAATAACCGGATAAAGCCGGTTGGCAATATTAAGCCGCGCGCCGCCGTCATTACCATAACCGGCCAGATCAACCGTAATTGAAGACCGGCTTTCAAAGGGCAAGGTCCAGTCAAACGGAATGGTCAGCGATACGCCTTTGGAAAAATTGCCCTCGCCAAAATCGGCAAAGCTGACATCCGTAAGCGTGACAAAACCGGCAACCTCCCAACCATTGGTAAACTGGCGCGACAGGCTGAACGTAGCCCCCCAGTCACCGGCCAGATAACGACCAACATCCACCTGTGCCTCCAACCCCTTAAAGCCGGTATTCCAGTAAACCGAGGCAAGCCCGGTTACAGTTTCATATGCCTGGAACCCGAACATCGAATCAAAAGCGCGTTGCTTGACATAGGATAATTCAACCCCGGTGCCCCAGCTTTGGTTGGTGGGTTTCCACAACAATTCGCCACTGATCCCGCCAAACATCCGTTCCAGATACCCCGCCGATACCCGCCCGTAAACCGATGGGTTAACCTTGAACAGGTAATCCGCCGTAAGCCGCGTTACCACAGGGCCGGTATTGTCATAAAGCCCTGCATCGCTGCGCACATGCGGGATAGGGCTGGTTGACGGCCCCGCGCCTTCGCCAATATTACCAGCCAAACGCTGTGACACCGCCAGATTAAGCCCGAAACTACGCGAAAACTGGTAATTGGCATTGCCGACAATCAAAAAATCGATCTGGCCAGCACCACCGGCGCTAAACAGGTCCACCGGCATTTTCGGGTTGATCGACCATGAAAACCGCGGGTAAACATCGGGGGCCCAAACCGTATCGCCAGAAATATTAAACGGCGCATCGCTGAATTGGGTGGTTTCAAAGCTGCGGATGCCTGCATCGGGGCGGTCTACCTGTGCTTCCAGATCGGAACGGCGAATTTCCAATGTGGTGGTCGGCAGCGCACCCGCCATCAAGGTAATGCGAAATATTTCAACCGAGGCAGGGGCAGACCCTGCCAATATCCGCACCAACCGGCCCACCGCCGTCGGGCTGCGCGAATATTTGGTATTGGCGATATAAAGCTCCAGCACCGAACCGTCTATGCGGCCTTCTTTGATTTGAATGCCGTCTTTGGCCAGCGCATCGGCCAGTGCCTCGACCATCGCGGTTTGCACAGCGGGGTTAACTGCCCATGCGGTATCCCGGTTGGCATCCACCGGGCGCGCATTTACCGGCGCGGGGCCAACACCGATATCTTGCGGCGTGATCGGCACACGGGGATTGCCGCCAACGGTTACCCTAAACCCGAATTCCGACCCGTAATTATAATACCCCCCCAGCGAGATATTATTGCCCAGCCGGTATTCCAAACCAAAATTAAACGGTGAATTGCGCGTAAAGTCGCCAAAAACCTGTTCGCCGGTATAGGCATCTGATGAATATTCCGCCTTGAAAGTCAGGTTTTCAACCGGCGTTTGCCATTCAACACCGGCAAAAAACGCGGCGTCACCGGCAAACATATGGTCAAACCCGATCCCGTTATCCATGGCCGGGCGCGCGCCAAACACCTCGCCAATGCCATTATAGGTTCCAAGCCGCCCCCAGCCCAGCCCCGCAGATACCCGCAGGCTTGACCCGAAATTTTTGCTGGCCACCAGATATTCGCTGGTGGTTGGCCCGTTTGATAAAAAATCCCGGAATCCGATCGCCAATGCGGGGCGCATATCACGCTCATCAAACAGCTGGAATTTCAGGTCAAGCGCGGTGTCGCCAAAGGCAACGCCGGGCGCTGTCCAGTCATCCAGCGCTACTGAACGGGTTGATGCCTCTATCCACGGTAAAAGCTGGAAATTAAACGTGGCACCGCCCATGGTGCCATTGCCGATAAACGACCAGCTGGTCTGGCCATCGGGCTGCATCACGGCATTGGGCATATCGATGATACCAACCGAGCCGTTACTGCCAAAACTGGCGGCAAAATCCTGTGCATTCATCACAGGCGCCATGCCAGCGGTCAGCAAAGTAGTTGCGATCAATCGACCAATTACAGACATATTACCCCACAGCGAATCTATTGCTTTTGTTTCTTTGGTTTTACAGGGATTCAAAGTGCAATGCGAGGTGATTCATTTATCTGCACCGGTCTTGGCCCTCAACAAGGCCCGAAGGCCGGTTTTATAATCAGGGTAAATCAGCGAGACCCCCAGTTTTTGTTTGATTTTGACATTGGAGACCTTTTTGGATTCCGCATAAAAACTGCGCGCCATCGGGGTAAGATCAGCGGTTTCAAAATCGACCGGTTCAGGGATAGGCAGGCCAAGCAAGCGCGCGGCTTCAGCGATCACATCTTGCGGCGGGGCGGGGTCATCATCACAGATATTATAAATATTACCCGCATCCGGCATGGCAATAGATGCACGCAGCACCTGCGCGATGTCCTCAACATGAATGCGGCTAAACACCTGATTTTCTTTTATAATGCAGCGCGCAGTGCCGTTGCGAACTTTGGCAAACGGGCCTCTGTCAGGGCCGTAAATACCTGCCAGTCGAAAAATATGCACAGGCAAAGCATGGGTTTCAAACACATCAAGCCATTGTTTTTCTGCTGCCACACGATGATGTCCCCGCGTTGTGGCAGGGGTCAGGCCTGTGGTTTCATCCACCCATGCACCGCCATGATCCCCGTAAACGCCGGTGGTGGATAAATACCCCAACCACTCCAGATGGCTGGCCGCCTGCTGGAAATCTTTCAGCAGCCGCGCCAATACCGGATCACCGTTTTCATCGGGTGCCGCGCTGATCAAAACATGGCTGGCCTGTGCCAAAGCCGCTGAAATATCATCGCCGGGCCATTGAACAATATCCGGTCGGATGGTGCTGCAAGCCTCGCGGGTGGTACCCGATACGCGCCAACCATCATCGCGCATGGTTTTGGCAAAAACCCGCGCGGTATAGCCATAGCCAAAAATAAACAGGGTTTTATTCATATATCCCCCAAAATCCGCGCCCTTGCCCAGCCCGCCGCATCCTGCACGGTGCTGTCTGCATCCTGCATAAGGGCCTCGCAGGTGGGAATCAGGCTGATTTTTCCCGAATTGCCGATTGCATATAAAACATTGCGCACAAACCGGTTTCGCCCCACCCGTTTAACGGGGGAACCCTGAAAAACCTCGCGGAACCCCGCATCGTCAAGGCTCGCCAGATGCGCCAGTTTCGGGCAGCGCAGCTCTATCCTCGCCCAATATTTTGAATCGGCTGCTACCTGTGCAAATTTATTCCACGGGCAAACCGCCAAACAATCATCGCACCCATAAATCCGGTTGCCAAGCAATGGCCGCAATTCCAGATCAACCGGCCCAGAATGTTCAATCGTGAGGTATGAAATACACCGCCTCGGGTCCAGCCTATAAGGGGCCGGAAAGGCA